>Ga0182004_10003728_pt1 | contig 12177 bp, 8 predicted proteins | sample Sormic07211540_1_FD_120479 | JGI IMG/M metagenome (GOLD analysis project Ga0182004, IMG submission 120479) | Endophyte microbial communities from Sorghum bicolor roots, Mead, Nebraska, USA - 072115-40_1 MetaG | ecosystem: Host-associated > Plants > Roots > Unclassified | place: USA: Nebraska... | reverse complement strand
ACTGAACCATTAAAAAAATAAGCGCACCCAAGGGCAATCGAACGCTGGACATCAAGTTTCAGACCGCTGAGAGCTTACCAGTCAAGCTATGGAAGGATACTGTCTAGAGGATACCCGTAGCCTTATTTAATAAGGGCAAACAGGAAAAGATACCCTCTAATTAATCACTTCTTGGTATGCTAAATGTTGTCCTAAACGTCATTTTTTTCTGATACGGAGGGAGTATAGTGCACTGTATGCATGCAACAAGAACCATACCCAAATAAGCCCAGCCGATCTGGCTGATCAGGCTTTTTTTGCCTTTTTTAATGACTTTTGGTGAATGAAAAACTATGATAACATATTATAGATATATACAATTTAACCTGCTATAGCCATTAAAACTTTTGTCAACCAAGCGGGGATGGAGGTCCAGTTTGGCCTTCACTACGCTCTGCCCCAGATGGACACAAGTAGGAGAGCTACAAAGATCTATATATGTAGAGTGTTCTATATACTCAAGGGCAATGTTAAGTACACTAGTCACTATAATATCATCATTATAAAAGGACTTGCTATGGCGGGGGATAGGAGAGCTACAAAGATCTATATGTTTAGAGTGTTCTATATACTCAAGGGCAATGTTAAGTACATTAGTCACTATAATATCATCATTATAAAAGGACTTGCTATGGCGGGGGAGGGGGCTGGGTGGTTCAAGCACACCTTCGTTAAGATTTCTATCGAGGGATGCCAAAATATAGCGATTATATTTATGTACATTTTAACGCTTTTTGTGTCTAATTTAAACTAATATATAAATAATGTTTATTTCTCCATAAAATTTTCATAATTATAAGTTTTATGATTGTAAACATTACATATTTTTCTAGCAAAACTAATAGATAGATAACAAATCAAAATAAACCAAAAGCTCTCCATTATAAAAGAAAGTACATGTCTAAACCACTTCTATGTCATAACATGCACCATTTTCTCAACATTTATATTAGAGCAAAGCATAACTTCCTAACTAATCTTATCATATAATAAATTCGGATAAAATAATAGTTTGGTAAGGTTAGTCTATTCTCTAATATTTATTTTTTCGCTAATAGAAATAAATGATTATGAAGATGTTCCTCCATGTTCAGTAGTATGGTCAATAAAAAGAAAATTTCATTGCATGAACACGAGAATAAAACACAAAGTACAATAATAAAAATTACATTTGATAATTGGTACGGGCATTACACTTGTCACGATATCAAAGGTTCTACTTCTCATCAGACTATTCACCTAACCAAGCCCATACAATGTCTTTTAGTGCTGGTCTCATACCTTGGTTCATAAAATTTTGATACTCAAGGCTATCACCATTGATTCTCTTAATCTCCACTAGATGAAAATTTGGTGTGATTCGAAATATCTCAACATTTATGGACATCACACCTTTTATTCTTGGTTGGGAAACTTCCATCTTCAACAATCCACCATTTTTCTTTATAACCCTCAGTCCTAAATTCTTTGCAACTTCCATGAGCTTCGTGACAATTGTCAAAGTTGTGTTGGTAGATGTAAATTTAGACTCCTCCTTGTTTGAGTTATTCTCAAAAATACCTGAGAGGTCAAACCCATTGGAAAGAGAGATGATATCAAAAGCATTCAAATTAGTAACTTTCTCTGTTGCTGAATTGCACTCAACTATATTGCTTTTTAAAGAATCCAAAGTCAAACCCATTTCAATAGGCACATCATCTCTTTTTGTATTTATAGTAGAATCAAACATTCTTGCATCAAGACCGATTTTAAACCAAGGATGCTTCATTATTTCTTCAATAGAGATTCTTCTATTAGGGTTTGGATGAAGGATACGCCGCAAAAGCTTTCGGACATTTGAAGAAAACCAACTTGGCCATTTCAGTTCTGCTTTGCAAATTTTCTTATACATGTCCATCAAGTTCTTGTCTTGAAAAGGAAGATAGCCTGCCAACAACACATAGAGGATCACTCCACAAGCCCATATGTCAGCTTTTGCACCATCATAACCTTTCCTACTAATTATTTCTGGAGCAACATATGCAGGAGTCCCACATACAGTGTGGAGTAACCCGTCTTTTCTCTTGCAGTCCGGAAGTGCACTCAAACCAAAGTCTGAGATCTTTAAGTTGTGACTTCCATCAAGAAGAAGATTTTCGGGTTTTAGATCACGATGATAAACTTGTCTACTGTGGCAAAAGTCAACAGCACTAATCAATTGTTGGAAATATGCACGGGCTACATCTTCTTTAAACCTTCCACGTTGAACCTTGTTGAATAACTCTCCTCCCTTGACATACTCTATCACAAAATATATCTTTGTTTTGGTAGCCATCACCTCATACAATTGGACAATGTTTGGATGCTTTACCAACTTCATCACTGAAATCTCTCGAGTTATTTGATCCATAAGACCACATTTCAAGATCTTATCTTTGTCAATCACCTTGATAGCAACACTTTGTGAAGTCTTAACATTGCGAGCATGATAAACTTTGGCAAAACTCCCTATTCCAAGTAACTTTCCCATCTCATATCTATGCATTAGAATATTCTCTTTCTCAGACATCTTCTCGGTGTGTTATATCCACAATAAAAGCAATGATTTTGAAACTTGATAAGTTGGTGATAAGCAATAATGATGTAGAGGATGCTTGTAATTATAAGTGACCAACAATTTCAGCCTTCTCCACCTAGAAAGTAACCTGAGATGATGGTTGAGCTTCCACTCGTAGCCCCATTATGAGTGTGCTCATGAGGAAATTGTTGTGCATATATTTGTACTCCAGTGTCATCAAGATCAAGCAAAGTACAATTATGTTTGGGTATCCTGCCAACTCCCAAGGAAGGAACTCTATCATGCAACCACATTTTGCTGCATCCCTTGATATTTTCAGCAGTACTGCCAATAGAAAATCAAATATTTAGAAACATAATTGTTTAGTATTAAGTAAAAAGAATTTTTAAAATGAAAAAGGAGAATGTTTCCGTGCATATAAATAACACCTCTTGTTTTTATCCTGATTTATGAAGAAGAAATAAGTTCATTTCACAAGAATTTGAATAAATTTTTGGGTCTTTTAACCCAAAACTATATATCAAAATATGTATAAGAATAACAAAGTTGAATTTATGTGTGTATTGTTTTACGAGATAAAAAGAAAAGCTAAGGCTACTTGATAGAGAACCTATATAAGCTCGATCTGCATCGTAGGTTCCACAAAGACTAAGAATAGATAACATTTTGTCAATGCAAGAAAGTCTAAACATGGATGAGAACGAACCTAACCGTACCTTCTAGTACTTGGGTGTGGTTTGTTTATGAGGAGGCCAACTAGTACATTACTATTGCAACCCCAAGAAGAGAAAATACCCATGATACTCTTAAAAGAATGCATTTGATGTACTGAGGGGTAGATTGATCTGAAATCACAGGGCAATCCAACTAGAACTAGGCAACAGGCACGGGCAATAACTCCTGACGGTAATCACACGGAATAGTTCGTGTATGTCCGTATAGAGCAGGCCTAAATCAAGAGGCTGAAAGAGTATATTGGTGTTTTAGAACCAAGAGCAGGTGCAAGATTCACCAATATATTTCACTAATGAGACTGAATCAGTATCACATATGAACGGGCAAACACGCAGCTGATCCCAGAAGCTAAAGATCCAAAGCCATGTTGACAAGATAGATTCTTTCGGATGGATCCAACAAGATCAAGTTTAGAAAGTGGTGTGCACTGGTACCTGATCCCGGCGATCCGTGCGAAGCGGAAGACGTCTCTCCCAATTCAGGTCTCGTCTTCAGAAAGATTCAGGTAAGATTGGGTAGAGGAGCGCGGCGCATGAGAATTGAGAAGAAACTGGAGATGCGATTCCTCTGCAGACTCAACAGTCAGGTTAGCCAAAGCATGCCGCACTGTAAGAGAGACGCCTTTATAGGCGGAGGCGGCGCTGAGCTTCGTTGCCAGTAGCAATGGCCGATGATAATCTCGGGCTGCCTGGGACTGCTTGGTCCGCACCATCACCAGTGGCGTGGGCCCATCAGAACAGAAGAAACATTGGTTTCTCAGCTGGGCCCATCGTTACTTTATTGTTTAGGTTGTTTGCTTGATTAAAAAGTTTACAATTTGCTGATTTATTATAAAGAAGAATTTCACAGATAAACTCTAACGAACATGTCGTGGATTGGACGATTAGGCAGTGGAGCAGTAGGGCTGCTGGTGCCTCAGACTGACGGTGGAGTGGGGTGGAGCACTTGTTTATTTTTTCCCTCATGATCAATTAGAGTAATCATCATATTTCTCGTGATCCGTAATCGTGTTCGGTGCTGCCGCGGTGGTGGTCTACAGCTCGCACGCTCCCACTGGATGATGCTCACATTTGGTTTTGTTGGTTGCCTCGCTCCACCTCGAGCTCTAACTCTCGCGATCTTGTTTGTTTGGTTTATAAGTTATAACAGAAAGTACTGTTGATTGATTTGTTATGAGAGAAAAAAACTACTAAATAACTGGCATAAGCTGAGCGAACAAGGTGTTTATTCAGATGTGTTCCGGTAGCACCGTAGTAGGTAAAAGAAAGCGTCCCAATACGCAAGTGTTGAAATTAGAAAACAGAGACTAGACGAGCGAGCGAGCCATCCATGCATTGAATCAATCTCAGAGGATCTCTCATGGCACAGCGTATGCCGGATGACCCGGATCGATGAGGATAGTCTTTGAGGAACGGCAGGGAGTAGATTTCGACGTCCTCAGGCCTCGGCGGCCGCAAACGTTTTTTTTTAATTAAAAAAAACAAAATAGATATGCTTGTTAACCAAATCGCAAGACTCTGGAAACTTCTCAATTTAGTAACCATGCAACGCACTAGCAGCTAGTAGTGTCCAGCTAAGTTGGAGTATTGGACAGACCACCAAATAAACATTTCGACGATGGCGTGGAAAGCCAAGCCAGAGAAAATATCTTCAGAGTGCAGTGACGTAGGAGTGTAGGACTGATGGATTGGATCGGATATAACAGACTGAGCTTGCACAGTCAGACGCCAAATTATTTCTTGCACTAGTCGCGAACAATCTCCTACAACTAAAAAGAAAAAAACAAAAAAATAATAATTTTTTCATGCAACTTTTATTTGATGTAACCTTAACCTATTCTTGAGACCCCACATGCAGCTCTAAAAGGAAAAAAATAAATACGAACAAAAAAGGAAACCAAAATAATGTGTACGCACCTGACATGCGTCCGTGATGCCTCCTGTTATTACCTAAATAAAACCTGCGTTCCATGCAAACCCTCCTAGCAAATCACCGTCTCTTTCTTTCCAAATAAAATCGGCGCTCAGAATCTTTTTCATTTGGAAGCAAATAAACAATGTTGTAATCCGTTCCAAGCAAATAAAAAAGAAAGCAAACAAACAACGCTATTCTATGCAGAAGAAAAAAAGAAGAAGAAGAAGAAACAGCAGCAACAATCAGCGCCTGGTCTCATGCGATCGCTATTAGCGCCTCCCGTGACCCAGTACGCGTGAAAAAACAGCCTTAGCTATGACTGCTTGACAGTGATCTCCTCCAAGCAGCCACTGACGCCACCAAGTCTGATCCCTGCGATCCGCTACCCCAATCCTCTGACACCCTATGGCAACTTGACGACATTGATCTGCTACTCCAGGCCAACGACGCCTGTCGACAGGGCCAGCATTCATCAACCCTCGCCTCCCTCACGATCTGCATCCCGGCTAGACGACGCCTGTCTCCCTCACGATCTACTCCTTGGTCAGACTGTCAGACTGTATACATGACACGACAAGTCATGCTAAAAATTACCAAAATCCTATCTATTGTAGTATGTATTGATAGCAGTTATAATGCACGATTAAACCTTTATATGAATTAATAATAGAACCATACATTTGACTCTAAAAATAGAAAACAGTGTTAATTATGATTTACTTTGAAAATAAGATGGATTTTGTTTCAGAAAAAAGATAAATCTAAGCACCATACTCCCATTGAAGTGTCCATTTGAAACAAATTGAGTGATTCCAACAACGAGAAGACGATTTGAAGTACCCCACTATAGTATAGTGCAACTATGCAAGGGAGTGCATATTATCATTGTTACAACATTGTCAAACTGCTAGCCTATTTACCTGCACTTCATTGAGAAGGTTCTCGATATGTTTTGATCAGACCGCGTTTCAGTTAGATCACTATCAACAGTGACTTGTTCCGAGTCTGACTTCACTATGTAATTAGAGATGTAGTAGTCCATCAGAGGCCTACATGAGCTGTGGCAGGAATCATTAGTGCCAATTATGTGTACTTCCATGTTGGCCCGCATGAGCTGTGGCAAGAATCATTAGCATCAATTCTGTACAGTTTCATATTGCAGGATGGTCAAATTTACTTATAATTTCACTATGGCCATCTCATATCTAACATGATTGTTGATGCATTATCTACAATATGACCAACAGCAACAGGAAGTCATCTCCTCAATTAAAAAATTACCACAAAAACCTTCATTCTATCATTCAAAAGAATACAATAGACGCATAAATTGTATTGAGACAACACGCTGGAAAACACTACTACAGGACAACCAAACTTTTATAATAAACACATGGAAAGGTCTGTAAAGTAGAGTTTGTGAGCCTGCGAGTTGTTCATAAAACTTTGTGGTTTGCATTTAATGTTATTTTAATATTGATATTAAAACCTTATTGTGCGATCTATATATTTTTAGTATAAATTGTTAGTGATCCCGTAGCAACGCACGGACACGCTACCTAGTACAACGATAAAACGATAAAACTTAGTACGTAGAAGCTTAGCATGCATATCCCTTCTTCCGATCCCCTTGTCGATCACACTCTGATCGGCGTCCACACTCCACCGAGAGATGATACACGTTCGCGTACGGTAAGGACCGGCGACAATGTCAACCAGCGCCCGCGTCGTCGATGTTTCCTTTTATAGATGAATCATAATAGATGTTTCGACACCGATATGTACAGTACCATCTGATGTTGAGATCTCGAAGTATTTATTTGCTACGGGAGAAGGAAAAAAAAAAGTAGGCTAGGACGAAAGAGTAGCTAGTTCGTTTGAGCTTATATCTACTAGTCTAGTTCTTTTTTCTCATAATAAATTAGAAAATAATATAGCCAAGCGAACGGGTCAAACGGATAGACATGAACTGGGCAGCTCGATCGATCGTCCTATCAGCGAAGACAGATATGTATTGTGGAGAAAGTGTCAATCGATAATAAAAAAAAGGAGGAATGCGCAGATAAAGAAGAGCTCAAAAGTAAATCCAAAAGTTTGTACGCAAGGAAAGGAATTGCGAAGAATATAGGAATGGAAAGCGAGGATGGATGAGAAAGGACAAGGACCATCCATCGATGCCGTCACCATCGCACTCAGCGCATGCGGCATCGTGCGGGCTGCGGCCGCCACCCGAGATATTTTCCCGCTGGATAGGGACGCCCAGCCGCCCGCAACTACCACCCGATCAACACGGGACGTATGCGATCCACCACACGGCCCCCGCCCGGCGTCTCCCGTTCGATCGGTTTTCTCCTCGGACCGACACGCCTACTAGGTTCGGTGGTCACTTGATCGGTCTCGTCCGCCTGTCGCTACCTGATCGAGGCGCCACAAGCCGCGGCTCCCTATCACGACAGGGCCGGATGGGGTTTGTCGCTGTTGCGGTGTCGAGCTACTGATGATGATGGGGTTGCCGGAGGGGAGGGAGGGTACAGCTTCACGTTTTTTTTTCTCATCTACATAAAACTAAAAAATAAACGGAAGGGTGCGCCGTTTGTTTGGAATCAGACTCGTCTAATCGAGCGTGTGTATGTATCAAATAAAGCTAGAGCGGCACCGTGCAACGATGGAATGTGGCCATATATATCCAGGTACGAAGTCCAAACCAAACAGGCCGTACATTTCTATCATTCTCGTCAATATTTTTTTGTCATACATTTCCCTTTCTCAGAAAACAAAGAATTAGCACGGAAAAAGGGGAACAATTGAGTTGATCATCCATGTCATTATCGTCAAACTAGGACGATTATCCATCGGTCGGCCTAATTAACCATTTGACATGAATAATCAAGTGGGGCCTAACACAACAACAAATTTAACAAAAGCTCCAGTTTCTTTTTCAAATGTCACCTTCCTAAATCAACGTGAGACTTGCAGCCGGCGGGGTTGATAAATACTAATCTGCTTTATTTACTTTATTATGCTGTGAGCATAAGGATAGCATCAAGCCTGCCCAACCAAATGCAGATAAACATCCAGGTTTTGAAGCGCGGCAGGCACAGACAAGTTTTTTCCTCCGCTCAAAAGCTAACAAAACACTAACAACAAACTAAGGCGACATATATGGATCTGTCAGCAGCAGTAGATCAAGCAAGGATAAGCATGGCCTGACCTGTCATCAACGTCAGGAACAATTGAGAGCAAGGATAAGCATGGCAAAGAACCAAACATGACCTGATCTCTGCATTGCAGTTTTATTCTTACTTATAAGAAACGCTTTTTTAGAAGTATGCGGCTTATTGCATCATCAAACAGCGCACCGTGCTGTACTGGATCAAGCTGAAGGATTAAACTGGGAGTACAAGCATGGATGAAGCAGCCATAGAAAAACAATAGCATACGCACCAGCTGACTGCACCGTTGGCCTGCTCTCGGCGCTTTCAGCTGAAGCAAGGTGGACTTTTATCAGTAAGTAAAAGAATCATCTAACAATGGCATCCCCCTGCGGTCCTACATACATACTTTGCTGAATGTTTAAGCAACATTGCTAATTGCTCACTCACGTGTGCCATTTACGAGAGATATTTTGGTTAACACATCCTACAGGGACAACCTCTAGTCTTCCATTGTTTGCCACTAGTACAACACTAAAGGTATGATACAGATGTTTCAGCAACCAACTACATTTGCTTGATGATCCAAATTACTGTTCTCTATGTAGAATCAGGTGTTACTCCTAAAATGTATACAATTTCTAAATTCTTGCATGCACTACCTGAAACGAATAACCTTTCAGTTGGATCGATCGAACTTGCTATAGGTCAAGTGCAAGGTAGGAATACCAAACAGTACAATATAAAATCACAGCTGAAAATTTAACTTAACGAGATAGATCACGAGCAAGTTATATAGGAACCGAAGTTAACCTGAAGAACAAAAACAAAAACTGATATTACGAAAAGAAAATGTTTATAACTAGTATTCTAAGAGAATACAAGAACAAACACCCTCGATGCGGTAAGATTGAAATATTTTCATCATGTCAACATATGATCAATATTTCTGCTTCATAGTCTCGTAGACAAGGCTGGATTGTACAGAACTATAGTGCTATAAACAAGTAGGCACTTCATTACGCCTCAACTCAAATCTGCTTACAATATACACTGAAATCGGAATTTGAAATGCAACAGACAGAATCAGTCACAAAAATGTTTTCAGGTACTCTATACTAGGCTTTCTGCATTCTATCCTCAACCACCGATTCTACAACTTCTGCCGATTGGAGAAAGGCAAGAACCAAGTTCTTTAGTATCTTATCCCTTTTGCAACCTCAAAGAAGTGAGCAACATTTTCCTCTGGAGTTCCAACCTTGATGCCATGGCCAAGGTTCAATACATGTCCAACATTGCCAGCCTTCTGCACAGTGTCGTAAATCCGCTTGCTTATAAACTCTTTGGATCCAAAAAGAACACCAGGGTCCACATTCCCTTGAACTGCTATGTTAGATCCCAATCTTTTCCTGCCCTCTGCCATATCAACTGTCCAGTCCAAGCTGACAACATCAACACCTGTCAAAGGAAGCCTCTCCAGCAAGCCCCCAGATCCACTTGCATATAGTATCAGAGGCAAGTTAGGATGTGTTTCCTTAACACTATCCACTATCTGCTTTAGATAAGGAAGGCTAAACTCCTCAAAATCAGCCGGGCTGAGTTCAGTGGCCCATGAATCAAAAATTTGGACAGCCTGCGCCCCATTGTCCGCTTGGTATTTAATATAGTTAGACATCGATGTTGTGAACTTTTGTAGCAAATTATGTAGAATCTACAAAAACACGAAAGCAGCTGTCAACAAAAAAGCTTTATAACAAGACTCAGGATGATCAAGAAAAAAATTGAAATAATGTAACAAACTTAAAATATGTTCTGTGTCAATAAACTCTAACAATGTCCTTTTGTAGTACTCGGAGATATCTATAACCAAATTATTCAGATGCCATGCTAGAAGCCAAGCAAACTGTGTAGTATTCAGTATCCTACAGCATTCACAATTTTCACAAGGGATTGTGCTGAATAGAACAGTATTCATGTGGAACAAAGATCATTTCCATACCGCTGGTTCTGAGAAGGCCATTTTCTTAATCATTGTAAAGTTCTTTGATGAACCTCCTTCCACACAATAAGATGCCAAGGTAAACGGAGCTCCAACAAAACCTAGTACAGCAGCTTCATTCTTAACCTGAGAAAGAAACAACTTAGTCAGTCATAGCAAGAAGAAAAACTATCGTATGTTTGAAATCATAAAATGTACCTCAATACTACCTCTATGCTGAAAATGAAATGTCATGCAAAATACCGAAAAACCCAAATAAGATTAGAGAGACACATGTTTATAGTTTCTACTGAAACCTAAACTATTTTCCGATCTTTTGAAGAATGGATATTGATTGTTTCAATGTACCATTTACCAAGCCATTTGACTATAAAGGACAGCAAATATAAACTATACTTTTTTTTACAATATTTGCATTACACGACAGCAAAAACAAAAAAGTTCCCAATGGCATTGTTTTTCTTTTACGAAAATAAATAGAGGCATCTTATTGTTGAATGAAAATTAAACTGATCAGTTATACTCCCTCCATACCCATAAAACAAGTTGTTTTGGACAATGGCACGGTCTCCAAAGTCTAACTTTGACTTCTTGTTTTTATAAAAATATTTATCAAAAAGTGGTATAGATATATTTTTATCAAAGTATTTTTTAAGACAAATCTGTTCGTATGGTTTTCATATTTTCAAACTCAACAATTTAAAAGTTATTCATGATTTACATTCCCAATGTTTGACCCAAACCTTGTCCAAAACGACTTGTTTTATGGGTATGGAGGGAGTATAGGCTAAGATTCTCAGTAAGACAAACTGCAGAATATGTCAAGCCCTATCTGAAAGGCTACAACGGATTGATGCTGACCAAAAGAAAATAAAAGCATATGCGGCGAAAATTGAAATGAAACAATTTTATTTTATGAAACCATTCCCATTCAAAAATGCACATGAGCTACTCAGCATGAGCAACTGCACTATCTTCATGTAATTATGCCATAATGTTTTCATAACTCTAGCAAGCTCCAAGTACTGTTGCATTAAAACTTAAAAGATGAGCCCAGATTGCCTGCCACTTAAAGCGACCGATATATACTCTGTGAAACCTATAGGATTGATGAATTAGAGAGTGAAAACTGTGAGTTGGCTACCAAAATCATAACAGGGACAAACCTAGTTCCACATGAACATGTTTTTCTAATGAACAATTGACCACATTTTTCAATTTTCATGTCTGGGTACAGAACAACATAATACTAACCTCTTCTCGCAACAAATTCAGAGCCTGCCCCACATAAGGGACCCACTCCTCAGGAACAAATTCTCTGACTTCATTCACAGCAGCTGCTGTTCTCAAAGGATCATAGATCACTGGACCTTTTCCCTTCACAATGTCGAAAGGTATGTTCATCCCAGGAAGTGGAGTAAGGATATCCGAGAACAAGATGACCTAATAAAAGCATATGAAAAATAGTAGCACAACACCAAACACCATACATAGCAGAACAACAGATATTGCACATGGGAAATATCTCAAATTCATGTATTTGATGTAAGCTTTGTGATAATTTCCTAACAGAGATTATAAACAACATACACAAAAGGCTAAAGTCTGCAGCTTACTCCGTCAGGCTTGAAAACCTTCCATGGTTGCAAAGAGATCTCAACAACAAGGTCGACATTTTCTGATCTTTCACGGAACGAAGGATATCGCTCGCAGAGCGATTGGTAGCTCTGCAGAAAATTCAAAGGGCAAGAAGTTAATAAGGATGGATGTTCGCTATTGGT
>Ga0182004_10003727_pt1 | contig 12178 bp, 15 predicted proteins | sample Sormic07211540_1_FD_120479 | JGI IMG/M metagenome (GOLD analysis project Ga0182004, IMG submission 120479) | Endophyte microbial communities from Sorghum bicolor roots, Mead, Nebraska, USA - 072115-40_1 MetaG | ecosystem: Host-associated > Plants > Roots > Unclassified | place: USA: Nebraska... | reverse complement strand
TTCGAGTTTTATTTGCCAGGTTGCACTAGTTATCGCTGCTTGCAGCAAGTTATCCGGCTGTTCTTCAGCTAGTTATCGGTGTTCATCCTACGTCGTGAAGATCGGGACAACGTGACGCATCACTGACTCTCAAGAACCAATCCTTCCATCCCTTGGTAGGACTGGGCCAGGAACGGAAAGCATCCTTCCATAGGTCTAAAGAAAAATTCTCGGCTCTAAAGGGGATTCTGTTTGTCTCCGTGTTTATAAGATCGGTGGGATCCAAGTTTCCTAGTGGACCAATGCATTGAAGATGGGGTTGATCGGTAGGAATAACGATCTTATCGGCCAAATCCTAGAAATTTTTGGAAGCGAAAAGAAGAACAAAAAGAAAAAGGACTCGGTAAGATAGATTGCGGATGAACAGGGGTACAGTAAAAGTGCAAGAAAAAGGGCAGTACGCTGACCTCAGGAACGACGAAGTTGATGGCCATCTCCGCGCAGGGGAGAAGATTGAGAACTTGGGATTTGTTGGAGGAAGTTCTTGTTGGAGTTCTTGGAGCTCTCGAACAGTGCCGCTGCCAGGAAAGGAGAGTTGGTGCTGTAGAATGATGCGATGGAGGAGTACCCGAGAAGGGAGTATTTAGAGGACAAAACGGGCAAGGGTAAATTTGACTTACCTCTTTGCCGTATCCGTAAAATCCGAGGATACTCAGATGGATATGGTAACTGTTCGCACGGTAATCAAGGGATTGCGCAGGTGATTTGACAGGAAGCGGTCATGATCTGGAGATATTTCACTGTGCGGGATTTCTTGGTCGGTCCATCGGCAGTTCCCTCTAACGGTAATATTACCGATGGGCGCATAAAGTGGAGAGATCTGTTTCGGAAGGTTGAGGAATTCGAGGAACCTGCAGGAGAATCGGGCCAAGGTTGTTCAGATTTAAACGGTCGGTTACCAAATTGAGAGAATTAATTGCGGAAAGGCATCATTACTACAGAGAATTTTGGAGCATTAATGATTTTATACTCCGAAATTGGGGGGCATGTGTTGACACTGTTTTTGGACACGTACCTAGGGATCGGTAAAGTATAGATCGGTAAGATGGGGCAACAGTAACTGGTCTGCAGGGGAGTTGCCGATGAGGGTGGTTGCCGATGAAGAGACAGCTGAATGTGACTAAGTCCAGAAGTGGTGACGCGTTCGTGCCGATGATCAGCGTTAGTCTTTGCCGATGGCTATGATGAGAAGTCTGCCGATGACTCGAAGGAGAACGTGAAGGTTGCCGGTGGTGTCTCGGTTTGCCACGGGAGGATAGTTTTGTGTTTTCCATAGATATTTAAATTCGTTTTGTATACGGATTCCGTTTAATTTGGAATTCAAGTCCTAGTCGTGTCTGGTTGTAGCTCTTTGAGCAGGGTATAAATGTAGACCCTAGATCCTTGTAATGAGATATCTATCAATCAATCAAAGACAAGTTTTTACTCATATTCCAGCATCTACTTTTTCGACGACTTCGTCATATTTTCCTTTTTACTACGAGTTCTTAGGAGTTCGTCGACTTAAGCTCGGCGTATTCTCGAGTTCCGTGTGAATACCTCTTGGCCGTCACATCCGGGCGCATCGCTGTTGTCGGGACCAAAGTATTCGAGTTATCACCTTTACCGATAGTAAGGTCAAATCGGCTGGCACGCCTTAACGTTTGAATCGGGTGTTAGCCCTTTGTGTTTGCAGATCAGCTTTTGCACCAACACATTTATGAATTTATTTCCATAAAAGAGCATAATTAAGAGTCACCGACATAAGTACTCAGAAAAATCTACAAAAATTACAGGAGAATAAGCATGGCACCTTAGCATCACCATAAAACTTTCAGGGCAATTGCACATGCCACACGTTAGTTATCTAATTAACATATGACAAGGTGCTTGTTATCATAAATTAGGATACTTTGATTAAACAGTGTCAAACAATAGATTTTAGATTATTCTTATGATTCTACTACCATTAACATAAATCTCACCAAAAGAGAGCACCAGCATAAGCATGCATTATTTATAATGATTTATACAAGAATTAAAGCCATAAAACAAGTATAAATTACATATCAATCATACAACACTCAAAAAATCATGAAATAATTACTAGAGCCTAGTATTACCATACAAAGCATGTCATAAAATTTTCATCACATTTGGAGCCTTACACAGAAAGATATGAATTTACTTTGAATAACAAGATTAATTCATAACAATCATTTTTCACAGAAAACATTGTATATTTTATATTTTTAATAAAAACTGGCCATTTGAAGCTCAGGAACAAGAGATATGAATTTTGCAAGATGAAGCAAAATCTGGAATTTGAATAAATGGAGAGGAGGGAAATGGTGAGTCACTGATAGTGGGACCCGTGTTAGTTTTTTCCCCTCCCCGACAGAGATGGAGTTCACTGGCGATTTTCTTATCGATGGCAAGGTCTCTGGCCAAACCAAGGGCACAGGCGTGATTCCAGAAACCTAGCGCATCGATTGACCCCCTTTTCTCCACGGTGGAGCCACCGGAAGGTGCTCGTCGTCGACCACGGCGGCTCGACGGAGGCGCTCGGTGGTATGCCGGCATGCTCAGGCCGGTAGAGCATGCATAGAGGGTCTACAGCTTTAGGGACTCACGGTGGAGCTGTCGAGGTGGTTGGCTACGCTCGGGATGGATTGGTTAGCGCTGGCCATGAGAGGGCCATGCTCCGATGGAACACGGCGGCGCTGCGTGTCGTCTCCGGCGACGGTGAGCATGGTAGAGTGTTCCACATGTGGCGAGGAAGCTAGCTAAGAACCTAGGCTACCTAGAGAAGCAAGAAGGAGATGAAGAGGGGCTCCGAGGACCTCAACATTGAGTTCGCCGGAGAAATCGACTCCGATGAACTATTTTGGGGAAAATGGGAAATGTGGGTTCACTGATGCTTCTCACGGCGAGCTTGGAAGTGGACGGGATGGAGAAGGTTTGAGTGGAGCTGTGGACGCGATTTGGTGGATGAAGACACGGTGTAGCGCCCGGGCAAGCTCGCCGGAGTGGCTTGGCAATGGCGGAGACACTGTTGCCATTGCTGGCGCGCGTGGAGAGAGCGAGGAGGCGAATGGCGACGTCCAGGAGATGCCGGGGTGTCACCGTGGAGGTCATGCAGACATGCTGCACTAACGAGTGGGCCCAACAGCGATGTACGGGCATCAAATGGTGGCCAAAGCTGCCACCGGTCGGCCACGTCGGCGACTGAAGAATGCCATCATGGTCTGATGCAGTGACTGATAGAGCAACTTCACCGATGATTATCTCCCAAACCAGCGCTTGTTAGGAGATGTTGCAGTTGACAAACTTGGAGTATTAGATGAGATCTACAACTTTGTCAACAGGAGCAAAAGCTAATTCTGCCGAGATGAAGAGATACAAGGTTCCGAAGATCCTTCGAGCAAACTGTGTTGCCCTAGAGACTTAGAAATATTTCTAAGTGCCAAAACAGCACCTAATTGCCATGTGACCCAAATTTGAGCATGTTGTGTTCATTTTCATGAGATGACCCTAAAACAACTTCTGTTCCTTACAAAATTTGCTACAACTTTGCGTTAGAGAGTTTTGACATGCAAACATTTTATGAAGCACTTTTTAAAAGCCTAAGCAAAAGTGGTCTATGTGGCACCCTATGTGAAACTAAGACTTAGAAGCATAATTAGAGCAAGTGACCCACATGAACATTGATCCTTAGGGTATGATAAGCATAGATCAACTAAATACCAAGATAGTAACCACACCCTAACACAAGGTGCACAAAATTACAAGCATATCAAGCACAATTTAGATAGAAAAGCACACATTTAGCACATGCAATGATAGGGCCCACATGACATGATGCTCATGAAATGAAATGATAATGATCATGCTCATATCATGCAAGAAAATAATGCAACCATAACACTAGGGTGTTACAACCCTCCCTCTTACAAAAATCTCGTCCTGAGATTTGAAGAACTTACTGATTTTCATAGAAAGTTTTATAGACATCTCTTAGATAGTCTTTCCATTCCCATGTAGCATCATCCTTCCCGTGGTTACTCCACAAAACCTTGTAGAGCTTAACCACGAGATTACGTGTTACCCGTTCTTTGTGATCAATGACCGCCATAGGTCTTTCCTCATAGACCAAATCTGATTCTAATTTGATATCCCAAATTTCCACTCTCTCCTTAGGAACTCGAAGGCATTTCTTTAACTGAGACACATGGAAAACAGGAAAATAGCCCGCAGCTCAGCTGGTAGCTGAAGCTTGTAAGCTACTTTCCCTTTTCTCTCAAGGATCCGATAAGGTCCTATGTAGTGAGGTGCAAGATTTTGCTTGAATCCAAACCTTTGTACACCTTTTCATCGGAGACACTTTAAGATAGATGTGATCCCTGACTGCGAAATCAATCAGTTTTTCTTCTCTTAGCAGCATAACTCTTCTATCGAGCTTGAGCAACTTCCAGATGTTGCTGGATTGTACAGACTTGCTACTCCACTTCATTTATAGAATCGATGCCATAATACCTTGATTCCCCTAGTTCTATCCAATTCAACGGAGTTCTACACCTTTGGCCATACGGGGCTTCAAAAGGAGCCATCTTAATGCTCTCTTGGTAACAATTATTATAAGAGAACTTGGCTGAAGGTAACCACTTCATCCAAGAACCCTTTGAAGATAAAGCACAAGCTCTCAACATATCTTCCAAGATTTGGTTAACACATTTAGTTTGGCTGATAGTTTGCGGATGATAAGAAGAACTTTGGACATAATGAGTACCGATCTGCTTATGAAGACACTCCCAAAAATGAGTAGTGAACTACGGTCCACGATCCAATATGATAGTGCGAGGTACACCATACTGGCGGACAATATGCTTGAAATACAACTCCGCATACTGATGCAGACGATACTCAGTTCGAACTGGGATAAAACGAGCAACCTTGGTTAAATGGTCAACAATCACCCAAATTGAGTCGTAACTCTTGATAGAAGGTGGAAGTCCATAGATAAAGTCCATACTCACTTCCTCCCATTTCCAGCCAGGGTCGGCAAGGGTTGAAGTAGACCTGCTTTCATGTGAACCGCCTTCATACGATAATAGTTGTCGCAACGAGCAACAACCTTCTTCATTTTCGTCCACCAAAATAGAGGTTTTAGGTCCTGATACATCTTACTACTAACAGGATGAATGGATAGCTTGGATGAATACTGAGGTTGGACATAATCTGATTTCGGAACTCACGATCCTTTGGTACTACAAGCCTATCTCTGAACCATAGAATTCTGTTTTCATCAACCCAGAAATTCTTAGTTTCTTCCTCTTTCATCTTTCTCTTTATGTGGTGGATTCCTATGTCAGTCTACTGCAACTCAATCACTCGGTTATGAAGAGAACTTTCTAGGGCAATATGGTGAAGCACTATGGGATGCATGAGACGTGACAAGGCTGGATCCTCAATCCTGACTGAATTGCAATGCAACTTCCGACTCAAGGCATCCACAACCATGTTTGCCTTGCCCTGATGGTAGTGCACTTGAAGATTATAATCTTTGATCAACTCAAGCCACCTTCGCTACTGCATATTCAATTACGTTGAGTAAAGATATACTTGAGGCTCTTATGATCCGTGTAAATATTACACAAATTACTTGAGCCTCCAGAGCTTCAAAGCATAGACTACTGCGGCCAATTCTAGATCATGAGTATGGTAATTGACCTCATGCTTTCGAAGTTGGCATGATGCATAAGCGACAACTCAACCTTCTTGCATAAGCACATAGCCCAGACCGTTACCGGATGCATCACAAAAGACATCAAATGATTTTCTAATATCGGGTTGAGCTAAGACAGGAGCTGATGTCAGCAAAGTTCTCAACTTGTGGAATGCCTCTTCACACTCTAGTGTCCACAGGAACTTTTCATCTTTTTGAAGCAAATGAGTCATTGGCTTGGATAATTTGGAAAACTCTGGAATGAAGCGATGGTAATACCCAGCCAAACCCAGAAAACTCTGAACCTCGTGCACTGAGGCTGGAACCTTCCAATCCAGCACTTCTTGCACCTTGGTCGGATCTACTGAGATTCGCTCTTTAGACAACACATGGCCCAAGAAAGGTACTTTCTTTAGCCAGAATTCACACTTACTAAACTTAGCATAAAGTCGATGCTCACGCAATCGAGTCAACACCACACGCAGATGCTCTGCATGCTGTTCTTCATTATGAGAATGTACTAAGATATCATCAATGAAGACCACCACAAACTTGTCCAGCTCAGGCATAAAGACCAAATTCGTGAGGTACATAAAATGTGTCGGTGCATTGGTCGGACCGAAGGACATAACGAGATACTCATACAATCCATGCCTCATTGAGAAAGCCGTCTTGGGTATATCTTCAAGATAGATCTTGATCTGATGGTACCCAAATCACAAATCAATCTTGGAGAATACCTTGGACTTAGACAACTGATCAAACAAGATATCAATGTAAGGAAGAGGATACTTATTCTTGATAGTCACCGCATTGAGTGGACGGTAATCCACACACATGCACAAGGATTGATCTTTCTTCTTCACAAAGATTGTCGGACAACCCCAAGGAGGAGAACTAGGACGAATAAGACCCTTCTTCAACAACTCATTCAACTGGGTATTAAGCTCAGCTAGCTCATTTGGCGGCATTCTATACGGTCGGCGAGAGATAGGAGCAGTGCCTAGAAGCAATTCAATTTTAAACTCCACCTCTAGTTCCAGGGGAAGCCTAGGCAAGTCACCAGGAATGACATCCGAAAACTCACACACTACCTAAATATCCTTGATAGCACAAGATGTAACTACATTCATCATGTTGTGGATATGAATATCACGAGGAAGCTATACTAAGAATGCCTCCTTAGTACTAGGATCCATCAACATTACCACACGAGTAGTGGTGTCGATAAGAACCCCATTAGCACGCATCCACTTCATTCCTAGAATCACATCTATACCCACACCAGGCAAGACAACCAAATTAGCAAGAAACTGACGGTCTCCTATTTCTAGAGTTGCCTCCAAAACCACTTGATTTGTAGAAATATTATTTCTAGGGGCACTAATGCAATAACTGCATTTATCAAGGGTAACTACCCTGAGATTATGCTTAGACATAAAATCTGAACTCATAATTGCCATACATCAGTTAACTAGAGACTTACCAGCCGTCACCACCACACCAGTAGGGATCTCCTCAACAGTAGTATAGTGAACACGCCCCTAGCGGACGTTCCCCTGATTGGTCTTCTTCGGCGGGTAAGGGCAGTTGCTTTGCCAATACCCTGTCTGATTGCAATTCCAGCACGGACGGTTGGCAGGTGGAGTCTTGGCATTGCTAGGCCTAGTGTTTCCCCTAGGGAGAGCAATAGAATACCCCTTACAAAACCCAGTTTTCACCGGATTTTTATTCGCTGGAGGATGGTTCCGCATATTTGGAGTCGGTGCACGGTACTGGGGCTTAGCTGCCACTAGAGCCTTTGATTGAGATGCCCCGGCCTCAAAAGCTCTGACAAACTCATTGAACATGGCACTCTTAGTACGGCCCATAGTCTTCAACAGCTTGGGGCCAAGGCCCCTCTTGAAACTGGCAATCTTCTTTGCCTCAGTGCTCACAAACTCAGGTGCATACCTTGACAAATGACTGAAAGTATGCAGATACTCTTTTTGAGTTTTGTTGCCCTGAGTCAGCTGCATAAACTCTGTATGCTTCATCTCCATGAGCCCTGGGGGTATGAAGTGCCCCTGAAAGGCCTCATAGAAAAGTGTCCAGTCAACCATAGTATTTGTTGGAAGAGCCTCCCTATGCTGGTTCCACCAGATACCAGTAGCACCTTGCAACTGATGAGCTGCATACTCAGCCTTCAAACTGTCGGTCAGCCGAAGCAAGCGGAACTTTTGTTCCACTGTGTTCAGCCATTCCTCAGCTTGAAGGGGTTCCTCAACCTCCCTGAAAGGTGGGGGCTTGGTATCCATGAAGTCCTTGAAGCTGCTGTATTGGTTGGGTGCCGGTAGGGCTGGATATCGAGCCAGCTCGACTCGTTAGTGCCTCGGCTCGCTATAGCTCGGCACGTTATGGCTCGGCTCATTATAGCTCGTTATACAAACAAGCTAGAAGGCTGGCTTGGCTTAGCTCGTTAGTGAGCTCGAGCAGCTCGTTTGGCTCGCGAGCCAAATCATAAAAACGTAGTACAAAGAGACTATAAGATTATAAAAGCAATTGAGCAGCAAATACATCACATACATACTTAAAATGAACTAAATAAAGTACTTATAGCCTTAACAATTCAACAAACAGACTAGAGTTTTGTCTAGCCGGCCCACTATGATCATGATCGTAACTATATAATAGTCATACTCATACAGTTTAACCATCATCCATTGACGAATAAAGTTAGGGATTCACGAATGGGCTAGGTCGAGCTACTGATAAATATTTAGCCATATAGCCGAGCCAATTTTAGTTGCTAGAATGATAATTTACTGGCTCATTATGGCACGCAAGCAGCTCACGAGTTGGCTCGTTATAAAATGAGTCGAGCTCGAGCCGAGCTATTAATGAGTGAGTCAAATGAGCTAGCGAGTTACGAGTTTTTTGTCTAGGCTAGGTGTCGGTCCATGTTGTATATCTTGATCGCCTTGATTTGCCATCTGACGGATAGTCTCACTTAACAACCCCTGATTTTCCACCATCGCTTGCATCAATTCCGCTGGATTTGGTGGGGGGAGGAGGAGGGGGTGGATCCACATTCCCATGGTTTCCTCCACCACGAGTGCCACAAGACATCTATAAAGACATAGTCAGTGAGTATTGATGATGACAAGAGTTGTCAAAGAAGAACTCATAATCATGCCTGAAAGCATTTGAGAGGAATAACTTTAAAAAATAAGGCACAATAATTCAATTCCACAACATCACCAATCATAGCACATGACACAGATAGTCCATTGAATGCACAAGCAAACAAAATAGCGACAACAGTCGTCCGAACATGATTATGCCATTACAACAACTGGTCCAAGTAGTTTTTATACCATAACAGTATAGATGTAGAAACTTAGATCAAGGTTCAGGATTACATCATGATTGCAAGGGCAAGCCTGCCATCGATTGAAACAACAAAAGAACTTCTCACAGCTACCACTGAACACTACTCAATACACTCCAGGCTTGTCATCGGAGTTAGCATCGAAGATCGCCTCTCCATCCTTGTCGCTAACCGGCTCAAGGTCCTCGTCCTCTACATTCTCATGCAGAGGCAGTGCAGCCGCGGCCGGCCCATATACCTCCATACCATCATCATCGGCCACGATCACCAGAGGTCCCATGTTCAGGTAAACTCGTGCAGGGCGAGGAATAGGGTGTGGCAAGTTGTTGAGATGGTGGATCTCCACAAGACCAGCCTCAATCTGATCCTGAAGATAGTTCTCCCGCTCAGCCAAGTGAACACGGTGCATCTCCCATGACTGACGCCTATTCTCTGACACACACAACGTAGTATCCCTCTCACGAGTGACCTGCACAAACTGCTCCTGCAAGGCATCCTTTTCCCGAGACAACTGACTCATCTGAACTTGCTTATGATCTCTCTCACGAGTGGCCTTCACCCATTGCTGCCTACTATACTCCACAATGTCCTCCTAGTCATTGTGGTCCTTTTGGGCCTGCTCCAGGAGTCTAGCCTCCTTGTAAAACTTGCGAGCTCGCTTTTTCAGCCTTCTGTTGCATCTCCTGGGCCTAACGAATAACCCTCATCCTACACATAAGTGTCCTCTCACTGACTAAATAGCTTGAGCACTCATAGCAGGACTAGAGCTCTCAGCTCGCTCTCCTCAACCTCAGACCAACGCACAACCTTCAGCTTGATTCCACTCTGACGCTACTAGGTCAGTATGGGGAATGGAGGCCGCTGGCCCTCCTATCAGCTCATCACCAAACATCTGATAGATATTGAGCAGAATAGCATGGGCTGCAACCTGAGCTGCCTCCCATGGAGTCTGCCCATCCGCATTGTAGTTCCAACCTAACCATGCGGGCATGTCCTAATGTGGAGGAACAACTCCCCGCACAGTGAACCACTACAAGCCTCCCTACATATCCACCTCCCACCAAGAGTACCAAGGTGGCTCCATATGCCCCACTAACTGGAACACCCTCCACAGCAGGGTAGGAGTACCAAACTCGCTCAGAAAGGTGTCACTAGGGAGAGGTGAAGCGAGCACATCCATCTGTGGAAAGGAACAACTATAGGTAAGAGAATATTATTTAAGAGATATGTCGGTGTTTTAACCCTGAGGGGTAGCACCAATGAGTAAATTTGTGTGTGTATCTTCATTTCTAGATGGTGATGCAAGATGGACACAATATTTATCTTGGTTCGGGCAAGAGAAGGCCCTACGTCCAACGGGGGGGAGAACTTGTATTGTCTTGCACCTAATTGCTTGTACAGGGGTGAATACAAGAGTCGGTGAATGTGGATTCTAAGTCATAATTGTGTGTAGCTAAGACGGGGACGTTGTGGTGTATGCGATTGTGGTGTTCTACATATCGTGTCCCTTGTTTCAGCCTTGGCGTCCCCTTTTATAGGTCAAGGGGTGGGACAAGGTTACATAATGTAGGGGCTAGAGTAGGCCTCGATAGGGGTATGGGCATAAGTCATCTTGAGGCTTCCGTATTGGCGTGGCCTCGACGGGTCTTGTTATGGTGTACTTGGCGATGATGGCGCATGCATTCCCTAGGTTGACCCCCTGTATATCGCCTGGTAATTGGTCCGTATATACGCATGCCTTTACATCCTTGCAGTCACTGTGTCGGGAATTGTTGGACTGCTGACTTCCCCTGCTCAACCCTTCTTCGGAAAGGATGCAGTGGCATCAAGGGTTTGGCGGGTAAGGCGGCGTCCGTATATGGAAGCGCTCGCTATTACGTCTCAAGGGGCCTTCTGATGAGACGTCACATTGGTTGCAATGGTACTAGCATGTACTTTTCTCCGAATTCTGAGATAAAGCTCGTGAAAAGCGGGATTCAACGGGTGCATGCTCCATCATCATGGCTGTTGTGGCCATGGTGTTAGGTGGGGGCTTGTCAGTCGCATTAAATGCTTCTAAAAACCGTACTAGTGATAGGCGGCAGGGGTGCGCTTTTATGCTCGAGGCACATTAGTTCGCTCGACCCTATTTCCATAATCGATGGTCGTCTGGCCTTGAGTCTTAAGCGTTCGCTCGAGCCAATTTCTGTCACCAAGCCTTAGGTCGATCGGCGTATTTTACAGTGCGTCGAGTTGGGGTCGCGATCTGTGCACACCTTGTTGGGGGTGTCGAGGCTTGCTCTGGGGTTGGCCTTTGGTTCTCTTTCAGCGATATTTGTTTAGGTACCCCCTTATTGATATCCTCGATAGTAGCCCCTGAGCCCCTGCTCGAGCACCGGTGTTTGAGTAGGGGTTTATTGGTGATTGAATTTTCATGGGGGACACACAAGCATCCCCCACGGAGGTAGCCCCTAAGGCCTTGGAGGGGTTGGTAGACTCCTTCGAGGGCTGTATTAGTCTTTTCATTCTTTCTAAGTCTTTGTGTAGTCAGGTTTGACTGTTCTTAACCCTCTTTCACCGAGGGGTGTCAGATCCTGCAGGGCCCCCAAGCCTCGTATACTCTTGGCTTTGCAGCTTCCAACTTTCATCCCACGAATCCTTTCGATCAGACGTGAGGTGAGAAATGCAACGTTACCCTCAATTAAGCGAGTGTCGATGTCCTCTATGAGTTGATATTAGGAAATCCAAGTAAGAACCCATGCCCTATTCGATGGGGGTTGGTTGTCAGCCCTGAGGCATTCTGATTGATGCTAGACTTGCACGGGCATGGATACCAGTCCCATTCGATAGGGTCCAGCGGCTCGATGCCTCCCTCCGTGGGGATTCCACGCCTTTGTTGATATTTGGGAACGCAATAAGGAATTGATCCGCAAGCGCACGGATATCGGTGAGCACTTCACCCAGAAAATTATCCAGAGTATCGTATTTATTTTTTTACCACTAGGAGAAAGAGTGCATCTGACTAACCGGTCTATTACTACTAACCTTTAGGCACAAAGAATGTCTTTCGATGTGAGTGATAAATA
>Ga0182004_10003726_pt1 | contig 12178 bp, 4 predicted proteins | sample Sormic07211540_1_FD_120479 | JGI IMG/M metagenome (GOLD analysis project Ga0182004, IMG submission 120479) | Endophyte microbial communities from Sorghum bicolor roots, Mead, Nebraska, USA - 072115-40_1 MetaG | ecosystem: Host-associated > Plants > Roots > Unclassified | place: USA: Nebraska... | reverse complement strand
TCTGCCTCCATAAAAAAACTAAAACTTAATCTTAACCATGGTCGCCACATAAATAGGGGGAGGCCAAAGAGCAGCCATCAGCAGAGGAGGGGAGGCTCACCGCAATCGGAAGGTTGCTAGACCTCGACATATTGGTGGATCCACCCCTAATGTCGTATATTGGCTAAGTTAGGGTGTGTTTGCCTGAGCTGGCTGTCGTTGTCCGACTATGACTATAGCAATTCAAGATACAATATCTAGTAGTTTCAAAATGCAGCCGCAACCGCAACGTAGGACTTTCTTCACCTCTGCCAAAAACTACCTCTTGTTTAGCTTTTTAATTCCTGGTATTCTCTATCACTTTACGTGTACAGTGTCACTAGTCTTATTGTTGCTTTTTTGATCTTATCAATGCCAATGTGATATATTTTTGTTGAGTATTTTATCTTACTTGTGTTATTTACTATGTCCAAAATGCCACTATTATCCACATTGATGGATTGTTTCCTTTAGTAGACCTTCCAAGCAATGAATATCCAATAACGACCAGTACAAGACATGAAATTACTGTCCCTAAAACAAATCGTGGCAACTATTTAGTTTATTTTGTCCTTAAAGATATATGCCCCATGTGGATCATTGTTGGATGCGTGGATGCTTTATAGGGGCATATGCCCTTAGAGGCAAAACAACATCAACCTTTTGCAATCATAGTAAAAGGGGAGAATTCTTTCTTCTCTTACACACGCATCCCTATATATATTCAATGGTAATACCCTTAGAGCATATCTAACAAATTGTGCATCCCACACCTCCTGAAAAAGTGTGTGTATCTTCTCGTTAGATTACCAGTACCTTTAAAACGAATAGAGAAACATGTGGATCTCTTACATTTGACGAATAGGAATGCATTTTGAGTAATTACTTAAAATTTTTAGACATTAGAGATAAAACAGGTAATATATTGGGGCAAACACAATCCCTTAAATTTGAGGAAGCGCCTCCCCCGATGAGTCTTCAAGGAAGATGTTGGTAGTTGTTTCGAGCAAAGAACGAGCGTCAACTCCGTCTCATTGCTTAGAGTTTCCTTCGTTGTGTATTTAAACCATGTGCGTGTATGAGCGATCTAGTCATTGCGAGCGTGTTGGCTAGATTTAGCGTCAGAGAAAAAGCTTCCATAATATCGATATTTTCATTTTCACTATTATTGGTAACATATTTTTATGGCTACTACAGTGCCCATCAAAATTGTACCAACGAACTTGTGTTTGGTATCCGAGAAAGTACTATTCTAGCGGCAGCCGCTGGTACACGGAGGGAACAGCCGTCACGAGGCTCTCTCGTTCTCATCTATAAGCTGGCGTGCCTGTAGCTTAGCTAGTGTACTAGTAAGCGGTAATGGCAGATCAGCTAGGTGGCCACGGTGCGTACGTGCAAGGAGAAACAAAGGCGAGGGCTTTCGTCTTTTCCTCTCGTCCCTTTACAGCCCTGCGGACCGACCTAAAAGCCGTCGACCTCAACTCCCTTGAGATCCTCCTAAAAGCTCCTGTGCTGTGCTGTACTCCTCCTTGCTGGCTGCTGCGATGGGGAGACGGGTGCATTAGCTGCACTCTGCAGTAGAAAAGATACGCTGCCTGGACAGTGGTAACTTTTAGCCTTTAATTGTTGGGATTAGTATATTAACTGTCAGCAGCAGCGGAAGCTAATCTCTCCAGCAACCAGCAAGCTGAAATACTTACCCATTTGCAGCTGCTGCATATACTCCTCATGAATTCCTGATCGTCATCATCGGTGGATTAGTACGAGTAAGGCCTTGTTTAGTTCACCTCGAAAACCAAAAAGTTTTCAAGATTTCCTGTCACATTGAATCTTGCAAGCACATGCATGAAGTATTAAATATAAACGAAAACAAAAACTAATCACACAGCTGTAAATCGCGAGACGAACTTTTTGACCCTAGTTAGTTTATGATTGGATAATATTTATTATAAACAAACGAAAACGCTACAGTAGCAAAATCTAAATTTTTTCACATTAGTCAAAGGCACTGACGATGCAAGCATAGACAAGGCCGTCTGATCGGGGCGGCACGCGGCAGTGCAAAAACGCATGTCCGGCTCTGCCACGAGCACGACGACTTTTCCTCTCTGACTGAGCCGGCGTTGCATGCCTCGCGGGTGCTGATTGACCGATCTAGACCCAGCACGCATGGATCCCATCATGACAGTGACAGTCCAGTCCAGTCATGTGTGGTGAGCAGACAGACATGCACTTGCCTCACAGATTCTTCTCTTCTTTCTCGTGATTTTCGTCCCATGCATGGCGAAAATATTGTTTCCCAGTGATGCTGCTAGCTCCGTACGTGCGCGTGCTAATTGGTGCCACTATTTAGAAGTACTAGCGATTAGTTGAGCCACAGATGGGTTTATTAGTTAGCAGTAGTAGTTCATCCCATCTGATGATCTGAACATGCTGAAACGAAACCAAATTAAACGAAATGCAGCAGGGCCGGCACGCGATGGACATGCACAACATGGCCAGCTACGCACTGCAGTACTGCATGCACGCACTTATAGCAGTATCATACTATCATCATCATGCATTGCAGCCAGAAGTGAACAAGACACATCAGCTGCTGCAGTGCCGAACCGATCCAGATTTGTACAGGGTATACACATTCATGGTTCCCTACATTTCCATTCGCTGGCCTCTCCATCCAAGGAAGATTAAATGGCGCTACAGGATAGTACTAGTACAATTCAAGCTAAGGCCTTGTTTAGTTTCTAATTTTTTTTGGATTTTGATAATATTTTTGTTTGTATTTGATAAAAATTATCCAACTATAGATTAAGTAGGCTTAAAAGATTTATCTCGAAAATTACAAACAAACTGTGTAATTAGTTTTTGTTTTCGTCTATATTTAGTGCTTCATACATGTGCCGCAAGATTCGATGTGACGAAATATTTTGAAAAGTTTTGGATTTTGGGGTAATCTAAACAAGGCCTAAGCAACACATTTCAGCAAAGAACAACCTATGTATATGTATGTACTTGCATCTCTGCCCGAAAGAATTGTTATGGAACATCTTTCTCGTCGGAACAACATTTTTTTTGTTTTTTCTAACAAACCAATTCTGACAATACTTATTTCTATTTACATAAAAAAATACATATATCATTTTTCTAAGTATTTTTATAAAAATAAGATATCAAAGTTGTATTTTGGAGACCGTATCGCTGTCTTAAATAACTTCTAAATCCTATACGAAGGGGTACAGCGTATTAGGGCATGTACAGAATTCACAACATAAACAACTAAACAGACAGTTCATACAATCCATAGCAATCCTTGGTGGCCTCTTGCTCATCTTTGAGCCAGCTCTCACTTTGGCTCTTCCTAGTGGCGGATCTAGGATGGAGGCCAAGGGGGGGCTAAATAGTGGATATGTAGGATTAAAGCTAGAGGTCAATAAAAATTTAAGGCTAATTAACCCTAATTTAATGAACAAATCATACTTATAGGGGGGGCTGGAGCCCACCCAGCCCCCCCTTTGGATCCGCCCCTGGCTCTTCCTATGTCGATTTGGCCCGTCATCACACTGGATCTGCTTGAGCCGGCGCTTCCTGGAGATGAGGCATACAACGCGTTGTGCGGTCGTCGATTTCTTCTCAGGCCACGAGCCACTGCTGTCGTCTCATGAGACGACGAGTCCCATCTCTCTCCTCATTCATTACTACCTATAAGGGAAGTGTTTGCAAAACTTACACTACATAAATGACATCTCGCAACGCGCTGTACATGCCCTTACCACGAGCCATCTCAGCTCTATAACACAAGCCACTACAACATCGTACCACCGCAAGTCCGCAACAACGCTAGCCAATGCGAGAACACACCATGACACTATCCAAAGAGAAGCTGGCTGTGAAAACCCACAAGCCACCAATGCCCAAACATCTATCAATTGCCCGATAGCCACTTCTATGGTTAGCTAACCACCGTCACAATACCGTCAATACTAAGGCCTTATTCACTTCAAAAAAAATTTGGATTCCGACACTGTAGCATTTTCGTTTTTATTTAACAAACATTGTCCAATCATGGAGTAACTAGGCTTAAAAGATTCGTCTTGCGATTTACAGATTAACTGTGCAATTAGTTTTTATTTTTATATATATTTAGTGCACCATGCGTGTGCCGCAAGATTCGATGTGATGGAAAATCTTGAAAATTTTTAAGAACTAAACAAGGCCTAAGCCAATATCATCTTAAGTTGCGTGTAACGGTGTAAGTGGTCGTCCAAGACTTCAGCCATAGTCTTTTATTGTCGAAAATCGAGAGAAACATATCACCAATGTTTTTCTAAACTCTAAAGGGTAAACAATCTGCTGTTTAGTTATTATTCGAGCTAAGCAGTTCATTAAACGAGCTAGACAGTCAATTAAACAGACTATATAAATAATTAAATGTAAATGATGAACAATTATATAGCGTTTACACGGCATTTAAACGGTATAGACGGCCCATTTAGACGAACAGTGCATATCACACTACACATCAAGAAGGCCACGCCATAGCGCATCCTTTTGTTCGTTGATTCATATAACTGATCCATCCAGATTCCAGAGGTGGAGAGAACGGGGCAGACACCCCCTAAGGTTGTCCACATAATATATATAATGGTATAGATATTGTTATCTTTGCTAGAGTGGGGCTTATGTGTGTGCATACAATTCAGAGATATGCCAATATATAATATATAAATTTATACGTATGTACGTATAGATATACTCCGTAGACCGACATGTGAACGAAGCAGGAAAGCGAAGATCTACTCATCTACCCATGGACGGATCGATCCTTCTAGATGGAGACCCTGGTCGTGGTAGGCTGCTGCTACGTCGAATTCGAATCCGGCCGTATTTTCCGTGGCACGGCCCAGGTGTCTGTTGGTGCTGGGGCACGCCGCGGCCCGCCCGCGTCTGCCGTTCTGGCTCACTGGCCTTGTTGCGATGCCCAGCCCAGGTGATGATGAACAAGGAAGGATTTCGTTGTTGGTTGGGCCGGCCGGGCTTGTCTTCGGGGCCTGCTCATCTCAAACTAACCCAATCCGTTCCCACAAAGAGGTGGCGTAGCCCAACACAAACATCCTCTGCCCAGGATAGACTCGAGTCGAGATACTCGTCAAATGGCTACTTCTTGTGGTAAATCGGATGTCTAGCTTTTTCTTTTTTTTCTTTTTAATAATACGAACATCCGGCTTCAAGAATTACATCAACTTATTACAATTCATCACACAACCATGTCCAGATCAAATTTACAAGACTCAAAACAAGCTTCTTGCGCTAGAAATTTGCGAACATGGGACTCCAACACATTGAGCCACATTCATACAAGATACAGATAGACCCGTTAATCATCCAACCGAGTGACAACAACATAATCAAGGAGTCAATACTCTAGAGTTCGAAATATACAATTTTCTCTTCTTGTGCACCTCACACGCATTTGTAGATAGATACTTCTTTTGTTCACAGCTATATCAGTGACACTGACACTCACGACACGTCGCGATTCGATCGCGAAAGCCGGTAAAAATCGTATCGCCCCAGCATCTTCACCGTCAGGCAACCATCCCTTATCCTGTTCCTGTTGCTGCTGCACTCGGTGCTCCAGTCCAGTCCACGCCATGGCTTCCCGCGCCACTCTCCTGCCGCTCTTCCTCTTGCTCCTCGCGGCGCCCGCGCTCGCCACCTCCGGCACCATCGTCTTCACCACGCTCGGCCGGAGCCGCTACGCCTTCGACATCTTCGCGCTCCCACTCTCTCCGCTCTCCTCCGCCGCCGCCTCCGCGGAGCTCCGCCTCACCGACGGCGTCTCCGTTAACTACAACGGCAACTTCGCGCCCTCCTCCTCCTCCTCGGAGCCGCCCTCCCTCCTCTTCGTCTCCGAGCGGAACGGCTCACTAAACCTCTACCGCACCCCCGTCCCTCTTTCCGCCTCCGCCGCCCGCCGCCGCGAGGCGCTGGAGGAGGAGGACGACTCGCCGACGCTCACGCCGCTGCTCCCGTGGGACCCCATCGCGCTCAAGGACCGGCCCTCGCTGACCCCCGACGGCGCCCACCTGGTGTACGTCTCCACGGCGGAGCCCGCGGGGTCCCCGCGCCGGAGCTGGGCGGCGGTGTACTCCACGAGCCTAGCGTCCGGGGCCACGCGCCGCCTCACCCCACGCGGCGTCGCCGACTTCAGCCCCGCCGTGTCGCCGTCCGGGGACTGGACCGCCGCCGCGTCGCCCGGCCCTCGCGGGTGGGACGGCGAGGTGGAGGACCTCCGCACCGACATCTACGTCTTCCGGACCTCCGATGGTTCGCGGCGGACGCTGGCCGTCCCGGACGCCGGGTGGCCGACCTGGGCCGACGACAGCACCGTCTTCTTCCACCGCCGGGACGGCGACGGCTGGTACGGCGTGTACCGCGCCAAGCTCTCCTTCACGGACGACGACGACGGCGGGGTGGCCGTCGCTTCCGTCGTCGACCGGATTACCCCGCCGGGGATCCACGCGTTCACCCCCGCCGCGTCGCCCGGCGCGCCGGGGCTCGTGGCCGTGGCCACCAGGCGCCCGGGCTCCGACTACCGCCACATCGAGGTCATCGACGTGTCCGGCGGCGGCGGCGCCAACGCCGCCTACTTCGACGTGACTAGGGCCGTGGCGCCGCGCGCGCACCACTTCAACCCGTTCATCTCGCCCGACGGCGAGCGCGTCGGGTACCACCGGTGCCGGGGCAGCGGGAACGGGGACTCACCGCTGCTGCTGGAGAGCATCAAGAGCCCGGCGCCGGACACGTTCTCGCTCTTCAGGATCGACGGGTCGTTCCCCTCGTTCTCGCACGACGGCAAGAGGATCGCCTTCGTCGGGCTGCCGGGGCTGTTCGTGGTCAACTCCGACGGCTCCGGCGGCCGCCGGCGGGTCTTCTCGGGCAACGCGTTCCCCACGACATGGGATTGGAAGAGGAAAGGTGTCATCTACACCAGCGTCGGGCCAGACTTCGCGAGCGAGAGCACCGAGGTGGACGTTGTCGCCGTGTCCCTTGGCGACGACGACGACCCCAAAGTCTCGATCAAGAAGCTCACCGTGGGCGGCGAGAACAACGCGTTCCCGTCCCCCTCGCCGGACGGCAAGTGGGTGGTGTTCCGGTCCGGGAGGTCCGGGCACAAGAACCTCTACATCATGGACGCGGAGGACGGCGAGGCCAGTGGCATCCGCCGCCTCACCGAGGGTCCCTGGTCCGACACCATGTGCAACTGGTCCCCCGATGGCGAGTGGATCGCGTTCGCCTCCGACCGGCACAACCCGGGCGGCGGCAGCTTCGGCATCTACATGGTGCACCCGAACGGCACCGGCCTGCGGAGGGTGGTGCACAGCACCGACGGCGGCCGCACCAACCACCCCTGGTTCAGCCCGGACTCCAAGACGCTGGTGTTCACGTCGGACTACGCCGCCGTGTCCGCGGAGCCCATCTCAAACCCGCACCACTACCAGCCCTACGGCGAGATCTTCACCGTCAACATCGACGGGTCGGGCATCCGCCGGCTCACGCACAACTCCTTCGAGGACGGGACGCCGTCGTGGACGCCACACTACCTGAAGCCGGAGGACGTCGGCGAGACGCTGCAGGCCTCCGGGACGTGCGCGTTTGAGGATTGCCACTGGCTCAACATTGCTGCCCAGCCAGATGGCCTCATGTGTGGCAAGCACGGCTGATGTAGAATCTGTGATGGGACTCATGTATGTATATATAGCACTATAGCAGCGATCATCCAGTGCAGTGATGCCATCTTGTTTGCTTGCATACTACTGATATGAATAAGGTCATGTACAGTGATGCCAAGTTTAAGGCAAAAATTAAAGAAACTCCACATACTTATGACGATGCTTACATGTACTAATGACAGATTAATTATGCATTTATGCTTAATAGATTTGTCTTGCAGTTTCCAGACGAGCTATGTAATTTATTTTTTTATTAGTTTCTAACAACCCCTCCCGATATCCTTCCGACACATTCGATGTAACACTCAAAAATTTTTAATCTCCAATCTAAACAGAGCCTTAGTTCATGTTTGTAAAGTGCAAGTAACATCTAGGGCACAGAATGGGAAGAACCAGCTGGATTTCATTAAGAAAAAACATAATTGAATCTATTAGATATTGCATAGCTCTAATTTTACAATGATGCACGCAGCACATATATATGATATACCTCACAGTGAAGTAAAAAATCGCTCACTGACGCACCTCTACAGATGATCTAACAAATGACCTCCTCCACCATACCTGGAAAGCTCTGCTGAGATTAGGGCATTCTGTGCCTCTAGATGCAAAGCACTGAAACCATTCAACGAATAAGCTCTGCTGTTGGTGAAGTGGAAGGGTGAGCAGGGCTTGCCCCAGGTTCTCCTCCAGGACTCTCACATCTAGCCCCTTGGAGCACCTCTGGAGCCAGCCGAAGTCCATAAGCATTGGCCTGAACCATCCATGGAATAATTGGCTCCTCGTGTCGCTGGGGCACTGGATTCTTCCTTTCCCCAGAGCAATGAACACACTCGCTGATATCCGGCTAAGCTCGTATCTGAACATCGGCGATGCTTTCTCGTGCATTGTGATGAGTTCGTCTTGGTTAGCCCACATATCAACATATTCTTCTGCCATGTCATTGTTTAAAAGGATGTCAAAGAGCCATTTGAGATTCTCAGTTTGCTTACTGACCCTTTCAATCATAGGCCTGCTATCTGAAGTTGTCATAGCTTGGCCCGCATCCTCGACTGGCTCTGAGTCTTCCATGAAAAGTTCCACTAGTGAACTCAAACAGGAACGACAGATTTGATAAAGGCCCTCTTTGTTTAGCCCAGAGAAGTCCTTATGATAGACTGAGCTTTTGCTTAGCAGACCACTGACCAAAGATTGCATCTCTTTTCTTGCACCATTGTTGGTTCCACTGGTGATAGATTCAACGAGCTGCACTGTCAAGTCCTCTGAGCCGCTCGTGCATTGTTGCTGTAACCTTGCCAGCACATCTTTACATACTGATTCATCAAAAGTGCATCTAGCAAAAACATGTTTCAGCTTCTCTTCCTCATTCTCGTTCCATGGAACTGCTTCGATGTACTTCAAACATGATTCAATTCCTCTGTCAAACATAATAGAGGAGGAAACCTGTAATTCAGAAATCAACAGACACAACAGATACAGTTCAGACTGTGTCAGGAAACAGAAAACATACAAGGAGGATTACAAATATAGAAATAGTGCGTGTGTAGCAATAAAAAAATATATCAGGTTGTCTGTAATTGACATATCAGTGTCTCACTTTCTCAATTAAAAATCAACAAGTCATCTGAGAGACTGTATAAACAGCGCACAGAACTGATGACATGAATTAACAGACCGAACATGTGGCACCAAACAAATGTATTTTGTCCAAAGTATAACTAAAGGCAAAATAATCATTGCGGTGCACATAAATTAACACCCAATTATCAATCATAAAATTCAGAAGAACGAACCCAGGACAATAATAAATTTACTGATTCACAATCACACTTGACACACAGGACAATATGTCCATAACAGCAGCTGCTTAGACTGCAAAATGCACCCTGGAATGATTCATTTTAGAAAAAAAAAATATATATCAAGCTTATATGCTTAAAAAAGCACTACTAATAATGAATATATTTTCCTGGTTGGATTTCTTTCCTAACTGTTTGAGCCTAACTGTTCAATGGGAACAACTTGTGAACTCTTAAGCCACAATCTTCTTTTGCCATTACTTCTAAGAAATACGAGGTTGACAATAAGACCTAAGTAGATCAATGCCATGTCACAGTAATGCATAGGTTACTATTCCCCAAATCTGTGTATGTGTGCCCTAAGCCCTGCTGAACTATTAAGTAAGTTAGAAAAATTGCCAGCAATAATATTATCTGAGGCATTATAGCGCTCAAATGGAACCATAAGTACTTCCCCTTTAAAATGTCGGTTCAAATCCAGCATTTTTAAAAAAAGGTACCTATTAAAGGTGAGTATAACTAATTATGTTGAAGTAATTACATGAAACTGAGTAATTCAACAACCATGATTTCAGCAGACTTAATAAGCATCAGGTTTGTCTTGATTCTGCGTTTCTGTGGCCTTTATGCAGACAGAGAACTTGAGATTTAACCGCTGCGGGGACAGATAAGCAGCAGTGAAGGAAACCAACGGCATCAGGAAGAGAACAGCAGAAGAAGGAGGGTGGCAAAGGAGGAAACCGTTGGCTAGTGTTTGAGATGGATTACCGGAACTGTTTGCCAGATGGAAACAAGTAGTAGTGGCCAATCTGTGATGTCGATGCAATAGCCGACAGGGTCAGTTACTCAAGAACAATACGTAATTGTCTTTTTTTTCCCAATCAAGGCCGGTTAGCATAACCTAAATGGAGTGAGGCCTACATAAAAACGACAGCTTCTTATCTAGCAACTGCATAACATACATCATCATCACCAACTCAACAATGATTTAGACACATCACATCGACAAATTAATTACCTGCGGACTAAAACACCACCTATTGTAGCAACTGCATAACATACATCATCAGCACGAACTCAACGATTTTGACAAGTCAAAACAAACTTATTTATTACCTGCTGACCAAAACACCACCTGCAGAATGTACACTCAGATTTGGTTGCTGTGTTAGTCTAAAATCAAGTGCACCTACACCTGACCTAACGAGGTGCACAGGCTAACTGAATAGGTGAACATGAACATCTAGGCGACAATTATACCTTGAATTCATCGCAACATGATCAGTTGATCAGTCAAATTAAGCTGTGTAATCCTGCAATGTGACTGGCACAACCACTAGTACTACCTCCCTAGCCACTGACACAAATTTTGACCGTACTGTCGGCAGAAACAAACAGAAGGGAAAGGAAACATCTGTCTGACCTCGAGCACAGCAATTGCCCGTGACACGCCGGCCCTGGCGAGCCACCGCATGGCGTCGGGCTCGAACATGAGCTCCACCGCCTCCTTGAACGCCTCCAAGTTGTCAATCCCATCCACGTCGACCCTCCTGTCCCCGACCCCAGAGGCGTCCGGCACCATGCCGGCGAAGAACGCGCTGCTCCCGCACAGCACGGCGGAATCGAGGTCCATGGCGACGCACCGGCCGTCCCTGCCCCTGAGGCACAGCCTCAGATCCAGCGCGTTCCGTTCCCCTTCCCGCTCCCCGTCCTCCTCGTCCTCGTGCTCCCGCACCGCCACGAAAGGCGCGGCCTGCTCCCTCGGCGGCCCCTCCGCGACCGCGGGCGACCCCTCGGAGTCGATCGGGGACACGCGGCCCGGCGAGAGGATCCTGCGCGGGTCGATGAGCCCCGCCAGCTTCGACGACGGCGAGCTGTGGTGCGAGTGCGACGACGGCGCCAGCGGTGACTTGGGCGGCAACGGCGGTGGCAGCTTCGGGACGGCGGCGCCTACCGCGGACGACGCCGGGAGCGCGCGGCGGTGCTCGGGGCTGTCCGGGACGCCCGCGAACGAGCAGCACCAGCCGCGCGGGCGCGCCGCGGCGCGGCGGATGGTGTGGTGCGTCGAGTCCGCCATGTGAGTGGTGGGGCGGGGCACCGAAGGGCGTGCCGGCGGCGCCGAGGCAGGCGAGGATCTCTCGCGCTCCTCCTCTGCTGGGCTGGCGCTAGGGGTTTGGCTCAGCATGGGGCGAAGGCGGCCGTGGCCATGGGAGGGAGCAGGGGGAGGCTTCCACCAGCAGCTAGCTGAGCGAGAGTGCGAGCAGGGTAGCGAGGTGCACGCCACGGCGGGGCGGAGGGAAAAAATAATTGCCGCGGCGTGAAGCGAGGCGGGCCCACGTGGCCCGCGCGGTGGGAGGGCAGGGCCCCACGCGTAAGCGAGGGCGTTGCTGCTGCAGGGGCAGGGCATCGGATGCCCGTTCAGCTAGACAGCCGTGGGGGAATCCTGATCCTCTGCGGCCCGGCCACCGGTTGGACCAGTGCGTGTGCCTGCATCGTCTCATCTTGGGCCTTGTTTACTTCCCAGAAAATTTTGCAAAATTTTTCACATTCCCCGTCACATCGAATCTTTAGACGTATGTATGGAGTATTAAATATAGACGAAAATAAAAACTAATTACACAGTTTGGT
>Ga0182004_10003725_pt1 | contig 12179 bp, 11 predicted proteins | sample Sormic07211540_1_FD_120479 | JGI IMG/M metagenome (GOLD analysis project Ga0182004, IMG submission 120479) | Endophyte microbial communities from Sorghum bicolor roots, Mead, Nebraska, USA - 072115-40_1 MetaG | ecosystem: Host-associated > Plants > Roots > Unclassified | place: USA: Nebraska... | reverse complement strand
TTGTAACCGACTAGGATTAGTTTCCAGATCTGTAACCCTGCCCTCCGGACTATATAAGGAGAGGCAAGGGACCCCCTAGGACACATGATTATTCTCTCAGCACAATCCAATACAATCAGACGCGGGACGTAGGTATTATGCCCACACGGCGGCCGAACCTGGATAAAAACCTTGTCTGTGTCTTGCGTCACCATCGAGTTCGTAGTTTGCGCACCGTCTACCGATAAACTACTACCGTGTGTATACCCCAAGGTAGACTGTCGACCAGCTTTCGTCGACAATATCATATTATATATTTATTGCGTAGATCTACTCATGTGGAGTCCAACAAAATTATTTTTTCTATTTTATAATTTTTCTGTGATTTACTATGATTTTTCAAAGATTATATGAAAACAAATAGAAAAAAAGAAAAGTCAAAACCACAGTTACTGTAGCAAAACCATGGTTACTGTAGCAAAACCGCCATCAAAAAACCATCCGGGGATGATTTGAACGGTTTTCGATAGTTTAGAGGGTAAATTAGACTGTTTCATAATTCGTAGGGTAAAGTAGACACCACCCATAGTGTTAAGGGGTGATGGTCTATTGGTGATCGAAGTTGTAGAAAGTTTAACCTTATTAGATAGAATTTACATTTTTCATTTTAAAAATCTATAGAATTTTTTTAGAACCAGAGAGACTATTATTATTTTTATTTACACCAACCCGTTATAGCTTGAAAAAAAAAACACACCACCAACTCGTTATACTTCATTTCCTTCGATTGATGATTGATCGACACGGCGGGACCAAAATACCAAAATACCCCCGTCTCTTCCGCCTCCCCCGTCGCCACCACCACCACCGCCGATACCCCAAGCCCAGGCCACGTCGCCATTATATAAGCCCGTCCCTCTCCCTCCGCCTCCTCCTGCTGCTCACAATTCTCAACCCGCGCGCGGGCTCTCTGCTGCTCTCTCGCTCGTCGTCACCATTAGCCGAGTCCGAGAGGAGAGATCGAGGTGGGGCCGGGGAGATGAAGAACTCGGTGACGGAGCGGAGCTTCCTCATGGAGAGCGACGAGGAGGAGGACGATGCCGCCGCCGTGGAGGACGGGAAGCGGCGGGGCCATGGGCATGGTGGCGGCGACGAGTCAGGGGACGACGACGACGACGGGTCGGACTCCTCGTCGCCGTGCGACAGCCCGCGGGTGGTGGCGGCGCGGTGCAGCCAGCCGAGTTCGTACACGCAGCAATGGCCGCAGAGCTACAGGTAACTTCTCCGCCCATCGTCGTCTCTATCTCTATCTCTTCCGCCCCCGTGGCGGCGGCCGGCACACGTAGGAAGCAAGCAGGATGCGGCTGCCGAGTCGGCCAAACTTACCCTTTTTTTCTATTTCTGGAATTGATTAATTATTGTTTTTTTCGCGATCGGGTGATTAGCCCGTTTTATTGATTAATTATTGTTATTATTACTCCGTGTCTCTCAATCTTTCTAGAGAGGGCTGCCGCGTGTGGCACTATATATTACTGCCGGTTAATATTTATGCTACCGATACCAGCTAATCAAGTGAATTCAAACTACTATAATGCCCCAAAGCGCACTTAGATCAGCCATCAGAAAATAACATGGGTAGATTTTATATTACTAATCCACAAGTATGTGAGTACAAATTGGAGTGGAGGTGAATCTTGCGCTTTGAAGACAGTATCAATATCTAAAATGGCACTTATTTAGGCTTCGGTTGGCCGTAAAAGCGGCTGATATTGATGCTAATATGTTGTGAGAAAAAAATACTGGCGGATAAGTTGATAAGTTTAAGCAAACAGGGCCAGGCCAAAGACTAATAAGCAATGTACCAAGTGATGAAGCCAATGGTGGGGCTGCAGCCCCCCTACGCCGTCGAACGCCGAACTCATGGAGCCCCTCCCCCCCAGCCTCTCCTATAATTTTTTGTCATTGATGCATTTTAAGAAGGGATTGAAGCTGTCTTAAGGTAGAAGAAGCGCCCTAAATATTTTCATGGATTCGGTTACCAACGCGTAGTCTGATTATTATTTTTTGTCCGATTTCTTAGAGAAAATGAAAATACACTAAGTACTTTTTTTTGTCTGCACTGCTGGATTGTCCTGTAGCACCATTACACTTCGAGAGTCCCATCAAATTCATCTTTGATGTGGTCACCTGTGGAATGTCTGGGATTGCTAAGGCATGCGAAAACGATGTGCGAAAAAGCAGTCTGTGGTCATTCTAGGTGGGAGTCTACGGACATGTGGCTTTTTCAGTACCCAAGGGATGTATTTCTCCTTTCAAATATAATGAGTATATTTGCTTTTGTTGGAAAAAAAAATTATAGCCCATTAGTTTGTCTAAGGGTGGAGATGACCAGGTGGATGTGTGGACGATGTACCACATTTGACATGTGGGACCCATGTTAGCTATGTGTGATTAGTATGTACACTTGTCTTCTGGTTTCCAGATGTCTCTCTCTATGTTGGGGTCCCAGTTGCACTGATCTGCTAACGTGGCAAATTCAGTTGGTCTAATCTGCTCATCCAAATAAATTCTGCATCAAAGTTCAAATCTAAGAGAAAATCATATGGAAAATGGGAAACCCCTATGAGATAAATCAACCGGGGATTGATTGGGAGATCAGATAATTACCGTTCTTTTTAACCCAACTGGAGATCGATTGGGAGATCAGATAATTACCTCTTTTAACCCAGAAGTTCATAATGTGATCTCCAGTTATCACTGAGCACTTCATGTCATGCTAAATTTCCTGTCAAACTCTTTAGACGTTTATGCTTCAATTTAACCCTTCTATATGCATCCAGTAGCAAAAATAGTAAGCACATTTTTCCTCTTCTACGAGCAGGCAATCCATTGACATGTACAGCAGTGTGCACTCACCCAACCTGAGCTTCTTGGGCACGCCATCACTGAGCCGCTTGTCCAACTCGTTCCTGACAAACTCATTCCGGGGGAAGCCACCTGAGATCATCTCCAGCTTAATCAAGCCATTACTGCCAACAAGCATTGCTTCCGCCAGCGATGACCAGCAGCATCAGCAGCATGAGGATGTCTGGAAGAGCTCCCATTACCTGCCACCATCGCGGAAGGCATCATCACTGCAGAGGATCCCTGAGGACCAGAGACCTATGGTTGGGGGCCATGAGGTGGGGCCCTATCGGCAGTGCTCCTATACCCAAGGGGTCATGAACGGTAAGTAGTATCACAAACTTTGTTGGTTTCGATTTTCAATTTCTGAGCAATGCATGGTTGTTAAAATTTTAAGTGAAGCTACATAGATAGGAACAAGCCTGCGTTTGAGTGAATTCCAGAGATCATGCCCATTCCCTTTTAAGAAAAAAAGAGAAGAGGAGCAAAGATAAAAGGATACATCGGTTTAGGAAGACGTAGCACTTATTTCTTGATGCATAAGAGCAGAGTGGGGTCTGATAATAATAAAATGCTGATCTATTTTGAGGATATTTGCATAAATAGGCTTCCATTCACCATTGCAAAAAAAAAAGTAGCAGACAGGGCAAGGAAATTAGAGGAGTTGTCAGGTCAAAATTCAGCAAAAAAAAATGGTGCTACTTACTACTAGGAAGGCTTTCAGCATGGAGAATTGATCATGGAGTCTAGTAATTTAGCCTTTCTTTCTGCAAAGGAAACAGTAGCTACCAAATTGAATTTTCCAAACCTTGCAGATGTTTGAAGTTCAGGGTAAAAAGATCATAAGGCCTTTCGTAAAGCCCGCAAAACTTCGCTAGATTTAACTATGTGTTATACACTGAATTGTCATGTTGATTGTGATGGATGTTAGAGGCATCTTAGAGGATTCAACTACTATCAAATATACTCAGTTCAGGTATGTGCCGCACCACACAAATATGACAGAAATGGACATGTTGCTGTTGTGGTGCTGCTATGCATTGTTGTTCCATGGGAACAGACAACTGATTATGGGACCTGAATTAGTATCCAACTTTACCATATTTACACATTCTGTTCGTTATATATCGTAATACATTATCTAACAAATATATATCATAATTATTTTATAACATGGTGCATCCTCCATGAAATTACGCCAAAGGTTCAGTGTTCACATCATGTCCTGAACTAACTTTACTCAAGAAGCACCATTAATATAATACACTGTCAATTAGTTCATCAGCTAAATGCTTTCAAGTTTCAAGGAACATACTACTCTTCCGTTCACTAGATTTAGCAAAAGCAGAGAGTAGTCATGTATGTTTCTTTGGTACATCTGTCCTCTGTTGGCATGCCAAACTACAGATACATCAATTGTTTCTTTTTTGTTCTTGGTCTATATATATCACATGGTTGGTGAGTCAGTACAGTCATGTGACAGGAACATGAGTCATGTACAACTGGGCTACAATTGTCCTCAGGCATATGGATTTATTTGATCTGTATTTGTCAAGTTGAAAGATAAACCTTGTCCTAATCAGATCGTGCAATATACTAATGGCCATGCTGAACATTAGGCCTACAGTATCTGCCCATGTGGGAATTCTCTATGAAATTTTTGTGAGGCGTTAAAGCCCACATTTTTTTTAAGTGCTCGTTTTCCCTTTAACAGTTATAGGTGAAGTTCTTGTTTTGGAAATATTTCAAACCAACGTCAGTTGATTTCTTTTGTGTATTCCTGGGAGAGAAGTCGGTAGAATTAGTAATTTTGGTTCTGCAGCTTCAGTTCCTTGGTTACATCTCAATTATCAGATAAATCAGTTTGTATCATAGAGAATGCCAAACTCTCTCCTTTCAGTATTTAAGCTAATACTGTAATAGAGTTATCAATTTTAACATGTACTATTTTCGTTTATGTGAGACAAAACTTTAGTTCAGTTACTTGCCTGTCATATGCAGGAGTGAATGTCTTATGTGGTGTGGGGATCCTGTCAACACCTTATGCTGTCAAGCAAGGTGGCTGGCTTGGACTAGTGATACTGGCAGTGTTGGGTGCACTGGCATGGTACACTGGCATACTTCTGCGGCGTTGCCTGGACAGCAAGGATGGCCTCGAGACCTACCCTGATATTGGACATGCTGCCTTTGGCACTGCTGGCCGTATCATCATCTCGGTAAGTACTTTCCACACTAGCAATGCTCACCTGTTATTCAGTTTTGTATTCTTTATACTAAGCAGTGCAATGGAGGGTGTTTTTGTGCTAACTCTTCTGCTTTTTTATGCCTTTTGTAACCTGCAGATAATCCTGTATATGGAACTATATGTAAGTACATAAGATCCACCATTTGGTTTCGTTCACTCTTAGCACAAAGTACATCGCCTTTGGCTCTAAAACATAAAACTTTTTCCCCCCCCCCCAAAAAAAAAAAAACTTCCTTTAATAACCTGTCTGATATTCATGGTTGCTCTGCTAGATGATGTATGCAATAAAAGAAATATATTCTAATAGAAAAAATCTATTCTGATCATTATGAGAAAATAAGGACAGTTGGCCACACTTGCATAAACTGCCTGAACTTTCAATTTTGCACTGCTGAATCTTTTTTACCCTTAAACTACAGTAGTCCAGTAAAGAAGTGCCCTGCACTACATTGCCCTTACCTCTTATGAACATCTAACTATATGCTAATGGGTCCTGATTCTTTCTTGCAGGCATGTTGTGTCGAGTATTTGATACTAGAGAGCGACAACTTATCAAAGTTGTTCCCAGATGCACACCTAACCATAGGTGGCTTGACTCTAGATTCACATGTGCTATTTGCCATCCTGACTGCTCTTATCGTCATGCCTACTACTTGGCTTCGCGATCTCAGCTGCCTCAGCTTCATTTCAGGTACCAACTCACTGTTGCCTCCATAGTTTATTTCACCAAATACACTTGCCTGTTTCATAGTTTGAGAGGACTCTCATCTTGCAATTTGTGCATCTAGCTGGTGGAGTCATTGCGTCTATCGTCATTGTCTCCTGCTTGTTCTGGGTGGGACTTGTTGATCACGTTGGCACAGTTAAGGTTGAAGGGACAGCACTGAACCTTCCTGGAATCCCCATTGCCATCGGGTTGTATGGGTACTGCTACTCAGGCCATGGAGTGTTCCCTAACATCTACTCTTCTCTGAAGAAACGCAACCAATTCTCTGCTGTTCTCTTCACCTGGTAATAGAATCATACAAGCTGTAAATTGTTTTCAGATAGTCATGATCTCATGCTTTGGTTTATGTTTGTTGTCAGTATTGCTCTGTCTACTGTTCTGTTCGCTGGTGCTGCAATCATGGGATACATTATGTTCGGTGAATCTACAGAGTCCCAATTCACACTGAACTTACCCCCAGATCTTGTGGCTTCCAAGATTGCAGTCTGGACTACGGTAATTGTTCTTTTCTCGACTCTTGATAGAAAAGAAAATTATGGCCTCTAGCTAAAGTCACATAATGTGTTTAATAGAGTATAATCACGTTCAGTCGCGTTAGGAATACTTAAATGCGTTTATATGGCAAGTTATATTCTTCTGACTGTTTGTGCTTTTGGTTTTTGGTGCAGGTGACGAATCCAATAACCAAATATCCTTGGACTTTTATTTCAGCTTTCCGTGTGCATTTGTTCCCATACATAACAACTGACATTATATGATATATATTACTTTCTCTGATCACATGGAACTCCATCTAGCCATCTAGGTTTGTCCTAAGTCAAACATATTTTAAAACTTTGACTAGAATTGTCTATAAAATGTATTATCTTAAATGAACATAGTTATTTGTTTTAAATAATGAATTTAGTAATGTCAATGTTATGTTATCATTCTATATAAATTTTAGATACTCATGGTCAAAGTAACAAATGTTTGACTTAGGACAAATATAGATGGACTACACTTGTGATTATAGGAAGTCCTATAACTCTCCTCCCCAAAGTCTGCTATCAACTTCTAACCACAATTCCTATTTATCAGATGCCTGATTCTTTTAGTCCGTTCAGGCACGATGGTGCTTGTGTACCAGCCGCGGCTGCTCAGCGCATCAGACACCCGATGCGGCAGAGGCCTTTCGTCCCTCTCGCGGTTTTTACATGGGCCGGGTACAGGTGGTCCACGAAAAAAGTCCATGCACAGGTGATGCAAAGCAGCATCTACACTAGAGGTTGAAGGCGATGAAATCCAGTCATTCAATCAAAATTCAATGGCTGTAAAGCATCGCCTGAAAGATTACTACTCTTACTTCTCAGGCACCTGTAAATTAGCATCTCACACTTCTAACATCTAATCCAATTTTTTGAACAAATTTAGTTTTAATCATTCTGTGTTGTTTAATAGTGTTTTCATGGATCGCATGTTATGTCCTTAACTAATACCTACATATGCGCTAACCATGACTCCTCTCGCCCTGAGTTTGGAGGAACTGCTACCACCAAATCAGCAGACATACCCAAACATAATGATGCTTAGATCCGCTCTGGTGGTATCTTCCCTTATTATTGCTCTGTCCGTCCCATTTTTTGGTAAGTTTGTTCATTATTTTTCATCTCATTTTCCGATGACATTCTATAAGTAGTGGCATAGTATGAAGTTTTCCTATTAAGATTCAAAAAGCTTTGCTGTTTTCTTTTTTACCTGATTCTCTGCTTCAATGGTTGTTGAGCCTTTTCAGGACTTGTCATGTCACTGGTTGGGTCTTTTCTCACCATGTTTGTGGTGAGTTCACCTTCCAAACTTTTGGAGTATTCACGTGTATATTTCTTTGTAGCTAATTTGTGTTTCCCTCTAGGCCTATATTCTACCATGTGCCTGCTTTTTGTCTATCCTCAGGAGTAAAGTGACCTGGTATCAGGTAAATATGTTTTTACTTGTGCATTAATTATATATTTTGCTTAAACGGCTATTTTTTGAAAAGTGCAAGAGTGCCAAAACCTCATTTATATTAATCGTCAAATGTTTTTCTGGCTTTTTTTCTCGATCACACAAAAGATTTGCACGTTTCTGTATTAAGTGAGGAGAGTTTTGATTACAATGGGTTGGGCCTTATAGATTTTCAATATGAATATGCCCACCCAAACTCACACTTGAATACTCTATATACTCGCTGAAGGTTTTTCTGGCTTGAAAACTAAAATACTTTGTTTCTTATTTATTCTCCAATCGTTTCATTCAGAACTTTCACTTTCTTGGATGCAAGTTTTTCTTTTTTGGAGAAAAAAAATGTTCCCTGTATTCTTGATTCAGCTTATCATCCAAATATAAATAATTATAATTACTCTTAAACTGAAATATGTGCGGATTTTTAATGTGCCCTATTTCTGTGCAGGTAGTACTGTGTGTGTTCATCATTGCCGTTGGACTTTGCTGTGCTGGTGTTGGCACATACTCTTCTCTTTCTAAGATAATACAACAGTACCATTGAATTTTGCCCTAGAATTATCTTGTGTCCATGTTTTGAATAGTCAGTTTTTTTTCTGGGATGGTGTTGCTAGTCTGGACTCTGGAGGGGGGATTGTTTTGATGTAAAAAATTGTTGTTTGCATGAAAGAAATTGGAGGAAATGGATAGAATTAGGCATGTTGTATTACAGGAGGAGTATTTTGTCTGAAGTAGTTCTCGTGATGGCAGAGGCTGCCGGTGACGATTTTCTTGTGTCATTTTCTTTTTACGTAAAGGACTGTGGGGGAGATCCCAACAGTGTGATTAAATTAATTTAAGAGAAAGTCCAGGGGAGTACAAACCTGAATTAACTAAAGGCATCTAACCAAAAGCACAAGGATGATCTAAGACCTTCCTTAAATCTAAGAGCAACTCCAAGAACTTAGCTAAAATTAGTAGCCAAATTTCATTATTTAGCTATTTTGTAGAATAGAAAACTTATTTTAAAAAAGAAGTCCACAACAGCATTGCTATTTTACAAAATTAGATAGCCAGTGTCAGTGGTTGGCTATATATGGCCATCGAAAATTAAGGGATAACTAACTTTCTATTTTACAAACCAGATAACCTACTTTTTACTCTGCAAATTCTAAAATAGCTTCCACGATAAGAATAGTCAAGCTCCTGGAGTTGCTCTAACAGATTGAAGAATACATTAATTTTTTAAATTAGCAAGCCAAATAGCGGCCACCGAAAATTAAAGGATAGCCAACTTTCTATTTTACAAACAAGATAAGAGCAACTCCAACAGATATGCTATCCATGTTGTCTAGGCTATTTTTACATTTTTAAAGCAAAAGTTAAACTCCAACAGATGTGCTGGTTTGCTAAAATAGCAAGTTTGCTATTCCTAAACTTTCGCTTGTCATATATAGCATGTCGTCCTCACTAGCTATCCTATACAAAGGCTGTTGTGGAACTCTATGCTTTGAGTGTTTTTTATTTTACACAATGGCTAAATCTTGTAATTTAGAATATAATTTTAGCTAGTCTCTTGGAGATGCTCTAAAATAGCTTCCACAACAAGAATAGCAAAGGATAGCCAACATTGATTTTTGAAATTAGTAAGTCAAATAGCAACAGTGGGATCTCTCCTCTGAAAGTTTACTTTCTAAAGCTCTCATGCTGCAATGAGGGAGGCTTCTGTGAAAAATTCTAGACTGTGTGCATTGCACGCTGCAGCCCACCGTTCCAACATTGGTAAGGAGGGATCCCAAGTAAAATTGATGGAGTTCCAACATTGTATGGCGAACGGGCAGTCAAAAAACAGATGATCAATGTCCTCTTCCAAACCTGTGTCACATAACACAGAGAGTGCATCATCCTGTATATTAATGTCTCCTTCTCAGCATGGTTTTTGTGTTTAGTCTATCCACAAGTATCAGCCGAACTTGATTCTTGGCGTGCAGCTTGACTTCCAGAGAGTTTTGTAAAGTGGATGGACTTCTATGTTGCTGAAAATATGAGCATAGAAGCGCCAAGAAGTATACTTAGTTCTCCAAACTAGTGTCCATGAATCAGCGGTACTATCATCATACTCAATGTCTTCGAGGTAGTTCTGGAGGAGCATCAACTCATCATGTGCTTGAGTGGACAGAGGTGGGAAAAAGATGTTATCCAAATCTTATTGTAGCATCAGGCTTTGCACCGGGATGGAATTATTCGTTGCAAATGAGTGGAGCCGAGGAAACTGAGCTGAGAGAACTAAATCAGACCACTGTAGAAAGAAACCGTTGAACCATCTCCAAGGGAGCAATTTGCAACGCATCTATATATGCTGTTGAGACGCATGACGTCCCGAGGATCCCAACTCTCTGCATTCATGTGGGACATAGTATCTGTTCCAGACTAGTCGAACCCAAGGTGTGTCCACTTTGTTATAGAACTTGGGTAACTGTTTTAACAAAAGTGTGTCACTCTGTACCCTGAGGTTGATCACACAAGACCTCCCTTCTCTTTAGGCTGCATAACAGTTGGCCACGCCACAAGATTGCCTCCTTTGGCTGCATCATCACTCCCTCTTGAAAGGTCCTAATATGGCTAGAGGAGGTGAATAGCCTATTTAAAAATTTTACAAACTCACTAGAGCAAGAGGTTAGTAAAAACAAAACAAAGCTTTTTGCTCTAGCTCTAATGGGGTGTTTGCAAGCCATATATTCAACAATTCTAGTTGATATGATCACTAGGCACACAAGAGTTAAGACACTAAAAGCTACACTAGTGAACTAAGCTACACAAGATAAAGTAAGCAACTAAACTAATTACACTACTTTACGGTAAGTAAATGGAGAGGTAAGTAAATGGAGAGTATGAGATATTTATACTGCCGTATAGGGGATGAACCAATCACCAATATATAAATAATTAAGCACCGAGAGAATGCCAATCAATCACAATTGAGACACCGATTTTTCTCTTGAGGTTCAAATGCTTGCCGACACGCTACGTCTCCGTTGTGTCGACCAACACTTCGTGGTCCGGCGGTTAATTGGAATTCCACACCCAAGCTCACCGCGAGCACCGCAAGGACCTACCACAAGTGAGGTAGCTCAATGACACGCACAATCCACTAATGGTTGCCTTTGGCTCTCCGCCGGGGTAGGCACAAAACCCCTCACAATCACCGGGAGATGGCCACGAACAATCACCAACTCGTGCCAATGCTCCTCCGCTGCTCCAAGCCGTCTAGGTGGCAACAACCACCAAGAGTAACAAGAAACCCGCAGCTAAAACGATCCCTAAGTGCCACTAGATGCAATCACTCAAGCAAATGCACTTGGAATCACTCTCAATCTCACAAAGATAGTTAATCTATGAAGAAGATGAGTGGGAGGTGTTTGCTTAGGCTCACAAGGATGTCAAGTATGCTAGAATGTTAAGAGAGAGCCCCAAGCTGGCCAACATGTATTTATATGCCCCTCAAACAAATAGAGTTGTTGGCTCTTTCACTGGGCAGAGCACAGGACCACCGGACGCTCAAGCAGGAGCCACGGGCGCTCAACCCCTTGCTTCCGGTGCTTAGAACATAGCCACGTGTCCACTATTTGAATCACACACATCGATCTCTAACGGTTAAATTCAAACTACCGGACGCGGTCAACTAGGCACCGGACGCATCCGATACACACCGGACACGTACGCATAGAGGTTGTCAAACGCACGGGGTCACCGGACGTGCACCACCGGACGCTCCCTGAGCGTTCAGTGCTCTCAGTCAGAAGCGCCTGCTGAAGTCAAGCCACACCGGACGCATGAACAGGGTCTAGCCCGCGTCTGGTGTTGAGCGTCTGGTGCTAGCAGTTAACTCGGCGAGAGGGAGAGAGGAACCCAAACCCCTCTCTACCCTTCAACCTCCACCTCCTTCTCAAAGTGTGCCAACACCACCATGTGTGTACCAACATGTGCAAGTGTGTTAGCATTTTCACAATTATTTTCTTCAAAGGAGTTAAGTTAGCTCACTAGGTTCTAAATGCATGCACATGAACAATGACACCTAGTGGCACTTGATAACCGCTTAGCCAAAGAATTTCCCTCTTTATAGTACGGCTATCTATCTTAAAGGTGATCACACCCTCTATGGTGTCTTGATCACCAAAACTAAAACCCTAAGGAATACCTTTGCCTTGATCTTCATAGGGTTTGTTTTTCTCTTTCTTCTTCTCCAAGTTGAGCACTTGATCATCTTGTGGTCATCACCATTATCACCATGATCATCACTTGCTCCATCACTTGGCATGTACCAACCTCATTAAGTCTACACACACTTAGTATAGAGGTTAGTAC
>Ga0182004_10003724_pt1 | contig 12181 bp, 13 predicted proteins | sample Sormic07211540_1_FD_120479 | JGI IMG/M metagenome (GOLD analysis project Ga0182004, IMG submission 120479) | Endophyte microbial communities from Sorghum bicolor roots, Mead, Nebraska, USA - 072115-40_1 MetaG | ecosystem: Host-associated > Plants > Roots > Unclassified | place: USA: Nebraska... | reverse complement strand
GCGCTCCTAGGTATCGAACGCGGCTCCTTTTGGTTTGACCACGATGAAGCCTGTGCGGCGTGTGCGTTGAAGCCTCGTCGTTGTTGATACAATCAATCGTGGCCGTAGGATTGTGATGAAGCCTGTGAGGTGTGGGTTTTAGCCATTGATTTTAATAGAAGCGATTTCTTGTGTACAATTTTCTAGGTGCATTATAGTTGGACTCTCTCAGTAGGGGACACAACCTTGGGTGGATATAGTATTGTTTTGATTGGTCCATTATAGTAGAGATGTTTCTTCTAACGGTTACATGTTACCAATGTAGCACCTTTCAAAAGAATAATTTTGAAGATTCTTATACAAAAGCTAAAAATAATTACGGTCAAGAATGGTCAATGGTAATTAATTTTGTGCCAAAACACTCAGCAAGCTATCAAGGGAGTGGTATAGGGGAAAACAAAATTTTATCTCTTCTCTAGCCTAAGGGCATTTAAGTCATCTCACAGTTCCATTTAGCCACCCTGAGCTGTGAATATGGACTTTTGTTTGTATTTGGTAATTACTATCCAATCATGGATTAAGTAGGTTCAAAAGATTCGTCTCGTGAATTATAGACAAACTGTGTAATTAGTTTTTTTATCAATGCTTTATGCATGTGTCGCAAGATTTGATGTGACGAGAAATCTTGAAAAGTTTTTGAATTTTGGGCATAACTAAACAATGCCTTCAACGATAGACCTTGTTTAGTTCGTAAAAATTTTGGCTTTAGCGACTGTAACATTTTCGTTTGTACTTGATAAATATTATCCAATCACAGATTAACTAGGCTCAAAAGATTCGTCTGGTAAATTACAGTCTAACTGTGCAATTAGTTTTGTTTTCGTCTATATTTAATGCTCTGTACATGCATCTAAGATTCGATGTGACCAGAAATCTTGAAAAATTTCGAAAACTAAACCAGGCCCTAGTTACACCCAAAATCCGAAAAAAATTTAAGATTCTCCATCACATTGAATCTTGCGGCACATGCATAGAGCATTAAATATAAATAAAAAAACTAATTGCACAGTCTGCCTAAAATTACAAGACCAATCTTTTGAGCCTATTTAGTTTATGTTTAGATAATAATTACTAAATACAAATGAAGGTGCTACGGTAAACTTCTCAACTGAGGAACTAAGGCCCTGTTTGGTTTGGGCCAGTAAACTTTAACTCCCGTCATATTAAATATTTATAAACATGCATGAAGTACTAAATATAGATTATTTTTTAAATTAAAAACATAGTTAAAAAATAATTTGAAAGATAATTTTTTTTGAACCTAATTAGTTTATGATTAGACATTAATTATAAAATAAAACGAAAAACTATTAAACAGCTCCAACCAAATACCCCATAAAAGGCCACGCAGTGTTCTCCATCCCTGTCATGTGTGCGGCTGGTGCGAGCAACCATAATGTAGTGAAAAGTAGTCTACAAATTAAATATTCTGGTACCAAGTGACTGAAATATTATAAGAGCAGTCAATTGAAAAGAAATAATAAAAACTATCCATAACACTATCATAACACTATGGCTATTCATAAGATAATAAAAAAAAACTATTTTTAACATCTGACACGGACGAACTTCATGCACTCTGCGCGAACGACATGAGAAGTTGTGGTCAAGATTTTTTATTTTATCATGCAGGGCCGTGCCCATGGGCGTGCGACCTGTACGACTGAATAGGGCCTCCCAATCTTCAGGGCCTCAAAATCAGCTCAACAGTAGAAGTCTCATGTATTCGGGCGAGTCCAGATCGTAGCTCTCGAGTCACGCATGCGTCTCCGTGGCGACTTCGCGTGTGTGGTGGTGTTCTTAATTTCGGCTCTAGCCCTCACAGCCTACAGTGTTTCTTATTCTCTCATGTTCTTAATTTATTTTAAAGAAATAATGTTATTCAAGTAAAGATTATAAAAACCAAGAGTTCAAAAGTACTATTCTATAGGTTTTGTTTACTTCCCAAAAATTTTATAAAATTTTTCAAAATTTCTCGTCACATCGAATCTTGCAGCACATGAATGAAATATTAATATAAATAAAAATAACTAATTATATAGTTTGTCTGTAATTTACGAGACGAATTTTTTAAGCCTAGTTAGTATATGATTGGACAATTTTTATCAAATATAAAATATAAATGAAAATACCATAGTATCCATTTTGCAAAAAAAAAAATTACAACTAAACAAGGCCTATATAGCATTGGTATGCAGTATATACATTATTTTGGCTATATTTGGTACTTTAATTCACCTGCTTATAGCTTTGTTCAGGGCCTAGAAATCTCACGGCACGGCCTGTATCATGGACCCACTGCTGGTTCGGATATGTTACTGCCACCTGCTGTGGGCCTTATAGACCGGTTCGGCTGAACCGTCATTGCGCTTGCTCTCAGTAGTCGCCGAGTCCACTTCACCAAATCATCGTTCTGGACTCTTCTCAACTAACGCACGGACGCACTCCGCCCGGAGAGATCATCTCGTCCGCTCCGCTCCAGTTGCGAAGAAATGGAGGTGCTCTGCATCGGAACAGCGGACACCAAGTTGGAGGAGCTGCTCTTCCTCGCGGCGCAACTCCGCTCCGCCCTCGCCGCCACTGGCTCCGACTCTAAGGTATACCCCATCCCCAGTCTTCGCATCGTCTTGTCGTCCCTCGGTACCCCCAGTAGCACCGGCGGAGTTGGAGAGAGTTAGAACTACTCTGGGGGGCCAGTGTTGCTCCTAGCCCTATGCTAAATGCCAGATTTGGTTCGGAAATCTTCATTGTCTGGTCTCATTTGTCTCTGGAGACCGTGTTTTATAATTCTCGGAGGCCATACTAGGAAATTAAACGGAACGGTATCCATTGTTTTGAGTAGGTCCTCCCAATTGCTATTCAGGAACGGAATTTGGTCGAACAGTAAGTTTGCAACTTGCTATGCAAGGACTCAAATTTGCGTGTTCTTCCACATATGATTCTAATTGGAAGGTTAAGGGCTAAAGATAGGTTTGTGAGTTTTAGTGTGAAAGGGCGATATGGCACCCAACAAAATAGGGCGAATTGAGCTATCTCCCATCAAGAGATGCAATATTGTTGGCACCTTTGGCATTTACTTTTCAGTTACAGGCTTACAGCTGCATACTGCAGTATTCCAGGTCAGGAATTATCTAATGAAATTTGGCTAACATGTTGGGAATTTGGGATGGTTTTGCAGGTTCAAGTGAGCATAGTGGATGTCTCCACAACTGAAAAGACAACTGCAAATGATTTCAAAGATATCACACTTATCCCAAGAAATACAATTCTTTCATGCCATTTGGGTGTTGGCCAACATAATCTTCCAGATGACAGAGGTGAAGCAATTGCACTCATGTCAAAGGCTCTTCAGAGCTTTCTGAAAAAAAGATATGACAGTGGTATTCTGGTGGGTGCTGTTGGTTTAGGAGGCAGTGGAGGAACTGCACTAATTGCTCCTGCTCTGAGGTTGTTGCCACTTGGAGTGCCTAAGCTTATTGTATCTACCGTTGCTAGTGGTCACACTACGCCTTATGTTGAAACATCTGATTTGGTCTTGTTTCCTTCGGTTGTTGACATATGTGGAATAAACAGTGTCAGCCGTGTTATATTATCTAATGCTGCAGCAGCTTTTGCTGGAATGGTACATGGAATCTTGTTGGCATCCAATGAGTCTGATGAAACTTCAACAAAGACAACTATTGGTATTACTATGTTTGGTGTTACAACACCATGTGTAAATGCGGTCAAGGATAGACTGAACAAAGAAGGGTATGAGACCCTTGTATTCCATGCCACTGGTGTAGGAGGCAAAGCGATGGAAGACCTAGTTAGGGGTGGTTTCATACAGGTAGTGCATCGTGTCCTTGAATCTTTATATTCTGCCTGGTACTCAGAGCAATCTAGTTAGGATAGGATCTATTTTAGTTCATCTCCCCTGTATATTGTAATGTTTGAACTTTCCTAGTGAGCATAGTGGTTCCTTTTATTTTCTCATGTTTGTAGAGTCTCTCATATTACTTCTATTTGAATTTGAATGCATACAGGGTGTATTGGATGTAACGACAACAGAAGTTGCAGATCATATTGTAGGTGGCATCATGGCTTGTGACGAGACCAGGTTTGATGCAATTATAGAGAATAGGATCCCTCTTGTTCTTAGTGTTGGAGCCTTGGATATGGTAAACTTTGGAGCTCGAGATACAATCCCTCTTGCTTTTGCAGAGAGAAATATCCATGTTCATAATGAGCAGGTTAGCATATCAAAAGTTTTTACTTGATATTATCAGTCACTTTTTTTTACTATCCTTGATCCCAAATGTATGTCCATCTTAGGTGTCTTAACTCCTAGGTCATTTTTTTGAACTTTGACTATAGGGGCTCGAGGCTAGATTAGCCCCCCGTGTGATAGGACGCTAGGCACCCAGGGAACTCTAAGCTTTCCCTCGGCGAGGCCACCCTCCAACTCTAGTGAGAGTGCACCCACAAGGATTCGAACTTTGGTCACTTATTCCAAAGCTAAACAATCATACAGATTGACAACATAAGGTTGACATTACTAGATTTATCATGAAAAATATTTTCATATTTACAATTATTTCTATTTGGGGTCTTGCAGACCGTGTCAATGTCATATGAACATATATTTGGGACAAGAGGAAGTAAATCCTTCAACTTTTTCCCAAAATTTCTATGTATGTATGTAAATACAGTGCTTTGGCGCCACAGGAGTATCTTTAGGGATTTGGTTGTGCAGAATGATGTTACACAAATCATAAGGATGTCAAGATAGTGCTTTGCCACCAAAAAAAAAAAAAAAACTACACCAACCTAGGAGGAACTAGGTGGCATTTTATTTAGAAGAGAATAGACACCCAATTTTGCCTCGGCGAGGACTTAAATCTGAGTGGTCTGGACATGCATCCACACCCTTGACCAACTAAGCTAGCCCAGCGTCATTAGTGCTTTGTCAACAGGGGAGTATCTTTCAATTTCTTTTTGAACACGCAGGAGAGCTGCGTATCATTATATTAAGAAGAATTAAAATGGTGGTCTCGACTTCCGGTCAATAAGTTTGAGTATCTTTCAACTTATCAGTTGTCTTAATGGCGCTCTTGGCTATGTACAATTTCTTAAAGAATTTAATGAAAATTTGTACAAACACTGACTGTTAAAATGTAAAAATTGCAGAGTTCAATTATCCAAGAACTTATGAGCCGAGTCTAGTTTAATTTCTCATGTTCAAGTCCTTGTCGAGGAGAATTTTAGTGCTTATTTCTTCTTAATTAAAAAGCAAAGCCACTCAGTTCCACCTAGGTTGCTTGAGTTTTTTTATTATTTCAAGTACTTTGTGTTTTTTCTATTTCTTGTACCATTAGTAACAACCATGTAACTATTGAAGGTTTCATTGATGCGGACGACCGTGGAAGAGAACAAGAAATTTGCTAGGTTCATTGCTGATAAAATAAACAAATCTTCATCCAAAGTTACTATTTGCCTTCCCCAGAAGGGCATATCTGCAATAGATGCTCCAGGAATGCCATTCTATGACCCAGAAGCTACATCTACACTATTGGGTGAATTAAACACCCTTATAAAGAGAACCGACATCCGAGAGGTTACTCCATGTTTAATAATTATCATTGCTTCTGCATCTTTAGGGTGTCTTTAGTGATCGGAGTTTGTTGGCTCTGGACAGGTGAAGCTGCTTCCTTATCATATCAATGACCCTGAATTCGCAGATGCATTGGTAGATGCATTCTTGAGTATGGATGTAAAGGCCTCTAGTTCAGCCCAACCTAAGCAAGGTCTTAATATAAAAAGGTCCTGTTCTTCAGGACAGAAAATTTCAGATAGTTCTGTTATATGGAGACCTCCTGTGGATTTTCCGGATGCAAAACCAGGTTAGTTATGATTTCACCCCTAGACTCTAGGAAAAAAAGAATTTAATGCACCATAGGCCCTTAAACTTTTTTCGCATTCTCATTTGGTTCCATGAATTCCCAAAATGATCATCTAGGTCCATCAACTTTTTTAGTGGTTCATTTTAAGTTCACTCTATGTCAATCATGGACCTGAAAAGTTGAAGCAGATGATGACTTTGAGAGTTCATGGATTCATATGAGAATAAGGGAAAGTTTAATGACCCATGGTGCATTTCACTGAAAAAATGACCATTTTAGTTCTGATTCTATTCGCATTTCTCATTGTCAAGGAATGACTGTTGCTTCAAACTTTTTTCAGGGTGAAAATAGGATATTGTCAAGTGAATGGAAAAATATGCAACACATCAATTGGTTTGATCCAATGAAATCACAAGCAAAAGTCAGAAACCACACAGTTGAACCAGTAACCAACCATGGCAGAATGAATAATCAGTCACTGCACCTATGACACAGTTATACTAAAAACTATAGTAATAGACCAACCTAAGAGGAACTAGGTGACATTTTATTAAGAAAAAATTAGGCACCCAAATTCACCTTGACAAGGACTTGAACTTGGGTAGTCTGGGTATACATCCACACCCCTCGACCAACTGAGCTAGCTCAGGTTCCTTATGACACAATTATACTCATTTTGACTTCACTTTATTTGTCCAGAAATGTAACACATGTTGAATGGTGTGCTAGGTTCTTTTATCAGCCTTGTCACTTATTACCAATGCTTGCATGTCCTTTTCGAACAAGTGTAGCCCTATTTTCTACTCCTATTAGCATGGAAAAGTACTTGTGTTACAGAACTAGAACAGAGGAAGATCTAAGTTTGAATGAAGTTAAGTGTGTTAAGGACCTAATGTACCTGTGTCAGGTAACTGGAACTTTCCTATTACAAGTCAGAAAAGCCACCGCAGTTAACCAGAAAGCGAATTCTTACATAGCAGGCAGACCATTTATGTACTAGTTCAAGCAGCTTGCTTCAGCTTTTGTTAATGCCATCTTCCTGTTCTTAACTGGCTTCAGTAAACTTATATGTCCTAATTGACTACTCTTCTATGTTGACAGAAACATTGCGGAAGACGCGGTCAATATTACATAAACTAAAGGAACAAATCAGTGAAGGTATTCCAGTTATTGGAGCTGGTGCTGGCACAGGCATATCTGCAAAGTTTGAAGAAGTTGGTGGGGTTGATCTTATAGTGCTGTACAACTCTGGACGGTTCCGAATGGCTGGAAGGGGCTCACTAGCAGGGCTCTTGCCCTTTGCTGATGCAAATGCCATCGTACTTGAGATGGCCAATGAAGTGTTGCCAGTAAGTATCTCAGAATCCGACATCACTCCAATGTCTGTCAACTTTATTTTGCACAACTATTGATATAGATTTAACTTTAGGTGGTTAAAGGAGTTCCTGTTCTTGCTGGGGTATGTGCTACAGATCCATTCCGTAGAATGGAATACTTTCTCAGACAACTAGAAACCATTGGATTTTGTGGTGTGCAAAACTTCCCAACAGTAGGTCTGTTTGATGGGAATTTTAGACAGAATTTGGAGGAAACTGGAATGGGTTACAGGTATATGTTCTACACATTCCAAAATTTTGGAAGTGCAAATTCCATGCCTTACTGTTGTTATCATGAAGCATTGCATAATGATTATAGCTATAAGTTTTTCTGAAGGGGAAGAACACTCTTGCTAGAAGTTGTGTTAACTTGATTATATTTTTTGTTAGCTTGGAAGTGGAGATGATTTCAATGGCTCATCGCATGGGTTTCCTTACTACTCCATATTCTTTCAATCCGGATGAAGCTGCTGCCATGGCCAAGGCAGGAGCTCATATCATAGTTGCACATATGGGTCTGACAACTGCAGGGTCTATTGGGGCAATGACAGCTGCCACTTTAGATGATAGTGTTTTACGAGTTCAGGCCATTGCAGATGCGGCACTTGGGGTTAATCCTGATATTATTGTTCTCTGTCATGGAGGTACATTTCCAATTCTTTGTAATATATTATTCTTAATGCTCTTTTGCAATGATTTTCATTGTGCAAATAATCTAACTTGCATGCACAATTTCATAGGCCCCATATCTGGACCCCAAGAGGCTGAGTTCATCTTGAAGAATACTAAAAGGGTTCATGGATTTTATGGTGCATCGAGCATGGAAAGATTACCAGTAGAGCAAGCTATAACGAACACCGTGAGAGAGTACAAAAGAATTTCCTTAAAATGAGAATCATTGTTCACAGGTGTGATTTGCTGCCTGCTGTTCTTTCGATACACTTCGCAGATTTCTATGTCTGGCTTGCAATGTTAGATTATCCGGAAGCTCGGCTCTTTATTAATCATGTACATTTTCTTACCAATGTATCTTTCTTGTTGGAATATAAACATGGAAGAATAATAAATATTTTCTTTGTCGAGGCTGCGTAGTGTCTTCATTACTACTGTGTACTGTCCTTTTTTATGAGGGTACATGTAAATAAAAATTACAAAAGAAAGATTCCAAAAAATATATTGCATCTTTAGTCTTTGGATATCTTATTTCAATTTTAGCTTTATATCTGGTTCTGAAGGTCTTTGGGCTGTTATTTTCAGACGTAGTATTTGACTCTCCGCGTTATAGTTGTGCGGCAGTTTGTTTCCTCTTGGAGGTGATATGAACCAGGTGCGATAGACTTTTATAGCATCGAGGGTCCATCCCGATTTTTTTACCTTTTAAAATTAATTAATATTTTAAAAATAATCTATCCTAATTTTCATGGTCGTGCTAGACCATGTGATGTGATAATATAACGTTGGTGTGCATGCGGCTTAACCAATTTGCCATGCTAAAAAGAAGTTTTTTTTCTCTCTCTCTCTAAAGTTCATAGCCAGTCCTTGAACTTGTGGGGGTATATTGTTCAGGTCTCAAACTTAGAAAGTGTGTTATTCCGGTCTTCGAACTTAGAAAGTGTGTTATTCTGACCCTTAAACTCTGTTTACGTCCCATATTTATCCAAACGGGTCTGCCCATATGTGAGCTCGCCTCTATCTCTTATCCGTCACCCTGTCTCATGGCAAGGGTTAGCTCATCGGCGCACTACTTGGCATCTACGTGTCGGCCTGCTCAGCAGCGCAGTGTGGGTACGTGGTCAGCTACGACGACGGGTCGCCCAACGTCACAAGGTCTTGTTTGGATGTAGTCGGATTCGTATCAATCCATATGTGTTGGGTAGGTTGGAGTGAAACTTTAAAGTAAATTTCATCCCAATCCACTCCAACACATATGGATTGAGGTGAATCCGATAACATCTGAACAAGGCCTGAGTGTATATAGCTTCGACATGCTAACTCTAGCGGGGAACGACGTGGTGTGGGGCTTCGTCCATGCGGGCACGCACGGCACAAAGCATGCTGTTCACTGGCATCGATGGGCTCCTCGGCTTCGGCCGCGAGCAACCACCATCACTCATGGAGCAGACGGTGGACACGTACGGCGGTGTCTTCTCCTACTGCCTCCCGACGAAGGCGTCCACCATGGGTACCTGATGTTGGGAGGGCCATCGGGCATGGTGGCGCGAGGCTTCTCCATGATGCAGTTGCTGTCGTTGCCGAACACGCCGACTTACTGCTTCGTGATGCTGACGGGCATCAGCGTCGGAGGGTAGCAGCTGAGCGTGCCCACGTTGGCATTCGGGGGTGGGCGGGACGATGGTGGACACGGGCACGATCATCACCTGCCTGTCCGGCTTTTTTTTTTATTATATTTCTAACTCTTTTCTAAAACTATTTTTGTTTTTAACACCGAAAGATTTTATTTTTTAAAACTAACATCTTTGACCGCGTTACTATACATGACGTGGCATTCTAACACTGTCGCACCATGCATGGTGGCATAGTAGAGTGCTGATGTAGCTAGAGGGGCCCTATCAAGTTGCTGACGTGGCCGGTGCTGCAGCGCTGCAGATCTTGGCGCGGCAGGACATGCCTATGTACGTGTGTGTACGAAAAAGGAGAGAGCACTGCTGTTATGGGATCGGAGAAGATGGTCAAGTCATGCATGATGAATGACACGTATATATACGGATGTAAAGATCGTGAGGTTGGGTCAGTAAGCTGTCTTGTTTAGATTTAAATTTTTTACAAAATAGACAGTGTAGCATTTTCGTTTGTATTTAATAAATATTATTCTATCATAAATTAATTAGACTTAAAAAATTTGTATTGTAAATTATAGTTAAACTATGTAAATAATTATTTTTTATTTATATTTAATATTTTATGTATATGTCACAGGATTCGATGTGACGAAAATCTAAAAAATTTTACAAAACTTTTTTAAGAACTTAACAAGGCCGGCCGGTTGAGCAAGTGATCGAGGCCTTGTTTAGAAACAATTTTTTTTTGATTTTGACAATGTAATACTTTTGTTTTTATTTGATAAACATTGTCTAATCATAAAATAACTAGATTTAAAAATTTGTCTCATGATTTATAGGTAAATTGTGTATTTAGTTTTTTTGGATAAACTATTTTTTAGACTTTGCATTTTGTTTTGGGAGTTTGCAAACAACAACAAATGTCAATTCAATTATGCAAAACCTTTGGAAATGCTCTAAACCAGCCACACCATGCATCTACCGTGACGTGACGCCTCTGCTACACGGATTGATGCAAGTTAGGCCTTGTTTAGTTTCCAAAATTTTTCAAGATTCCACATCACATCGAATCTTACCATACATGCATGAAGTATTAAATATAGATAAAAAAGATAACTAATTGCACAGTTTATCTGTAATTTGCGAGACGAATCTTTTGAGCCTAGTTAGTCCATAATTGGATAATAATTGTCAAATAAAAACGAAAATGCTACAGTAGCGAAACCCAAAATTTTTTAGAAATAAGGCCTTAGTCTTGGGCCCTGTTTAGTTCTAAAAATTTTAGGAAATCGATATTGTAGCACTTTTGTTTGTATTTGACAAATATTGTTCAATCATGGACTAACTAGGCTCAAAAGATTCGTCTCGTCAATTCCAACAAACTGTACAATTAGTTTTTATTTTCGTCTACATTTAATACTCCATGCATGTGTGAAAGGATCTAATTGGCCTAGAGGGGGTGGGGGTGAATAGGCGTATCTAAAAAACCTGAAACTCAAAAGCTCAAATTGCAGAAGTTAAATGCCTGTCGGTACCACCGACAGTTTGGGCCGGTACTACTGGTGTAAGATAGCCAGTACTACTGACGCAAACTGGTGGTACTACCGACTCCCTAAGACGGCTACGAAATCAGAGTGTAATGAGCATAGATTTCAGATTTGAGTGTTACCCCACTTTCCTAGATGTAGGAGAGGATGCTATTGAAGTTTCCTTAGCTTGGTTCTTCTCCACAACGTAGATCGACCCTTGTTTACCTGTTGAAGAGTAGGAAGAGAAGGAACACAAAGAGCACAAGACAAAAGGTAGTCGAAGCTACCGCCACAGCAAGACAAGGTATTTTTCCCGAGGTTCGGCAATCTCCATTGAGGAGTTCCTACGTCCCCGTTGTTGAGGTGACCACGAAGGTCCGACCACTTAGGTTTCCTCCTCAAGCAACCACAAAGGTTAGCTTGATATATCCACTAAGAATCAAGGGTTAATACAAACACTTCGGGGTGCCCTCACAAGTAAATCAACACGGGTAACCACGAAGAACGCCTAACCGGCTAGGGTTCCAAGAAACCCAAGAGTAACAAATACAAACCAAGCCGGCAAGATGAAGAACCAAGTGCTCAAGTCACAGATCGAAGCTCCCAACTCTCTAATCTCACTTCTCTAGCTCGAATCTCTCAAGAAATGAAGTCTAGGAGCAAAGAGGGAGAGAGAGTGGGTGAGACAAAGCTTAAGGACTGTTTTCTCAAATGTTGAATAGCTAGAATGAGCAAGCCAACGGTTAATTGAAGAGAGCTATTTATACAAGAGTACAGAACACCTGCCGGTACTATCGGTGCATCCACCGGTACCACCGGTGTCCTTAGATCTAAATGAGAGAAGGCTGGAGAAGATGCGAGAAAAAGGCCTACCGGTACTACCGGCCTTGAGCCGGTACCACCGGCCAGCGCCGGTACTACCGGTGGAAGGCCGGTGTTGGGTATTCTTAACATCATTACCAAAAGTAGACTAAGTTCTCTAAATCTAGTAACGGTGCCAAAAATGCCAAACCTATCCCTCACACCACTTAAGCCAAGTTGTCATCCCCAGCATG
>Ga0182004_10003723_pt1 | contig 12182 bp, 4 predicted proteins | sample Sormic07211540_1_FD_120479 | JGI IMG/M metagenome (GOLD analysis project Ga0182004, IMG submission 120479) | Endophyte microbial communities from Sorghum bicolor roots, Mead, Nebraska, USA - 072115-40_1 MetaG | ecosystem: Host-associated > Plants > Roots > Unclassified | place: USA: Nebraska... | reverse complement strand
CTGCTCTTGTCATTAAAATTAGAGGGCCCTTAAATCCCCTCCCCTTCCCCCTCCCTTCCCATGTTCCTTCGGGTATCATTAGATTCATCGTTGTCTCTCGCATTGTACATGTCCGATCCGCCATCGCCCGCTCCTTGTGTACTCGGCATCAGCCTCAATCACCCATGTTGGTCTCTCTGCAATGGCTCCTCTCTTTATCCTCCATTCTCAACATCTACCACTTGCGCCTGCACCAACCTCTTCCATCGTCGCGGTTGCACCAATGAGGAGGGTGGGGACTCATTTTCTGCGCCTAGACAGTCTCCTCACGATGACTTCTCCATTCATGGCCTCCACCACACACACACCCGCACTGATCTCCTCACACTCATGCCCTCCACTGCCACACTTGCACCCATGGGGATCGAAGGAGCGCAGGGACTCGCACAGGAGCCGGTGTCATCAAGGCACCGAGGAGGAGGGTTATGCGATAGACGGAAGAGAACGGGCCGTGGTGCGGGGTGGTGGTGCCGATGACAGAAAAAGTGAGAGATAGAAGGAAAAAATAATAGTAATAGTGTGACTGACAAATGGATCAAGGAAGTAGAGATTTTGATTTAAGGATTGTTGCTGAAGTCGAGCCAGAAACAAAGCTCTCAAAAGTAGAGGAGCTCTCGAATTAAAAGTAAATGCTTTAGAGGCCCATTATTTGGGATGCTCTCAATCACGAAAAGGTTAGATAGCAAAGATCTTAATTTGAAAATGTAGCAGTTATTTACCAAATCTACCGGCGACTGGTTCCTAGATTGATAAAAAGAACTACTTGCCAAAAACAATACCCCTACATCTTAAAATAATTGCACATAGAGAAATCAATTTTTTTGAAACATGGCCATATATATTAAAATAGTAGAAAGCATAGTTTGACAAATATTTACATGAGTTAAAGAAAAAACAAAATACAGGAGGAAACTAAATTATTTCATTTTCTAGCATACATCTCTACATCTCATGCCCTAGCAGCAATAGGTGGACGATGTCCTGCTTGATCATAATGACAATCTGTAGAGGTGTAAGAGTAGTGTGATTAAAGACTTTTCTACATTGTTCTTTCTAGATATTCCAAATCATGTAGTAAATATTGATTTGTACCTGTTGTTTTGTCAAACCTCTTGTCCTTGCCTTCCACCATTCTTCGGGACCGTGAGATACCTAGAGAATCTTAATGGACATAAGCTAATAAAAGCTATTAGATCACATACAACACGTCTCCTCGAGTCGTCTGCGTCTCATAACACTTTCAAAGAACCCCCTAGCGAGCAGCAGTCCGACCGAGCTAGGTCATCGTCTTGCAAAACGCCGGTTTTCAGTCCATGCTCTGAGAAATCGTCAATGTGTTGTAGAGCATATTTTCTCCAAGTAACAAATAAGCCGATCTCGTGTGAGCGTTGCCTATTCCCTATGCTCTCCTTGCCTTCCCATTCTATTCTCACCGTAGAAGCACGCCATGGAAGAGGAGCCAAAGAGGTCAGCGATAACATGACCGTCCAAGGGCATGACTGATGGCACGGCCGTCGAATGGCGTGGTGGTGGCATGGTTAGCTTGGGCCGGCCATAGCTTGGTTCTAGGTGAAAAATGCAACAAAATATAAATGATAAATAAATTAGGATTTATATAAAGTTCAGGATTTCGAATACAGAGTGATTTGTTAATTTATTCTATTTTATATGCATTTTATAAGTTTCGGGTGATTTGCATGGTCTTTGGGGGAAAAAAGAACGTTCTTCTATTTTTTCCAAAGTTGATCAAAGATGAAAGTTGCAGATAGTTAAATAATTTCTCGCTTCTATTCATGTTTGATCATGGATAGATGGAAGCATAAAACAATCTGTAGATAATTAAACATGCAACTCTACAAGCTATTTGTTATTTGTCTATGTATAATAAAGTAGAGAAAAACTTATAGTCAACAAACTGTTTGTGGGTTGTATATGTTCTTAACCAATTTCTTTTTGTTAGCAGCTAATAATTTAGTATATATTGTGGTCTCAAACAAAAGAAGTAAACGAGGCTCCCAACTCGACTCCATGTTAGTCAAGGCTACACATGCTAGAGAAAAAAAATCTAGAAATTTTCTAAATAATTAGAAACATTTGACTTTTAGTTATCAGAAGTTGCATGGTGGATGAGGTAGATGTTACGATTGTTTTTTCCTAGGTTGCAACTTGGTTGCAGACCGCTTTGGATCAAGTGATCAAGGGCTATGCGGGACAGTGGTGGTAACTCGTCTCCGGGTTAGCCGTTGCAGGAATGCAGGGAACATGCGTTTTTCCGACTGTCAGGATTTTTGTTTTGCATGAGGTTAAAAGATACTCAATTCACCCCAAATTATAAGACGTTTAACTTTTCTAACATCAAATTTGATCACTCATCTTATTCAAAAATTTTGTATAAAATATCACTTTTTTTGCCGTGGCTTGGTTTATTAATAAAAATTCTTCAAAAATGATTTAAATTTGAGTATGTTTGCATAATTTTTTTAATAAGATGAGTGGTCAAACTTGAGGTCAAATAAGTTAAACATTTTATTATTTAGGATGGAGAGAGTAAGATTTATTTCAAACAGATTTGTCTGCGAATATAAGCTTAACTTTATGGGTTATCCTATTTACCATGTTTTCTCGTAAATTTGCTCTGCATTTCTTTGTTTTTCTGTGTGTCGTTTTATATAGTAGAAATCATATTTTGGAAAGTATTTACAGGACTAAAAGAAAACAAAATACAGGAAGAAACTAAATCATTGTATTTTCTAGCATACATCCCTACATCTCAGCCCCTAGCAGCAATAGTTGGATATCATGTTTAATTATAATGGCAATCGCAGAGGTATGGGAGTAGTGTGACTAAAGACCCTTCTACATGCGTTCTTTTTAGATCATGTAGACATTGATTTGTAGTTGTTGTTTTGTCAAACCTCTTGTCCTTGCCTTCCACCATTGTTTGGGACCGTGAGATCCCTAGAGAATCTTGATGGACCTAGCTAATAAAAACTATTAGAGCACATAAAACACGTCTCCTTGACCTTGAGCCATATGCGTCTCATAAAGCCATTCTTAACAGGATACAATTTTCAAGACTATCACGTTAGTTTTTGTGTCAATAACTCAATCTAAGAACAAGTTTCATCTAGATAAAACTCTTGCTATCTCTCTCTTTCATAATTAACTTGTCAATTTAGCAAATTTGCTGATGTGTCACAACATTAAATGAGAACGAAACTCGTTTGAAACCTTCACCGGGATTGGCTAACAATTGTAGAAAACTCCCTCACAAGTAGCGGTCTGTAGGAGTCGTCTCGTGAAATGCCGGTTTCAACCATGCTCCAAGAAATCCACAATGTGTTGTAGAGTGTCTTCTCCGGACGATAAATGGGCTGGTCCCGTGTGGGCATTCGTTCGCTTGTCTTATAAACCGTACTTTTTCTGCCAGTCAGCTGTATTTTTCTCTCATAATAAATCAGAAACAGTACTTTCAGCCATGTGCAGCTGTGCTCTCCATGCCTCATCCTATTCTCACCGTAGAAGCACACAATGAAAGAGGAGCCAAAGAGGGCAGCGACCAGCGATAGCATGACCGTTCCCAAGTTTGTGATCTATCTAAGCAAGGGGCTGATGGCAAAACTAGATAGAAGTGGTGGGTTCTAGGTGAAAAATGCAATAAAATATGAGCGAGAAATAAATGAGGATTTACATAGGTTTAGAGTTCTGAATGCAAAGTGGTTCAATGACTTCTTCTATTTTTTATAGATTTGATAAGTTTCTGCCGATTTGCATGTCATTTGAAAAAAATTGAACGTTCTCTTCTATTTCGAAAAGGTTGATCAAACATGAAAGTTGCGCACAGTAAACAATTTCTCGCTTATATATTCATGTTTGACTATGGATACATGAAAGCATTAAAAAATTTATAGAGAGTTAAACATGCAACTTATTTTACAAGCTATTTATTTAGTCGTCTTTGTTCTTTGTTGGTAGAGAAAACTTACAGACAACAAACTGTTCGTGGGTTTTGCGGATCCCTAATCAGTTTTTCTTGCTAGCAGCTAATAATTTGGGCTTTGTTTAGATTTTTTTTTAATTTTGACACTATAGCACTTTCGTTTTTATTTAACAAACATTCGCCAATCATGAAGTAACTAGGCTTAAAATTTTTCTCTCACAATGCAAATTTTTTTTGGTTTTTAGGGTAAACTAAACAAGGCCTTAGTAGCGTGGTCTCAAATAAAAGAACTAAACGAGGCCAAATATAATTTAGTCAAGGCTACACATGCTAGAGAACTTTAATTAAATATATATTAAAAAACAACTTTAATTAAATATATATTAAAAAATTTTTAATACTTATAATATACAATTAGCATAATTGAAATGATTTTAAAATTTAATTTTTTTTAATAAATTTATTTAAAGATATAAATATTATATATATTTTTTATAAATTTAATCAAATTTGTAGTATGAAAGTCTAAAACGACGGTTATTCTGGGAGAGAGTTAGCCATATTGCATCGATTGGTGATATACGTGCAGGGGACCTTACGCTCGCATATCGCTACACATACACGCACCGTGTACGCATGCATTTATAGTAAGGTCTGTTACAGTCTTGCAGGTACGTACAGGCTACCTTTTGTGTCATCGCCGGCCGAGCACAGGACGACGCATCGACTTCGTGACGGTTTCAGAAAATTTGAACGCCTTCTGAGGCCTTGTTTAGTTTCTAAAATTTTCAAGATTCTCCGTCACATCGAATCTTTATACACATGCATGAAGTATTAAATGTAGATGAAAATAAAAACTAATTGCACAGTTTGTCTGTAATTTACGAGACGAATCTTTTGAGCTTAGCTACTCCATAATTGGATAATAATTGTCACAAACAAACGAAAGTGTTACAGTAGCCAAAACCAAAAATTTTCGCGAACTGAACAAGTCCTGAGGTTTCAAACGCAAGTGCTCGTGCGTGTAGTACGTAGTAGTACGTCCCTGTTTGTTCGTCGTTTAGGCCCTTGCTGATGATGTCACTGCTGTACTCGATGTCGTAGTAAAAAAAAAGACTTTGGAAAGCCCAAAATTCTGTTTAGAAAAGTCTATTGATTTTGTTTGGTGAAAATCATATATGTTCCACATCAATTTTTTTATCTCTCTTAAGCCCTATCGGAGTGTCAAAGTTTTAATGAATCCTGTGTTCTCCATATACAAATAAATTAATTTCTGTGATTTTTTTCCTGGATGGTTCGTATGGATTTTTTATGTTTCAAAGGGCCCTTAAATTCTTAGGCCAGTCTCAATGCATGTTTCATGAGAGTGTCATGCATATTAAATAAAGTGTTACATAAGCAAAAATTACTGACTTAACATGATCATTAAATGAAGGAGTTTCATCAGATGAGAGAGGAGTTTCATCCCTATAAAACTTATATGGCTCGGTTACCTAGTTTATAGTCTTGGTAACTGTGTCATAAAACTATGCATTAAGACTGGCCTAATAGAACCATCCACCGTTCTGCTTTGTGACGATTATAGCCAAGCTAATATTGATATGGAGTAGAAAAGAGCGAAAAGAAATGAAAGCTTGGCTCCCATGCAATAATCAAGCAAGGTACAAAATCATATGCATTAATGAGTCCAAGTAACAAGTGTTGTAAAGAGAAATAGGAAAGAGAAACCTCTTGTAATTTGGTTTATATGATTATATCCAAACAACTTAGGCCTTGTTTGGTACATGAAGCATTAAATCTTGCGGCACATGAAGTATTAAATATAGATAAAAACAAAAACTAATTATACAGTTTGCCTATAAATCGCGAGACAAATTTTTTAAGCTTAGTTACTCAACGATTAGACAATATTTGTCAAATAAAAATGAAAGTATTACGATGCCAAAATCTAAAAACTTTTTAGATCTAAACAAAGCTTTAGCTCTTCTATGACGAGGGCTGCACAGAAAAGGACAAAGGACCCTATGCGCGATGTCCTCCATATTAATGCTTGACTATAGATAAATACTTCAGTCTTACATTGTCCGTACCAAAATACCAACAATCTCAAGTCTAACAAAAAAATATAGGTATTAATATTTATGATACCAAATAAACATTATTAGATTAATTATGTCATATATTTTTTATAGAAAACTATTTTAATATATAAATATTAATAATAATCTTTTTAAATCTAGTACTCTCATAGTACTTCTCAAAATTTGAATTAATTGACTCCTCAAAATGTAAGTGTACAAGTTTTGGGGTTTTTTCAATAATGAGGAGGTAGGAGTACGTACAAGGTTTGGAATTGACAAGTGCGTACTGGGGCGTACTAATAGTATAAGATCGTCTCTTGTAGTATTCTTTCTTTATGAAAAATGGTGTACGAGATCGTCTGAGCTCGTATTTATACGTGCACAGGCGGTAGTAAAAGCGTAGAGTCAGGAGTGGCAGAGTCCCTACTGTTGCTCGCTGCTGTTCCAAAATATTTTGCAAAATGGACACCGTAGATTTTTCGTTTGTATTTGACAAATATTGTCCAATCATGGACTAACTAGGCTTAAAAGATTTATCTTGTCAATTCCGACCAAACTGTGCAATTAGTTTTTATTTTTGTCTATATTTAGTAATTCATGCATGTGTCTAAAGATTCGATGTGACGGAAAATCTGAAAAATTTTGCAAATTTTTTTGAACTAAACAAGGCCCGGTGGAAACGGACAGAACCGACGGCGTCGGAGCAAATATTATATTATAATACAGCCAGCAGCTGGCTGTAAGACTTCTTTACAGTCTTTTTTAGCCTATTCATATAATGGTTAGCTCATCACTATTAATACATGGTTCATTTGTCTGTCTCACAGACTTTCTTGGTTTTTGTGTCTGAGCCGGCTGTAAGCTTGCAGCCTGTTTTTACTCTCTCTCATCTTCTTTCTTCTCCACCTCAGCATTTTACAGCCTGCTATAATACTTGCTCTCAGTGTGGGGCACGCCTTCCGGTCACTTTACTGGGGCGCGGGTCCCGAGGCGGGGCAGTGGATAATTATGCCGTGCGTCCGGGCAGGGCGAAATGCTGGCTCGCTGTCCCCGGGACCTGGGCAGGGTTCAGCCCGACTGCCGAGCCCAGCGGATCCTTGGCCCTTTGGGTCAGTCACGGGCCTCCCGATCCAGCCCACGGCTCATGTAACCCGGCATTGATTTGTGATGATGGAAAACTTTTACGGCCAATTTTTCACCAAGGCCGGAGGTTTGTTCGGTAGAGTTCCTATGAAAAAAAAAATACAGAGCTGGTGAGGGCGGATTTTCTGGTTTTATCGGTGACCAAAGATACGATGCTATTCTTGTATATTTATTAGATGTACGAATCTTGTATTGAGTATTTTGACCTTTAAAGAATATTATTTATAAATAAAATATACAATTACAAAGTTTTAGATTTAGTCGACTGTAACTTTGATATAAAATATGTCTTCGTCTAGTGTTATTTGAATTTTTAAGAACAGCTGACTTAGTCGACTATTTTTGAAAAATCAATTTCTAGGGTTGATTGATTGGCCTAGAAATCACCCATTTTCAATAGTGGTTGATATAAACAACCGTCTCTAGAAATTATATTTTTAGGATTGGTTATCTTAAATCATATGTCTCTGAAAATAAATATGTTTTTCTTTGCAAATTAAAAAAGAAAATAAATATGTTTTTAAGGGTGGTTGCTGGTAAGTTACCGTGCTCCCCGGCCTTATTTAGAAAAATGATTTGCTAAGTAAACAATCTTTTAGGAAAAAATAGGAGATACTTTTTAAAAAAAATATAGATACAGTTAACCTTTCGACCTTTTATCCGTGAAAAGTAAGGACAAATCGAGTTATTCAAAATTCCTTGAGCTGCCAATTGTGCTGTTAATGATGCTATCTTTGCTCAACCACAAACCGTGAATGAAAGGCGAGAGCTCCATTCATGCATACTCCCTACACAGCCGCACTATACGTCTACTATGTTTGCTCATCCCATACCATACACGGTGGTATCGACAAAAAGCAGCAGCAATACCATACACGGTGGTATCAACAAAAGCAGAAGGCCTGGCCAGACTGTAGCTCGTGTTTTTTTCTCCTCCTATTTTTCTTCAGGTTGCTGTTTGTTTTTGCTTAACACTGGTAATGGATTACTGGTGACTGTGTTTGTCTCGCTGTAAAACTTTCTCTTGGCTTAATGAATTCCGTGCAAGATGCACGTTCGAGAAAAAGAATGAAAATGCATGGAATAAATATCATCCCATCTCATTCTGTTTTATATACTGTATTTATCATGTTCGCTTCTGTATTGTGGAAAAATATGGGAGACGGGATGAGGTGCTTTTCGTCTATTTTTTGTGAAGTCCTATTTTTAGGTTGGATAGACCCGTATTCATTACGCATTTATGAAAATATATTGAAAATCAAAATAAGCTTTAATAGTTGTTATTGTAGTAAACATTCTGTTATTTTTACAATGAATATTAGTTCAAGAAATTAGGCTGGAACTTTGTTTCCTTATTAGAAAAAGGCCTAAAGAAGCATATATGTAGGGACTTTAATTAGCAATGGTTCTAACATAACAAATAGGCATACTAAGCCATATGATAGTGTTAGATTAAGTTTTCTGTTCCCGTGTGTATTATTTATTTTTATGCATATCTCGCTTCTTTCCGTTCCCATTTTTCGGTGATAAAATGCAAAAACGAAAATAGTTAAGAGGTTTTGTTTCCATGAGTTCCATCTTAGCACCAGGTAGCCATAGCATCTTATTTCAATCCTAGACAATAGTCGGCAAGGCCTGTTTGGTTGGACGCCTCACAGACAAGACAACTCTTAAGACTAGGCCTTCAAAATTAGACGCCGGCCTTGGTCAAGTAATATTGCCTGGGCTGAAACTAAACATATGCCCTAAATCCCCGCTTAAAAGATTGATTATTGGCACAAATAATTTTTTCTTGCTACTCCCTAACAGTGACCAGAGCTATCAATCTAGAGATCTGACTGCATCAATATAGTATGCAACAGAATATTTCTGTTGGTGACCAGTATTTTAACAAGCTTTCTGTGCAGCAATTATTGCCACTCAGAGTATGACACTGACAAGGCAGTGAACCAAACCATTATAAGTATACCCCATGCTATAGATTCTCGAAAAAATAATTAGCCTGAGCATATTCTCAAATGTACTATCCTTAATTACTAGTTACTAGTTCTTTAGAAAAGGAACATCATGTACACCTGACCTTCAATATAATATATACTCCGTACTCGATAGTATGCTATTATGCACTTATGCAGTACTATTCTCTTTTTATCCCGCAGTTAAGCTAATATGGTCTCGACAAAATACTGAAAACCACTTTGTCGGCAGACGTTGAATAATTGCACGATCGGTGTAGCCTAGACCACACTATAGTGCGTTGCTACTATAATAATAATTCATCATTAATTTAGTCAGCAAGGGGCACGAGATAAATTAAACATACAGAATATGGAAGTTGGAAAAGTTCACATGCTTTGTATTGCGGAAAAAACAAGAGATGCCAATTCATGCACCGGAAAGTGGAAGTAATCTGAAGTGGTTTGTTGTCATATTGCCACTATTTCTCTCCAATCTGTTGCATGCATGCATGTTACCTGCTCCTTTTTTTTCTTTCTTGTAAGACTCTTTTTTATGATAATAAATGCTGTAGGGGTGCAAACCCCTCCAGATTTCTCAAAAACAAGGGCACAACCAACTGCAAGAGAATATATGTTTGCATATGATCATTTTGGGCACATATATATAATCTATGCCTTTGGTAGTTGATTCAACCTCGTAATGGCAGAGCTACCTGACTAATTTTGTATTTTTGTTATATATTTAAGTTGTGACATCCAAAGTCTTGAGGTTTGGAAGAGGTAGGTCTGGCAGTTGAAGCTGTGATGACCCTTGTATTTGCAATATTCTCCACACCATCGTCATCTGTAAGCCAGAGACTGTACATGACCCAGCAGAGAAAGAAACTTTTGCAGGAAACGGAGAGATCGTGCATGACACACTGCTTGCTGCTGCTGGTTTGTTGGTGATTTGGCCTTAACAAGAAGGAGATCGAGATTTTCTCTAGTGGGAGAGCAAAAGGGATAGGGCACCATTGTGACTACCACCTAGTGGTGTCTTATCTAGTGTGTTTTTGCTTGGTGCTTTAGCGTAGGCCCCAGGGCCCAAGAGGACAAAAGCTAGAGAGTCAAGTGGATTAGAATCAATGGCTACTGATGATGCCTAATGCTAACAAAAAGCCTTGAACCAGAAAGGGAGGAAATAAGAGGATCTAGGTTCTAGAAGTTGGGGCAACCTAGTTCTCTCATAGTGCTCCTGCTGCCTGGAGCCTACTCCATGTCTCATGCCATGATTTTAGGTAATTTTGACTCAATTTGAAAGTGATATTGTACACTGTGCAGGCTAAAACTTTGAATCAACCGGCATGGAGGATCGGAATCATGCAGATCGATGCTTGCTTGCATGCATGCATGCACAGAAATGATTATGATCTGCCAGTGGTAAATATGACTGCAAATGCAAATGCATGCCATGTACTGGCTCATGAGTGATGTCGACAGTAATTGTTGATATACAGAAGGCAAGCTTTTCTCAAGCTTCAACAGGTAGTAATTTATTTATTAGGTAAGTCAAAAGATGGATGTGGACATTGTGTCACCACCATGACCCACGTACCATCTGAGACTCCCAGTGATGAAGCACGCCCATTTGTGAGGCTGTCCTCTTCAACCTCAGCAAGTGGTAAATCGGTCTCATGATGTTTGTTTGAGCAGAGTAATTAATTCTGAGGTAGTGGCTATCAATGCACGAAGCGTCCTAATCATAGAACAGAGTTTATATTGTACTAACACAAAATTGTCCTAGCAAATAACCCAGCTGATGAGATGGTAGACAGGCCATATATAAATGGTGCATCAGATGTTACTCTTGAAATTGTATAATAATAGATCCTTTTTTATTATACATATGTGGGATTGACATGATGATAGGCTGACATTGATGCAGAAAAATTAAGCAAAAGAAATAATGGGCTCGCTTTGTTTAACTCACTGATACAATGTCCCTTCAAAGAAGCCAGTTGTACATCAAGGCTTTGTTTAGTTTCGAAAAGTGAAAAGCTTTCGGTACCGTAGCATTTTCGTTTGTTTGTGATAAATATTATCCAATCATGGACTAACTAGGATCAAAAGATTCATCTCGTGATTTACAGCTAAACTGTCTAATTAGTTTTTGTTTTCGTCTATATTTAATGTTTCATGCATGTGTCACAAGATTCGATGTGACTGGGAATCTTGAAAACTTTTTGGTTTTCAGAGTGAACTAAACAAGGCCCAAATAGAAAATATAGAGAGTGTGGGGGATGTGACATCTGAAGCGGCATTGAAATGAAATGTTAAATATGTCCCACAAGAGGATATACACAGATCAAATATTAGTCCGGCCGGATAATTTGCCTGAACCGGCTACAGATGTATTGTCCCAAATTAATTAGAAGGGACAATATTAATTATTACCACACAAAATTCTATCATTTCTACCTAATGCACAATATAGAGTATCACTTATTCACTTCTCATGAAAAGCATGGTCTGTTAGAAATGGATGAATGGTGTGCTTCAGCTGTATCCTATATATTGAGGCCTTGTTTAGTTCAAAAAAATTTTACAAAATATTTCATATTCCCCGTCATATCAAATCTTATGACATATACATAAAATATTAAATATAGATAAAAAATAATTAATTACATAGTTTACCTATAATTTGTGAGACGAATCTTTTGAGCCTAGTTAGTTTATGATTGAACAATATTTGTCAAATATAAATAAAAATCATACAGTGCTTATTTGTAATTTTTTTTAAAAAAACTAAACAAGTCCTGAGATTCTACTTACCCAGAGTTATTTTTTTTTTAAAAAAAAAGAGGAAGGAAAAAGTAACCAGATCACATCGTGTGCACACGTTTTCTTTCATGACCCCAGTTTCTTCTGTGTCTGTAGCCTGCCTGGAAGAAAAAGCACTACTGGTTGCTGCTACACTGCAAGCCTGCAGCCACTGAACCATGCCATGCCGCGGCGTCAGTATATATTCCGTACTACGTG
>Ga0182004_10003722_pt1 | contig 12182 bp, 3 predicted proteins | sample Sormic07211540_1_FD_120479 | JGI IMG/M metagenome (GOLD analysis project Ga0182004, IMG submission 120479) | Endophyte microbial communities from Sorghum bicolor roots, Mead, Nebraska, USA - 072115-40_1 MetaG | ecosystem: Host-associated > Plants > Roots > Unclassified | place: USA: Nebraska... | reverse complement strand
GAAAAGACCCAATAAGTTTTGATGTTTTCAAAAAATATATTAAATGTTATTGTACAAGATGTTCAGTAGAAATAAATAAGTACGTGGACCGCTGGAAACTTCGAGGTAGGCCTTGTTTAGTTCTAAAAAATTTTGCAAAATTTTTTAAATTCCCCGTCACATCAAATCTTTAGACACTTGCATGGAGTATTAAATATAGATGAAAATAAAAACTAATTACACAGTTTGGTCAGAATTGCCGAGACGAATCTTTTGAGCCTAGTTAGTTCATGATTGGATAATATTTGTCAAATACAAACGAAAGTGCTACTATTCCTATTTTGCAAAATTTTTTGAAACTAAACAAGGCCTAAATGGGTCTCATGCACAATAAAAGTCTAGAAATTGATTTATTCATGGAAAACTTAGAGTCTAGAAATTGATTTATTCAGGGACAAATTTTTAGTCTAGGAATCTATTCTTTCCGTATATATGAATCTTGCTAATCAAAATGGAGCATTTCCACGTGTGTGTGTGTAGTCCGAACAGGTCAGTTTAGTAATCGGCCACGTAGCAAATGTATTACGATTAGGACTCATGTTCTTCCTACCCCCTCTATCCTAAAATAAGAACCTCATGTTCTTCCTACTCCCTCTATCCTAAAATACGAAGGATCTCTAAGGTTTAAAATTTCAAAATTGAATTAAATTAAATATAAGGTATTCCGTCCTGAAGTTGGAGACAGATTTTTGGATCAAAAGGTCCAGTCGGCAGTGGTAATTAGCAGACTGTCAAGGGAAAAACCTGGCATTGCATACCTGACCTTGATGCACAAATATATGCCAAATGGATAGTCAACACGAACTAAAACATGAGACCGTAGCTTCAGAACAGTTATCTGAATACAGTGTTGAACATTTTGGGGTTTGATGGTGTTGATCGATGAACGTTAGAGCAGTACATATACTGAGTTATCACGGAGAAAAACACAGAGAAGACACTAATCCAAATAATCCCCGTAATCTGAAAACAATATGTGTATCTAATTTACATTACTTGCTTTGTAATCAAATTACAACCTCTACAGATCAATTAGGGTACATTATATCTTGCCGGCAATGGCCCTTGTGTTAACATCTAAGCAAACCTAATAATCCGTGTCGTTTGGTTTTCATCTATTCAACATTTCTGCTGGGGGTGGAGTGTTCACAAATTGTGCGCTCTTGTTGAATCCTTCCTGTACCATAATTCTTACTGCTTGCAAGCCTCTTTGGAACACGACTTCAAGCTGCAGAAATTGGTGAGAAGAGTTAACGATATTCTGCTTGTAGGAATAGTTCTCAAGATTTTATGATACCATGATCTGCTTAAGAAAAACATATAGGAATAGTGCTCAAGCAAATTTGCGTGCATAGTTTAGTCTAGCGCAAACCTCTTCCTTTTCTTGATCAGTGAATGACTGTAGAACAAAACTGATAGCACCCTGCTCCTCAGGTGGCCGTCCAATGCCTGCACAACATTTTTTTTTTGGAGAATCCTATTTTGGACTTAACCCCTGATGAATACAAAAATAAATATTTGCCGTACCAATCCTTAGACGCGCGAAATTGCGGCTTTGTTTCAAATGGTCAATAATACTCCTCATCCTGCAATTTGTACAAATGGGTAAGCGAAACAAAGAATGACAGTTTTGATAGAACTACATTATCATGTTTGGAAACTATTAAAGAAAACAGAGGGTTCACAAGGATTTATGTTCCAAGTTCCATTTGAAGAAAAAGAAACGTAACAGTTGCCTCATAGTGGAGGGAAGGCTTGTGAGTAAAAATCAATTTATAAAGCAAGTGCTATATATTTATTTATTTTTATTGAAGCATTCACTCAAGTCCCTTTCAATTTAGCCATGTAGTACAAGGGGAAGAAGGGTTCTAGAAAAGAAATGAATACCCATTGTGTCCACCATGTCCCCCCTTTGGTAGCAGACGCAATTTCGCAAAGGGTAGATCAAGATCATCATAGATCTATAAAGAACAGGAGACAATTTATGTGACAAGATTCTCATAACATGACAAAGTGCCAGCTCAAGGACAACATTTACCACAACTAATTGATTGAGTGGTATCTTGAAGTATGAAACCAACTGTCCCACCTACACAAATAGTCAAATAGCAGTAAGGAGAAAAGGACTAGAAAGAACAACTGATTTAAAGCTGCAGTAGAGTAATTTCACTTACAGACTCACCACTTGCATTCATAAAAGTCTGTGGCTTGGCAAGCATTACAGGGACATCACCAATGAGGCCTAAATTAGAGTGAATCATTATATTTTCAAAAACATAAATGTCTGTTTTAATTACATTAGATAGATATATATAATCATAAATTGCAAATTAATAGGTTTTCTTTGTTTGCAGATGATTGAAAATTCCAAACGAACTTGCTAGTAGATACTTATTACACAGCATTAACTCAGAAGGTGCAAACAGTAAGTGTATGATCAAGAACAGAGAAAACAGAAAATTCAGATAAATGGGCTCATATTCATCTGTTTGACCGCTGGAAGCACTCACTACCTTAGATAATGCTCAAAAGCTTAAAAACAGCACTTAATTGTACTGTTTAACAGAGGAGTTCACATGAAAGTAAGAAAAAACTTAGAAAGACCAATGCTAAAACTCAAGAGATATGAAGTCTTACTTCATTCTGCACAAATCACACAAGAGAAATGACAAATAATTAACTGATTAAATTAGCTAGCAAGAAGAAAAGGAAGGAGAAAAACAAAATATCAGATATTACAGCATTTCGGCCAGTCAAGGACAGAGCCAGAAATAGGGGACAAGGGAGTCAACTATGCTAGAGAGTAAGAGTTGAAATATACACGACAAGGGGTGCCAAGTACTTGTAGTACCAGCAAATTTCTCAACACGCAAAAGAAACTGCAACACTAAATTGATCACTATATGACGGCAACATAAAATGCTTAGCTAGGTGGAAGTTGATCGCTTCCCTCAAAAAAAAGAAGGTGGAAGTTGATCACTCAGTGGTACACACCTGTGTATCAGTAAAATTAATTACCTTTTCCAACAATCGCCTTAAATTGCTTACTGCTGACTGAAATGCCCTCAGCTTCTGCAATAGCATCAATCATCTCAAAGCCAACCTGTGATCCAAACATGATTCTGGATCTTACAATTATTTACTACTGAATTCACAGCATGCTCTACTGAAGCACTAGTTTAAATCCTATAACATAATTAAAGATCCAGTTTTTCCATAGAATAATGCTACATTATGTCTATGTTTGAATCGTAAACCAATGCATACTTAAAATCACTAGAAGACATACACACAGATTATAAAGAATTAAATGGAAGCTCCAATGTGCTCAAGGCAACCAATTTACAAATTAAGCAAAGCTCGAGATGCCTAAATGCCAAAACTTTCTGTGAAATAGTATGAAACAACTAAATATAATAAGAACAGCTTTAGTTGAACTAGCCTGGAAGATAAGATTCAACCGTCAAAAAGTGGTAGCCCTTCCCAACTTACTCATAAACATGCTATCTTGGTTCTTCTAGTTGAAGTTATAGTTCTGTGAATGCAAAATTGTATTTTGAACCAAGATTTACATTTCAGAAATTCTATTCATGCTTATAACTTGTTTAATTACGACAAGGTTATGATCTCTATAATATAACACCTAACACAACATAATTCCTCCAATAATATGACAAGAAAAGGGGATTCAATGCAGGACACATGCTATCCGCAGCAAGAAAGAAGCCTAAAAGGGGATAATTTCCATTGCCAGCAGCCAGAAAGAAAAAAAAAGACAAATTATCTGCGTTAGAGAATTAAAAGGGATTGCACATAACCACACTATATGGAAAAGGTGATAGACCCCATGAAGAATTTTCAATTCTTAATGCCAAGGTAATTGTGATGGAAACATGTGCATGTAGAATTACTTGATGAGTTGATGCAAATAAAATTTTAGCACCACAGTCATCAATCGAGCATGCCCACCTAGAATATCTCAACCAAACGCAACCTTATTCCCCACTCCTGCATCAGCTTAACCCACTGAATCCACTATGATCGACAGACAGCCCATCCACATATCGAAGTAAAAAACATCTAGTCTATATCGAATTTCCTTTTGCCCCCAAACAGTAAGTGGAGCCACCGACGAGGATGTCGCCCTCGCAGCTATCGTCGTCTTAGCTAGATGCCTAGATTTATCCTACCCGAGACGTGATGGACGGGCAATTGGAGAGAGAGAGAGCTCGCGAACTTACGTTGTGCCGAGTGCCTTTGTACATCCGCCCGGGGTTCCCCAGACCGACGAAGAGCCATGGTTTCTGGGCGCCGGCACAGGGGTCGGCACCGGCTGCCGCAGAAGACGAGGCCGCGGCTTCACAAGCGAGAGCCGGCATGCTGGATGGGCTCGCTCGACCGAAAAATACGCGCGAGAATCCGAGGCGGTCGGACACGGAGCCCAGGACGGCGGAGGCAAACGCGGAAGAAGAATCGAGGACGCCGGAGAAAAGCCGCATCGCCGCCGTTTGGTTGCTGTTATAGCACGCGGTTCCAGGAGTCCGAGCCAAACAAACCAAAGGTCGCCATTGACCGAAAGAATACCAGGCGGAGTGGCGGACCGATTGCCCATGGGCCTATAATGGGCCAAGGCCCAAGCGTGTTTGTGGTGATTGGACATTTCGTTATTCGAAGCAAATCTCCGAAAACACCATGGAGTTGATCGCTTGGTGTGTTCAAACAAGGCCGCTTTTTAGACTACCATTGTACAATCATTTAGTAGTTGTTATTGTGACTTGTTCTATTATTATATTAACAAAAAAAAGGTCTTTAAGCATGAAGTATAGTCGTACTATTTAATGTTTGCACTGTCTTTTTTTAATATAACTAACGAATGTTCAAACGTTGTGTCTAAATGCAAACAATGTTTGGACACCGGATGTTAACTTTGTGCTTTTGATGAAATAAGGAAACAATACAACTAAACAAGAAAACAAAAGATGATAAATGTGAGGAGCTGAATACATATTTACAATAAGCTTGCATACGCATATCTATATGGGAACTAAATTAACTTAAGCTTGCATATGCATGCATAATATCTATATATATGGGAACTAATTAACTTCAGCAAATATGGGAACAAACTTAAGCAAATATGGGGAATCAACTTAAGCAAATGGACGAGTCCTGTTCTTCCTCTCGGACGCCATGTCGAACGGCCCACCGGGGCACAGCTGGTTGCAGAGCTCCATGTAGGTGGAGTAGAGGACTCTGTCCTTGGCGCCGGTGCGGTGCTGCCTGGTGCGGGCACAGAAGTGCTTCAGCTGCTCTAGGGTGCACAGCCCCAGCGTCTGGCCGAGCAGCAGGAACATCCAGTTGATCCTCCATTTCTCGGCGGCGATCACGGGGCGCAGGCTATTCTTCTGCCCGCACTTGTCGCAGTCCGGCAGCGCCGGGCACATCCACTCCGGCGGCGCACGGTCGTGCATGGCCTCCACGTTGCGGATGATGAAACCGGACAGCTCTTCGAACTTGGCCCTGATCTCGTACGAGATCGTCTTGCCGGCGTCGCAGCGCTTGCAGCGGACCTCGCCCTGAACCGAGGCGATCCCTCGCTCGATGAGCTCGGCGAGCGTCGGGTGCGTGCCCGCAGTCTTGGTCGCCCATGGGAACGGCGGCGGCGCGTTCTCGTCGCCGTTGGTCGGTGCGGCGTCAGCATCATCGTCTGCGTCATCACCGGCTGCACCACTGCGGCGACGACGGCGGCGGCCGGTGGTGGTGTTGTCACGTCGCCCATGTGGGGCTTTTTTTATGGGAGCCGCCGGTTGCGCGGACGAGGGGGGAGATGCAGCAAACAACGCCACAACTCCTTTGGATCGAGGTGCCGGCGGCGGGGTCGTGGCACTGTCACTAGCCCGCGCCGGCGCCGGCACTGCTGCGGAAGGGTTGTTGCCATTGTCGCCGATGCCACCGCGGGCAAACAGCGGCTGAAACGACGACACAGACGGCGTCGTGAGCGCAGGCGCCACCTGACGACCCTGATTCGTCGCTGCAGCATTGGCAGCAAGGAAAAAGACAGGGGCGCCGTGGCCATTGCCGTCGCCGGGCACCGCCGAGGCAGCAGCAAGTCCCAGCGCGAACGGCGAAGCGCGACTAGCAGGCGCAGGCGGCGCGTAGGCCGCCGTGGCGGCGGCGGCGGCGACTACAGACGCCACGCCCGACGCATCCAACAGCGCCGCCGCGGGCAACAGCGCGCGCTCCACCGGCGAGAAGACGTCGTCGTCGGCCACCGCGGACGACGGTCTGTTGTTGTAGATGGAACCGAGCGACAGGTCGAGGAAGCCGCCGCTGCCCTCATCGTCGGCGATCCTCCGCCTGATCAGCCGCCCCGACGACGCCCGACCGCCATCGCCGGACACCAGCGTGTAGCAGCCCGGCTTGTTGTCCGCCATGCATCCACGCTCCGCTCGCTGCCTCTCACTTAGCAGCAGGTGTATAAAGGGCTAGACCTAGACCGCGCGCGGCCTGAACGATGATGGCAAGTGTAGGATAAGAGCGAATGGGGTGCAGGGTTTTAAGGGCCCGGACCGCCGGACGCGAACGCGACTATGTACGACCTTCGTCGTTCCGACTTCCGAGGAGTAATTGCACGGGTTGTTGAGATTAGCGATGCATGCATGCATGCATGGATGGATTTCGGAGACAGCGGGGGTTCCGGCGTTCCGGTCAGAGATGCGGTGAGATTAGTTACTACAGTGGAAATTTGGTTTCCCAAGGCGACGGGGGGACTCGCTGTTCCTGTTCCCACGGCGAACTACCCGTGTTCCTGTTCCCACCATCTGCTATCTTCCTCCAAGATTAGAATATTTCCCAGCACAATCTATTAGCACAATGCTTCATCGTATATTCCCAGCACGGCAGCACGCGATTTCTAACTAAGATTTTTTTTTTACAACTGTAGTATAGTTTTCCTACATACTGATTGCCTGTTTGAACTTTCCTTTTCTCCAGAATAATATATCCTCTTTCTTACATATCAGTTGTTAATTAATCTATTTCTTTCATTACGTGAATGTCCGTAAAATACCTCTGGTAGGTTCATCGTAAATTCATCCTTCTTGATTAATTTCTTTATATATAGCTGATGGATCGACTTTATTCCCAAAGGCCATTTGGAAACCGAGTGCAGCGAGTTCCTTTGGAGATTCGTCGTCGTAAGTTTCTCTGTTCGTCTCGTCCATTCCACCCGAGTTGTTAAGATTTCCACGGCTACACATGTAGTACTCCTATATCCGATCCGATTCAACATGACCTCCACGACCTGTACTGCTGTACTTTTTTTTTTCTTACTACCATTGTGACGGGACAAACATGTCAAACACTGTACGCGACTAATCGTTTGGTCTCGAGTAAATTAACTTCCAGTCTTGTCCTTCCATATATAGTCGAGTAGTCCCTTTTTTAAAACTACGAATATTAATCTGGATTGATTTATTTATTAAACGGACTTCCTTTAATTTGCATGCAACTCTGACATTGTTCGGAGCGAAAAGCAATTAAGATGCATTTTCACATTATAACATTAATTAGTAGGATGGACTTTAAAAAATAAAAAACACGCAATAGAGAGCATTCACATTATTTATCTGTATGCTATTATTTTGTAAAAAAGAGACATGATGCCATCCTCTCAACATAACTAGCCTTCTATCACACTAACCAAAGCATCAACTCTACATTCTCCACATCCCCACTACCATCCCCTTGTGTTTGTGTCTTTCCATGGGTGTTCGTATTTTTCTCTTTGGAAACTGACCATTATAATAATCAAGCTATATATAGATGACTCATAGACTACAATGAGGCAATATTTATATTTTTCCTTTATATCCGTGGCAACGCGCGAAAAAATCCTCCTTCTTGAAGTGATCATTATGTAAGGACATTGTAGGGAACTACAATGATGCTAGTGCTAATGACATTAATTAATTAATAGGCTTATTGATCCACCTAGTGATAGAGCTCGTCAATTTCTACGTCTAGGGCCACTAGGAAACCATGTATACTTCTAGTCACCACACCAGATCAAAATAGCTCACAATTAAATGCATAAGTTTAGCTGATATTATGAACTGATCATGATCAAGATTAGATGGTTGGTTCCTTGTGGTGGAACCTAACCACCCGGATTCAAGTCCCCGACTTGACACGGATTCTCGTATTTTTCTAGATTTATTCTAGGATTTTACAACGCTATGCTTTTAGTAGTAGATGGCGTGTCCGTCGACAGCGAAACGTCTGTGGTGATTTCGTCAATCTCGAGATTTGTTGGTCCAACTCAATTCTTGAGCATCTGCGTCTATAACTGAGTCTCGTAAAAAAAGTTTAGCTGATATTCAATTACATGCTTAAATCTTTCTTTTTATCTCAGATGATAGTTTGGCTTAGGAACAAGAGTAAAAAAGAAATTTAATGTATTATCCTTTTTATTGTGCAACTCTAAAAAATCAACATTTCATTGATGGAATTTTTAGAGAGAGGAGAAGCCAAGAATTGGTTCTAAGAACCGGAATTTACCACACGGCCGATAAGTGACCGTATGAGCAGTCAGTGCTCATGCACTTGCGGCTGGCAGCCTGGTGCTCTGCCCACAATCCCACACGCATACGTGCTCCTGCGGGCTGCATGCGGCCGACGCACAGTGCGTCTCCGACGGTTAGGTGGACATCTTCTAGTGACTAGTGACTAGCGGCAGCCAGCAGGGGTTGTGACCCTGAGTTGCCCGCCAATATAATTGTTGTCTAGTGGGTTGACGAGCGGCATGAGGAGAGGCAGAGCGCTGGAGTGGGGATTTGCGGCACGACATGAGATGCGGAGTGAGGGTTGCGACGATGCCCGGAGTCAGGACTCAGATTACTCTCTCCTCTCTCTCTCTCTCTCTCTGCTTGGGCCTGTTGAATTTAGCCCAATGCCTAGAATTACTTTAAACTAGGCCAGAAATTTACATATGGTATAAGAGATATTTTGGGCCACACCTAAGGCCATGGCCTCAGTTGCCGCAGGCCCATATCCACCCATATGGATCCACCATCTTTGGAAGCAATGGCCTGCAATGAAGCGATAACTTTGGCGCTAGATGTTGATGCATGCAAGTTCTAAAGAGTCAGTCTGACTCGTCAGTTAAAAAAACTAAGCTCAAGCTCAGGAACCACGGGCACAACCGACCAAACACTTTGATATCCCTTCCATGCCAACTTGCAGCGTCAAACAATGCCTATCTGGCTCTTGGAGTTTGGAGTAGGCTGACCAATACCGATTTCACTGCATGCGCCGCTTCCATTCCAACAGCTCCAGGTATTCTCATGGCTGAAGTTGTGCGATCGCAACGGTGATGGCATTTTCAAGCATTTGACTTTCAACAGCCGCTTATATATACACACACTGAACCACTGCAGGTACTATGATCTGAGTCTGTGACAGCCACTTCAGTACTGTAAAAACGTGAGCAATGCAGAATCGCAGAGCAATGCCTAGCTAGCCTTTGCGTGGGATCCAATCGTCCTCACCATATCTCTATCTCACAAATTAGTCACCTCTCACATGCCCATATCAATCACATCATCATCACTCCTACACCACTTCATAGTTCCTAACCTCGTCAGTTAAACTAACCCTCATGCTAAGCAGAAACAGCCAAAGCATCCAAGCTACTGGTCCAAGTACAACAAGAAAAAAAATGGAGAGTAAGTAAGCTGTTATGTGTTGTATTTGTATTTTTTACAGCAATGGCTGTCTGAAGTTCTGAACTCTGAACTTGGACGGTTGGTCATGATTCCTCAAGCCAGTCAGTACACCATGTCCATGTGGTTGTCGTATACGCCTCTCCACCCTGAGCTCTCTCTGTCTGATGGCGAGAATTCTGCTGGTCTTGCCGACCCTAGGTAATTAAAAACGAACACCGTGTTTGGAACCGAGCCAGTTTGTACTAATCTAAGTTATCTCTGGGCTAAACTAATTGTAGCTTCGTGCTGGCTCATTTCAGGTTGAAGCATCAAGGAGATGCCCAACTAACTGATACTCCCTCCGTCCACGAAAGAGTCAATTTCTAGGGTTGTCCTAAGTCAAACTTTTAAACTTTGACCAAATTTGTAGAAAAAAATGCTAAGATTTATAGTATCAAATTAGTATTATTAGATTCATCATAGAATATATTTTCATATAATGTGCATTTTATATTATAGATGTTGTTACTCTTTTCATAAAGTTAGTCAAACTTTAAAAAGTTTGACTGGCACGGATCTTAGGAATTGATTCTTTCGTGGACAGGGAGTACATATTTTACTTTGATGGCCATACTAGAGCATGACATGTGTACATTCTTCTGTTGGGAAGGAGAGCGTCATTTGACCAAATTTATTGCAGCTTCATCCCTGAAGCTTCTCACTTGGACCGGGATCCAGTGTGGTTGCAATAGCCGCTGCAGGATCTCAACCGTTGTAAAGACTCTTGTCAAAAAAAAAAAGTTGAAAAGACCATTTCAGGGCCTATTTGGAATGCAGATTTTTTTTCTTTTTCTGTATTTTTTTGTGAAATTAAACTGGTTCCTGTGAACGTAATGCACAATTTCTGCAAAATTTATGCGTTCCAAACATACCCTTAATATTTCATCCGTAGTCCAGCGCTTGTTGCTCACTGTAACTAGCTGCGCTATTAACCTCTTACTGAACTGTTGCGTAGATTTTCTTAGTTCATGTTTTTCGTACTTTAAGTTTCCACATATGTATGCTTCTTGGACAAATATTCAGTGGTATTGTTAGCTTGTTACCATGCTCAACTGCCTACTTGGTCATCTAGTATTTATTACTAACTTGTGAGGGATCTGTTCTTTTTTTAAGAAACAAAATTAGGATCCGCATGCTCATTACAAGTTGAAAAAGAGAAGCAGTAACACCTGAAAGCTGAGAAGCATCACAGACAATGTCACAATGCCGTTGCCAGACATCACCAAAATATTCAGTTTACCATGCCATTTTTCAGAGCTTCTTATGCAGATATCAGCTAATGAAGAGTTGACTGCTGATATACAGTAGCTGCATTTGCTCTCAATTAATGTACGAGAAAAGAATAAACTTGCCCTAGACGAAAACCTGGAGTTGCGTTGCTGCCATTTTTCAGAGCAGAGCACGCAGAGTTGCCATTTCTGAAGTTGTTCACGGTAGCTTCAGAGCTACGTACGGACTAGTATTTTTTGAATTAAGCAGGAGAACTGCGTGTTATTTCATTATTAAGAAGGCGTATGAGTGTATACAATGGCCTTCTCTGGTCTACGAAAATCGTTGGTTAGACATCATGCGCTCAATGGCTTCTAACGTGGAAATGCGCTGGATGACTCGGAACAGCTGCATGAATGAACAGAACAAGTAGGCCAAAAGATAGAACACAGGCAATTTTTTTCTTCTGTTTTCGCATTTCTTATAAAGCTGAGCAAATGAACAAAAAGGATACATACATGCCAACATTTCGCGGTACATCCTTGCCATTGTCGGACTTAGGAGTAAAATCAACAACACACCACAAACAAGTGTTAAAAGATGATGGAGATACAGATGTGAACAAGAACAACCACCCTATATGTACATACATGAGGCACATCAAGGGATATGATCAATGAACGAGGGGGGAAAAAAAAGAAAAAAAAGAAAGAAAAAGGTAGTCAATGGCCAGGAAGAACCGCAAAGGGCATCAGTGGATGGGACTGGATCAGTCATGGTAGAAGAGGAGCATGATGACGCACTCCCGGATGATGCAGAGCCTGGCCATCTGCTTCCTCAGCGCCCCGCCGAGTCCGCCGCCGCCTCCTCCTCCTACCCTGCGCTTCCCCTGTTGGCCACTCCCACTCCTCGGCTTGTTCATCGTCCCGGTCCCGGCCGGCCTGACGGCGGCGGCGAGGTAATGAACAGAGGCACGGAGGGTGAGGAACCGAGCACCAAGGCTCCCGCCGACGACGCGCTACCGCTGGATCTGCATCTCGGCCGCTGCTGTGGTGTGCTCAATCCAGCGCGTCTGGTAGGGTTATATAGCGACCGAGGGGCAGGAAACCAGGAAGGGCTCACGTCATTGCCTCTGCCTTGGGCCTTCCATGCGACCATGCCAATGTCTCG
>Ga0182004_10003721_pt1 | contig 12182 bp, 3 predicted proteins | sample Sormic07211540_1_FD_120479 | JGI IMG/M metagenome (GOLD analysis project Ga0182004, IMG submission 120479) | Endophyte microbial communities from Sorghum bicolor roots, Mead, Nebraska, USA - 072115-40_1 MetaG | ecosystem: Host-associated > Plants > Roots > Unclassified | place: USA: Nebraska... | reverse complement strand
TTATTATTATTATTATTATTATCATGAAACAAGACAGATGCCAAATTATGTCCATTTCTTATCTCTTTTATTGAAGTGCCTTCAGCTAATACTGCACCATTAGCCAGCTTTATTTCTCAGAATGATAATCACTTGCACATAATTTCTTTCGTCTTAATTGAGCGGCAGAGCTCCTGCCATTGTTTTTTTAAAAAATCACTTGCATAAAGCTTTTTGGTTTAATTCAGCTCTGTAATTTCCAACATGACCCATCAATAAGACATAAAAACAGAACTTTCTTTTCAATATTCCAGTCCTAGTTCCAATCTGGTATCTTTTTTTTTTTCGTCATCCAAAACCTACCTCATTTTGATTACCCTTAAAAGTTAAAACCCTTATGCAAATTTAGCAATCGTTGATCAATTCATCTTTTGTTTCTAAAATCCAATCTGGTTCAGCATGTGAGTTTTTCCTGTATGCATTTTTTGGTGTAGGGTGTAGGCATTTGTTATGCATAATTAGTATGAAAGACTTGCTGTGCCATGCTCCAAACTAAAATGGATGTAGTAAATTGCAACATATTTTATTGTTCATGTTTGGTTGTCTTGTATTTCCTTGCTAAACTTGTTCTCACTACCTTTTATAACAGGATAAGGAACCCTCGGTTGAACCTAAAGGGATTCAGACAGCAGTTGAGGTGATATTGGAGAAAGATGGTGACAAGGGAAACCACCTGAGGAAAGCACCTGAAGTTCCAGTAAAGGTACACAATAAGCCTTTTTCATGTTTACAAATTGTTGCAAGTAAATGCAAGCTGTAGAAGCTATGCAAGTAAATGGAAATAGATCTTGAATACCTTCAACAAATTGGCTGTTACAGTTTTGCATGTTCCGTACATGTATTAACTCGTTTTTCCTTCTCAACCATGTTCTGCACATGTATTAACTCGTTTTTCCTTCTCAACCCACTGCCAGGTAAGTTCTGAGAAAGGGCATATAGAAGCAGTTGATAGTGAAGGGGTTCGGAACCTACAAGCAAAGCTTTACAGTGCTGTTGCCAAACCTAAAATAAACCGGGGTTTAACGCGGAAGCATCATCGAGCATGGACATTGTGTGAGGTCGTGAAGCTGGTTGATGGTGTGGCTCGGTTTGGAGCTGGCAAGTGGTCTGAGATCAGAAAACTGTCCTTTGCCTCATATTCTTACCGCACTTCAGTGGATCTCAAGGTGCATTTGCTTGTACAGCTGAAATTTACTCACTGCGATTTCATTTTCCAATCAAACATTGAAACTTTCTATTTATTCAGGACAAATGGCGTAACCTGATCAGAGCAACCAAGACACAGCTTCCGGCACAAAAAGACGTAATCACCTGTCCCTTTTCAAGGCACATGAGCATCGTTATTTATTAATTTATTTATCTATTCCTATCGTTTATCCTGCATTTATTTGCTTCCTGATGTTTGATTGTGCCTTCAACTCCTCTTAGCAGGGTGCCTGTCCGCGGAAGATTAACCCTTCTATCATACCAATACCACCATCCATTTTGTTGCGAGTGAAGGAGCTAAACGAGCTGCAGTCGCAAGGGGGTGGCTTCACAGCCCCCGTCAAGTTCTCTGGACAGGACAGGAAGGTTCTACAGGGAAAAGGGTCAGGTTTTTTGTGATCCGTGTCATGCAGATATAGTGGGTAAAAGGAAAGCACTAGTTAGTTAGGTGTACGCTTCTGGACGATGTGGTATATATGGGTAAATATTATACATAGTTGGTGTAGCCACGTTATCCATCGTATTGTTCGCTACACGCTCAATGCACGTTGCTGGAACATGTGTAAATCAGACGTCCAGAAAATATTGCTATATCTTTGTAAAGGGCAGACGTCTCTGTGGCACAAGCACCAGTTAACGAACGCGTCAGGAGGACATCATTTTAAGAGCACATGTAAACCTACCTAGGAAGAGGAAAATGAGAGTTAATGGAATGTTGTCGCGGCAATATTGAACCAAATGAACCAAAATAAGTACTATCTATCTTAAATTATAAGATATTTGACTTTTTTAATACCAAGTTTGATCACTTGTATTATTCAAAAATTTAAGTAAGGTATCAATTCTTTTGTCGTGGCTTGTTTATTAATAAAAGTTCTTCATGAATGACTTAAACTGAATTATGTTTATACAAAATTTTTGAATAAGGTAAGTGGTCAAATTTAGGATTAAAAGTCAAACATCTTATAATTTTAGATAGAGAGTATTTGCGATGTATTACAATGAGAACCCCTGATTCCCTTGTCAATACAGCTCTCTGGTTTCGGCTTGTGCTTTATAATTTGATTTGGCAAAAGACAACGTTTTCTCCGGAGCATGAATGGTTTGATTCATGTGCACTGTTGGAGCGATAGAAATGTCTGATTACATCCAACTAAACAAAAGTAATAGTAACCACAAAGTAGCCGAGTTAAACAGAACTTCCATAACTACAGTTGCAAGCGTTCAGTTAATTAGGAAAGAGCACAGCTTCAAGCTGCAGGTATCTGGCAGACAAAAAAGGGGAGAAAACTCTACTGCTGAATGATAAAATTCTATTCGCAAAGAAACCACCGGGCGTGAGGGAGACTTAGATACTAATTATACCACTTCTAAGCGAGCAACACATGGACCAGCAGTTGAGAGATGTAAGAATAAAGCTCTCATACTATAAACCTTGAAATGGAATCAAGCAGAAATTTACTCTCAGCCGAAGGATCCACCCTCTCCACCTTGACCACAGTGTTCTTCACTCGTCGTTCATCGCCATACTGTTCTTCTTTAACTTTTAGCCTCAACAAATAATTCTGATACAAGCAATGGATCAAGACAGCTGTGTAGCGAGGATCTTCATTCTCTTTAAACATGTTGAGCTCTCGCGCTGAGCAACCAAGTAGCTCCTGTCCAACCTCTTGAAATGCTGTTGCAGAAGTTGTTCCCGTGTGATCTTGAATGTTCAACTGCAGGAGATACCTGTAATCACACTCTGGAAACTCTTGATTGCACTTGTCACATAGCCAGTTGCCTGAATCAGACTTTGTCACCTTTTTACCACATTGCCTGTCACCAACCACATTGGGGCAAGCTGTGTAGCAGAAGGGGTCGGTTTTGATGAATGTAACAGTAGCCTTCACCGTGACCCAATCAGGTTTGTCCCCCATTCCAAGACCATCATCCTTTATCTGTGCTATTGTCTTTCGGATCTCATTCCTTGATGCTGAAGGAGTAAAATCCCTGGATATGGACTGAGTAGAAGCATCTCTTCCTCCACAATCAAACCACTGCCTGAGAGAATGAGCCTCAGCAAGATCAGGGTTTATGAGGAGTTGAGATGAAGAAATTGTGCCAACAGACTTCCCACTGTAATCATTGACTTTTCCAGCTTTGACAGCCAGTACAGGAAACACCCCGTATTCAACCATTTCTTGCAGCTGTAAGCCTTCTCTGTTGCAGAAGTCACCCCACATGGTAAGCTCAACACTACGACCCGACGTATCCTTCAGGGTGATGGTCCTTTTCTGAGCTTCCATACCATTTTTCCTCTGTATTGTAGTACTAGGGTTGACAGATGTAACAACACCAATGACATCAACAATAGCATTGTTCTCTGAGTCTTCAATTTTATCAATAGATGAGAAGCTAAACCGCTGGGCAGGAATAGAACTGTTCTCATCAAGACAAAGTTCAATAGTTGACTGAAATTCCAAGAAAATCTCCCACTCATTATTCAGATGGTTGTAGTCCTTCTTTGCGGGTTTCAAGTTTCCTCTAGATACCACATAGACCTTACCAACTTCCACAACTTCATAGAAGCGATCAACAAGAGTATTGAAACATGTGGCCCGAATCTCACCACCATCAGAATCAAGCAGGTCAAAAGAGAACACTTTGCCATCACCTTTTGCATTATGGTACCGGCGGATCTCTCCTTTGGCAGTTACTCGACCCTTGATAGCCCAGCGGCCCTGATAAGGATTTAGAGCAGATATGGGGATTATTCTAGCAGGAGCATCGTTTTTCATGATTGTGCCATGGTTTCTGTAATTGGGTGCAGGGCGATAGGATGGCTGAACTGTTGGTTGGAAGACCTGTGCATTTTCACTTGGCCTAGGGACCATGTTCAAAGAGTTCCCTGCCATTGATCTCTGGATTACTTGAGCATTGTCAGAGGGCCTTGCCACTTTGTTCAAAGCAGTCCCTGCTATTGAACCATTTTGAAGTGCTCCATTAAACTGGTCTGCTCTCATGGAATTAGAATCTCCAGAATCAGGAGGTAGTGCTGGATTTCCAATAATCTCACACTCTGCAGCAAGAACCTCCAAGTTGAGAATAACAATAGCCCTGTGACAACAATCAGTTTATTAGAAGAGCAAAATAGAAGCCTGAAAATCCGTGCACAACCACAGCACAAGAAGTAAAGTACAATGATCAAATCACATCACATGACAGGGTTAACAAACTTGAACCTAATTGACTCCAAACATGGCAGCTGCCTAGAAAATATTCAATGCATAACAAAACGAAGGGTTCAAAACTGGCGCACACAGGAATGCCTCACCTTTTAAATGGACATATGTGGCTACTGACCATTAGTCGCAAGGCCAGATAGATGCTACCTTTTTTTATCATGAAGAAGAAATTTCTAATTGATTCATGGCTGGTGAGAACCAATTTGGTTAGGAACATAACCACTATCCCAAATTATCTTATTCTGAAAAACAATATTGAGAGGCAAGTATAAACCAACATTGGCTGCACAGCTAAGGCCTTGTTTTAGTTCCCACCCCAAAAAAGTTTTCACCCATCAAATCGAATCTTTAGACACATGTATGGAGTATTAAATATAGATAAAAGAATAAACTAATTACACAATTTGGTTGGAAATCATGAGACGAATCTTTTAAGCCTAGTTAGTCCATGATTAGCCTTAAGTGCTACAGTAACCTACATGTGCTAATGATGGATTAATTAGGCTTAATAAATTCGTCTCGCAGTTTCCAAACGAGTTATGTAATTAGTGTTTTTATTAATATCCGAATACTCCTTCCGACATCCTACGAAACATTCGATGTGAGAGCCAAAAAATTTTCGTACTCCAACTAAACAAGGCCTAAATACCAAACCACAGATATGCTAAGTTTTCACCACAAAGAAGAAAATTCTGATCCATTCATGGCTGGTGAGCATCAATTTGGTTAGGAACATAACTACATAACTATTATGGTGGTTTAGTATATTTCTGACAAAAAAAAAGTAAGAGGCAAGAATATCAGCAACACCGTTCATGACGACCAATTAAAATGATGGCGCAAACAGATTCACTGAACCAAACATTAACGGAATGCGTGAATACATACGCTGCCAATTCGAACTGCAGGCCAAGCCATAAGCCAACAGCCAATCCAACGGAATGCAACTCTCACGCACCAACTAGATGGAACTAACAAGTACATAATCGCAGCTAACGAACAAATTGGACCCAATTTCGTATGCCTCGCAGGCCTGAACCCTAAACCAAACCCACCAAAGCGCACGCAAATGGAACACGCCTCGATCCAGTCGGGTGGGAGGGGGGGTGGCAAGGAGAGGAGTGATATACTTTCTGTTCCGGTGGGGGCCGACGTCGTTGACGATGTAGTCGAGGAGCTGCACGACGGAGCCGCGGCGGACGACGCCGGAGCGCGCGAGGTCGCAGAGCTGCGAGGCGAAGAGCGCGTGCCCCGTGGCGACGCCATCGGAGATGATGGCGCGGAACCTGGGCCCGGAGCCCCCGGTGACCGCGATGCTCCGGAGGTCGACGACCTGCACCACCGGCTTGAGGTTGGTGTCCCCCGCCATCGCCGCCGCCACGGCGTTGGGGGTCAGCTTCGCCCCCGCCATCGCAGGCTCGGAGCGACGGTGACCCTACCCACCTCCTTCCCGCCTCGATCCGTGGGAGCTGTTGGACGGCAAGCGTGCGCGACGAAGGCGAGGAGGAAATTGATTGATTTGAGCGTTCGAGAATTCGAGATGAGGGCTGAAATGGGGGAGGGGCTAGTACGGTACGGGAGAGGCGGTTCGATGGCGTCGCGCCTCCTTCCGGAGGAAGGAAACGTCACACGCTGATGGCGGATGCTTGGATAGAAGTAGCCGTCGGATCGGAAGTACGATGGGCGCATCGAACGGATGTTATTGTGCGCTGACGTCACGGGTGCGCAGGCCGCAGCTGTTCTGGACCGAGCTACGAGTAGTACGGAGTACAAGGCAGTGGAAGGGGAAGGCTGGAAGGCGGCGCGGTGAGAAATGAGGCCTAGGCCCCAAAAAATTTCGCAAAAAATTTCTTCCACTTCACATAAAATTTTGTGGTGCATGTATAGAGTATTAGATATAAATAAAAATGATAAATAGTTGCATAATATATCCGTAATTTGCGAGACGGATCTTTTGCGTCTAATTAGTTCATAATTGGACAATATTTTTCAAATACAAACGAAAGTGCTACAGTGCCTATTTTGCAAAAAAATGAAATTAAACAAGGCCTGAACTCGCGCAACTGTGGCTTTGTTTACTTCACCATAAAATCTTAAAAAAAATTAAGATTTTTCATCACATTAAATTTTTGAACGCATGCATAGAGCATTAAATATAGATAAAAAAGACTGATTGTATAATTTATCTGTAATTTGTGAGACGAATCTTTTGAGCCTAGTTAGTCTATGATTAGAAAATAATTATCAAATACAAACGAAAATACTATAGTAGTCAAACCCAAAAAATTTCACCAACTAAATAAGGCCGGAATGATCTGCTACTACACTCTTGCTGATGTGGAAGTGGAACCTCAAACACGAGTCATGACTTTCTAAGCATCGAGCATGGAGCATGCAACAAATCCTGAGCCCTGAATATGATGTCAAGGCCGGTTTGGTTCGGGCCCGTAAACTTTACCGCTTATCACATCGAATATTTGTATATATACATGAAACATTAAATATAAATTATTTACAAAATTAAAAACAAAGTTAAAGAATAATTTACGAGCTAAATCTTTTTAAAGCTAATTAGTCTATAATTAATACTAATTGCTAAATAAAACAAAAATGCTATAATATTTATTAAACTTAACACCCCGTCCAATCACTTCCTCGATCACCTCTGCAAAATACACGGTACGGAACCCAAGGAACCGATCGGTTTCAAACCCTCAACAGCACCTGCCCTGCTAGCAGAGCCCTGTTTACTTCCATCCCAAAATCTAAATTTTTTCAAGATTCTCCATCACATCAAATCTTTAGACGTATGCATGGAGTATTAAATATAGACGAAAATAAAAACTAATTGCACAGTTTGGTCGAAATTTACGAGACGAATCTTTTGAGCCTAATTAGTTCATGATTGGACAATAATTATCACAAACAAACGAAAATGTTACAGTGTTCCGAATTTTTTCGGTGCATGAACTAAACACGGCCTAGCTCTCGCATCTCACCGGGCCTTGTTTAGTTCCTAAAATATTTTGCAAAATTTTTTAGATTCTCCATCACATCAAATCTTGCGGTACATGCATACAGCACTAAATATAGATAAAAAAATAACTAATTATATAGAGAGTGTTTGGGACTGCTCTGCTCCCTGTTTTTCAGCTCCGCTCCACGTTTTTCAGCCAAACAGTTTCAGCTCCACGCACTCAGTTCGAGAAAAAATGGTGGAGTTGTAAGAGCACCTAAAGAGGTACTCCACGAACTTCAGTTTTGTGTGGAGCTACTCCATGGTGGAGTTTGTAGAGCAGAGTTCGTGGAACAGTGCCAAACACCCCCATAGTTTACCTATAATTTGCGAGACAAATCTTTTGAGCCTAGTTAGTCCATGATCGGATGATATTTGTCAAATACAAACGAAATTGCTACTATTCCTATTTTACAAAATTTTTTAGAACTAAACAAGACCCTACTCCCTCCATCCTAAAAGAGTGACATTTTTGACTTACATCATGTTTGACTATTCGTCTTGTTCAAATTTTTTTTGTAAATTATAAAATAAATAATCATTAATAAAGTATCTCTAATGATAAAATAGATTCTAACAAAATATATAATATTTATGTAAAAAATTTAAACAAGACAGATAATCAAATAAAATATCTAAAATTCTAAAACGACACTCTTTTGGAAAACACTATAAGAGTGTGTTTGGCACAGCCGCACAGCTCTTGCAGGCTCCTAGCATGGATCCTCTTCTCAAGTGATGAACAGTTTCGTTATGGTGATTTTGAGGAGCTGAAGCCATTGGGAGCCATACCAAACACAGCCTCTAGGACAGAGTGAGGGTTTAGGGAGATTGTGAAGCTGTTAAAGCAGTTTTCCAGTTCATCCAATCCACCCCACCATCTTCATCGGTGCATTACACAAACCAGAAAGCGATTACCACGAGCATCGACTGTGGTGTGTCACGTGTGGAACAGTATTGAGCAGCATTGGTAGAATCGTTGGAAGGAGGAAAATATGTTTTGGTGATGATAAAATATGCATAAGCTTTATAGAGAGATCTACAGTGTATGACTAACACTAAAACTAGATGTGATTTACAATCGCCATGCAGAATGGTCTCCTTTTTTCCATTTTACTGCAAGTTCAGCCTTAGCCCCATGCTGCTGACAAAGCATAATTTACCACCAGCTTCCCATCAATTCCAAAGTTCTGCAGTGTAATGTAAGAAGATGGTTAGCTGCCTTCTTTGGGCGTATGCCATACAAACAGAACGAGTGTAAACATACAAATTGTAATCAAGGCCAGCACTTTAGGTGTCCACTATTTACAGATGAAACTGTACTAAATCAACAAATTATGAAGCAGATGTAATAGACACCAATCTAACAGGCAGGGATGGATATAATAAACATGCCAGGAGTCACGGTGGTTGATATTGAAAACGTATGTGAATCAATAAAATGAATAAATCATGAGCAGACAGTTTGGAAGAGGGGAATGCTCTATGAATGTTTAGTATAAAACCTTGCTTCATCACAAGACAAAGGGCCCAAGTTTTTTTATCCAAGACTTTGTCTATAGAGCAAAGAACATATATGGAAACAAATTACTAAAAGAAAATTAAGTTTTGATGTTGCAAGTTGTAACAAAGTGGTACAGATACATATGGAGATAGCCTATCTAACAAAATGTATGCATATATATCAATTTCTAAGGTAAAGCTTGGTAAAAGTACATATGAGTTTAGAATCTTACATTATACAAGTCAATTACCAGTTCATCTGGGTTTGGCGAAAATGCACTGTTGATATAGACAAACTGTTGGCAAGACAGACAACAACTCAGTAAATTCCAATGTCACAGATTAAATACTCATAGAACTGACAATTATATTCCTACCAGTGTATCTTGATGAAGTTGTCGGCGAAGAAACTCTATGACCTTCAAAAACTTATCTCGTCCTGAAATCTGGTACGAGATAGATGAATAACAGCTTAATCAGGTTCAAGGTGTGAAAACAAAGGAGAATGTCATTTAAGCCAATTTCAGGGACAGACTGCAGTAACAAGTTGATGATGAGAGGATTTAACGAAATTAACTAGTCGAACTAAATCATTGTGCCAAGGTTTACTTAGTGGCATACTGGCATAAGGCAAAGATCATGTCTAGAGGACTAACCAGAGAAAGATTACAGTGAGTTTTTCACAAAAGAGAAAAATAAATACTACCAGTAAGAAGCATTTAAGCAACTATTTGTACATGGAACTCACTCTCTCTTAGTACAACACGACACAATCTATATGGATCTAGTTATTTCCTCGCATTCTATTAGTGGACTATGTAATAACCAAGCACTCAAATTTGTAGCGAAAATCACTCTCCCCCTCTACAACCAATATAAGATTACTGCAATGTGTAAGAATCTAAGAATTGTTATACTGACTCCACATATTTGAGAGCCAATAAACCTCCTCCTGGATACTATGTTCAATTGCTGCTCTTTTGTCAATAACGTGAGCAAAATGTTATAATAAATCATGAAACCTGTGTTATGGATCGACAATTCAGACTTAAATTGCCTTGAAAAAACAGTTTCTGTTCATTGGAGCATAAACTGAAACAGCTCAAGTTCACGAATTCACTATCAGCACAAGCATCGCCAACTCGAGTGCAGCAAAGGTTTTCAGCAACTATATCCGAAGTCCAAATAAGCATCCGCTTGGAAGAGAAACCCCCCAATTATGAAGTCGTATCACGAAACCCTACCTTCCCAGCTATGAGTATCAGATCTTGAACTGCAAGCGGAAACAAATAATTGGTCCACGGGAGGACAGAACTCGCACCTTGAATTTGGATTGCTTTAGGATCGGCGCATCACCCGTGGACCGCACGTGCACCACCACTGCAATCTCGTAGCACGCAGTATAGAGGTCAGCAAACGACAGAGGACAAGGGGAGGAAAAGGATAACAACTAACAAGGCATATAGAACGGGTAGCAGAAGTTTGCGCGGACCTTTCTGATCCACCTCCGCGGCCATCTGGATCCCTCCAACGACAACAAGGTTACCACGAGCCGGTGGTTTCGTCGGCGGCAGAGCTCTGGAATCGCGAAAGACCGGAAAGTTTACCTAGGCCCTACTCAGGGCAGCTTAAATTGCCCGCGCTTCAATTCGAAGCAGGTTTCCTTGGTACGGCCTTCAGCGCCCGGGGAGGGAACGGCCGCCTCGCGAGGAGGAGCGACGAGGAACCCGGCGCCGGAGACAGCGTAGTCGCGGGGATGTCGCCTGGTTCGCCGTGCCCACGTGCGTGTTCAGGTCGGCCGTGCGTAGCCTAAACTCCGAGCGCCTAGACGGGCCCAAACTCCGATCGGCCATGCCTAGTTGGGCCGAATCGCACACAGACACCGTCAGCAGTTCAGAACTCGTTTTGGAGTTTTGGGCCTGAAAGGGCCTTTACTGATAGGGACTCGTATAGTAATAGCGGTGTGTGTGCGATTCGGCCCGTCTAGGCCCAAGATTTACTTGAAATCGAATACTGTACTGCGTTCTGACACTACGAGCGCTGCAGAGCAGTTGGGACCAGTAGTTAGTCTCGAGGATCGGCATAAAATCAGGGCAGATTGCGTGCAGCAAACCGAACATTTCATGTTTTATTAGTATGGATCGGTTGCTAATGGAGACTTTTATTACTAGCAAAAACTGAAGCGTGTGCATCGGCATCGCTGACAGGCGTGAAGACACTGTGCAAGTGTCAGTCGCAGCAGCAGCATACGAGAACTATGCTCACCTGAGCTGGGCAGCAGAGTTCGTAGATACTACAGCCTCCAGATCTGGTGCGAGCCTGTTGGTACTGGTACGACCCCCCCGTAGATCGAGAGGTTAGTTAAGCACCTGACACGAGAAATGCTGTCGCTGAGCTCTGACATCGCAAACCAAAAGAAAAACCAGGTCACACTGTACATCCCTGCAAGCCACAATACAGTAATCCTACTATACTTAACATCGGATCCCTTGAGAACAGAAAGAACATCAGTGCGTACAACCACACAAATGGCGGTTAACAATAAACTAACCCACGGCCGCAGGCAAGAATCTCTACGCGTAGCACACCGACCTCGTCGCCGGTACGCCCACGACCACGTTGCAGGGCCGGTTATCCCGAGGCGTGTGTCAGGCGATGCCTGATGCCTCCGTCAAAGCACTCTGGGCCGCGAATAATCGGGCAATTAACATGTCTACTAGCCGCTCAAGATCGTCAGTTCGTCACTAGTGTCTGCGCGTGACAGTAGTTTATGCATATGCGCTCTGCCTGCCCTCTGCGGAAATATCGGATTCCTAGGTTGTCCACGTGTGTCGCTCCGTGAGCACACGTGATGATGGGCTCTCATTCGTGCGTGTTTGCTAGCTGCTCCGTGCACTATCTCTCTCAGGGTGACTCACCGTCATGTGTGAGCGTCCTGCATGCAGTACTATAGGAGAACTAGTATATTAATTAGTTGTCCATCAACAGATAAAACTTGCATGCTCGAGGTAACTGCTGGAGCCAGACATGCTTTCGATCGCTTAGCTTTTTTGCTACTGCCGAGCTGAGCTTAATTAGCGCCCCCCCCCCCCCCCCCCCCCCCTCCCCCCCCCACCCCCCACCCCATACCACCAACCAACCCCCCCCCCCACCAACCACCCCCCACACCCCACCCCCAAACACACCCAGCG
>Ga0182004_10003720_pt1 | contig 12183 bp, 7 predicted proteins | sample Sormic07211540_1_FD_120479 | JGI IMG/M metagenome (GOLD analysis project Ga0182004, IMG submission 120479) | Endophyte microbial communities from Sorghum bicolor roots, Mead, Nebraska, USA - 072115-40_1 MetaG | ecosystem: Host-associated > Plants > Roots > Unclassified | place: USA: Nebraska... | reverse complement strand
TTCCCGCCGTTTGCCATCGTAGCTTAAGAAGGAGTGGCGTTGGTGCCCGAGGAGTGCTCGCTTCTGGCATCCACCCACTCCGTCGTCTCAATTGCAGCGCGGTTGAAGCCGTTCCCGGCCCCACTGAGGAGGCGTCTGCTCCTCCGGCAAGGAAGTAAGTCCAGCGCCTCCTTGTCAAGGTGGTGTTCGACGTAATGCTTTTGTTACGTCTTTTCGGGTTTGTGTGGCAGTTTGGGTTTTAGGACGTCGCGTTTGGGAATCGCTCGTGGACCTGCATTTTAGTGTGTCTAATTCACGAGAGAGAGAAGATTGTGATGTTTTGGAATTCTGCAAATGACCAATGCTAGAATTGAATTGCTGTAGAATGTATTTTACTTGCTGCTTGCAGTCGTGGTTGGTTAGAGAAATCTCTCTAGGCCATGGTTGTAATATGGCTCTTTTCTCCATATGCAGATTTACTAATGATCGTTTGGCCTTCCTTTTGCTTCAACGACATGTTTAGATTGAATGCAAGCTCAACAGAAATATCTAAGTTGAAAATACGAATTTTAGCACACTAGAATTTTAGCACACTAGTAGAAGGGGAAAAATATAGGACTAAAATTTTCTTCCATAGGGCCTGTTTGGATGGGAAGGATTTCTCTAGGAACTTTTAGTTGTCCATAATGACGGTGTCTATTTCTGTCATGGCTCGTAGTTATGTAATGAATTCGTGTTAAGGTTGTGATTTGGTTCTGATAAATCTATTTACCCTCTTTTCTCTAAATCGAACAGCTAGCTGTGTTCACTGTTGCAGGAAAAGAGTAGTTTCTGGTGTACAGCCAACTGGATTGGTTCACCTTGGAAATTATCTAGGTGCGATTAAGAATTGGGTTGCACTTCAGGTATTACATATGTTGCTTTGAGATCACAAGTTCCTTTGGATTGCAGTGTATAGGCTTTGCTTAAGTGGTAGAGAACTAAAAAGAACTTGAAAGGAATGAAAACAATTAGAAGTATTAATCAAGAAACAGTTTGTTCAGTAGCAAGGCCTTTTCAGTTATGATATTGTTTTCATCTATATTGAACTATATTCAAGAGGTACTACAAAGTAGTGAACTTATCCAGTGTTAATTCATCCCTTGTTCAGGATAGTTTGCATCATTATATCTTCTTGTATGTCACTTGCAGGATTTATACGAGACATTCTTTTTCATCGTGGATCTTCATGCAGTAAGTTCTTTCTTAGGATATGTCCATCTTACAACAGAAGCGTAATAATTGTATTAGTTCTACAGCTTGATAAATTGGTATTCACACAATTGTTATCAATGAAAATTTGTACCCTGTTCTGGACTTCTGGTGTCCTTAGATAAATTACAGCCTTCCTATTAACTTGCTTCTTAAATATCTCTTTCACATATGCTGCATGATATTTGTGTAATACATGAGATTCTTTCAACCGTATGATGTTAGCTAAGCGTTGTCTATGTTGTATATTCAAACTATGTTGTGACCTTGCAGGAGGATTGGAGGAATAACTAGCTCCTTATGTTCTTCTATTTATTTCATGATTGTTTTTTTGTAAAGATATTGCTTTCTATGGTTCATTTTGTTGCTCTTTTAAATTTGTTAGGTTATGTTTATCACTGTGTTCAAAATATTTGCAGATTACTTTACCATATGAGGCGCCACTGCTTTCTAAAGCAACAAGAAGCACTGCTGCAATATATCTGGCATGTGGCGTTGACAGCTCCAAGGTCTGCCTTGCATACTTGCACTGCACTGTGTTTTAATTATTCTGTATGTGTACACTTCTGTTGTTACTTGTTATGTATTATGACTCTGTGTGTTTTCAGGCTTCTATCTTTGTACAGTCTCATGTCCGTGCTCATGTTGAGTTGATGTGGCTATTGAGTTCTTCTACTCCTATTGGCTGGCTGAATAGAATGATCCAGTTCAAAGAGAAGTCTCGCAAGGCGGTGCGTCACTTGCTGTACGACAGCTTTCACCATCGATTTTTTTTTAGGAATTGAACATGTTATGAGAAGGGACAAGGAATATAGATGTCTCTTTCATTGTCAACATCTTATTTTTGTAATTCAAATAGTTTCACCTGCTGAAATAATGAATGATATGCAACTGTTCTTGCGGTTCAAAATGCTCTCCAATAACATGCACATGTCTAAAGCATTTCATCAAAAGATTCCTTTTTCTGACTAGCACTTCCATGTGCTTATGGGCCACTACCATAGTCATGTTTGAGGATACATCAATTCCATGCTTTAATACTTTAGGTCTAATGACTCTTCATTGTGGATCTCTGTTTGATCCACATGAGTGCTTAGTTCACACCACTTGATGTCCATGCATCTTTGCTAATTCTAATTTTATCATCAGATCACAACTGTGATGCCTTGTCACTGTATACAGCTTCACTGCTGCTTTAAATTTTAAAACTGTTAGTTCTAGCCCTACTATTTTACTGAAGGATTAATTCCATATGTAGTGACAAGGTGGAGTCAGATTCCATTCTTGCAAAATCCCTCAATGCCTTGCATTTTGGTGTTAATTATTCCAGATTGTTGAAGGTTGAATATAATTACTGCTGATGCTTTTTTTTTTAATCAGGGTGATGAAAATGTTGGGGTTGCACTTTTGACTTATCCTGTTCTAATGGCTTCTGACATCCTTTTGTACCAGGTGAATTATTAACAGCTCATTTAGCTACCATGAATGCAACATTTCAATTCAACTGTATTTATTCCCTTGTTTTTCTCTCCTCAATATGAGCTTACTTGAATGATCGCAGTCCGATCTGGTACCTGTTGGTGAAGATCAAACACAACATTTGGAATTAACTCGTGAAATAGCTGAGCGTGTAAATAATCTTTATGGTGGAAGAAAGTGGAAGAAATTGGGAGGGTGAGATAAATTTTTTTGTTCTGCTTTTTGCTGTTCCATTAGTAGTTTGTCTTTTCGTGACAATTCATTTATATTTTTTCCTTGGCAGGAGAGGGGGGTTGCTATTTAAGGTGTGCAAAATGTCATGCACATACACAATTTCACATCCTTCTAAATTATCTATGCTATACTTAGATTAAAGTACCTTCTGGTTTGATTGTTTAGGTTCCTGAAGCCCTTATTCCTCCAGCAGGGGCTCGTGTTATGTCCCTAACTGATGGTCTCTCCAAGGTGATTGGCAGAACTGCCAGTTTAGATATGCATTTAATTATTGAATTAGGTTCTGAGCTGATTCATAATTTTTGTACTTACCTGATTACTGTGCTCTATACATGTACTGTGCTGACTTCTGTTTTGGTGACAGATGTCCAAGTCTGCACCTTCAGATCAGTCTCGTATTAACCTTCTTGACCCAAAAGATGTAAGGATCTAAGGATAGTGATATGAATTGAATCCTCATGCCTCCGTATTTTTATAGCTTTAACAACATGTTCATATATTTCTGTGATTGGATTTATTCTTATATAGTTGTCTGCTTTTTGGTAGGTGATTGCAAATAAGATCAAGCGCTGCAAAACTGACTCATTCCCAGGGTCTCTCTTCCTCACTTCTCCGTGCTCTCTACATCTCCTTTCATTGGTATGGAAACTCATTTCATTGAACTCATATTTCAGTATGGAGTTCGACAACCCAGAGAGGCCGGAGTGCAGAAATCTTCTCTCCATATATCAGATTATCACTGGGAAGACTAAGGAGGTATCTAGTTTTTGCATGCTGTAGTACACCTATACCCAGGCTAAACATGAAGCAGAGTTGCCTATGTATAGACGTTTTCACCTATATCCAGTATAGATTTGCTATTTCAAGTTAGTTAGATTGATATTTTTACTAATATTGTTTGTCAGGAAGTTGTTAGCGAGTGCCAACACATGAACTGGGGTGCATTCAAGACTAATCTTACGGAAGCTCTAATTGATCATCTGCAGCCTATTCAGGTTCCATGACCCTTGATCTTTACAGTTTGATAATGTGCAACTCTTATGCTTACCGCATCCAATTGGACTGAACCCCATTGTATTTGACAAATTTAGCGATCAAGTTCCTTTTATTTGCATAGTTAATCTCGATATCTCATACAAATCCTTTCCTTTAACTCTGTTTTTTTTCACACCTTTGTAGGTCCGTTATGAGGAGATAATGTCTGACCCAGCCTACTTGGATAATGTTCTTTTAGAAGGAGCCGGAAAAGCTGCTGAGATAGCAGACATCACCCTCAACAATGTTTACCAAGCCATGGGTTTCTTGCGTAGATAATATATGGGTCAAAACAATTGTTTGGGAGCTTTTATCGAACCTTTGGCTTCGAGCTTTGAGCCATGCTTCACATTAGGCGCTACCGTTTTCGCACACGGACCTGCTGCTTGTGCAGGGCCTTCATTTTACAACTTCAACTCCCTTTAAGTCGTCTCATGATTTCCTTATCATTGATTTTTTTTAAAAGGAGGAAAACCTCTGCTTTTAAGAAAGCATATAGTAGCATCCTTATCATTGGTTCACCTGATAATTTTCTGTCTGCTGTTCCTTCAGATTCTGCTGGAGAAATGTTCTAGTTTCTAAGGTTTGAGCAATTTTTATTTTGAGTTTCTTTACAAATTGGAGTGAAGTAAACAAGAAGCTGACCTATAAATGTTGTTTCACAGCTGACACTGATGTAGCGACAGCTGACAATCACCATTTATAACACGAGAAATTCCTTGGCTCTGAAAAGAGTTCGGTTTCCTTCTTTGGTCATTTTATATTTGAAGTTATCTATTTGGTTTGAAATCTAACTTTCTTTGTTTATATGGCCCTTCCATTAAATTTGGCCACTGACGGTGTTGAGGAACGATTTTACCCCTAAGAGAAATAGATAAGTTAAGGTTTTCATATATTTCATTTTAAGGATAAGGACTATTTAGAATGTTTTCGCATGGTTTCAGGTCATCATAATTGCTCCATACAAAATTAGTCTAAATAATCCTCAAAATAGAATATACAAAAACTAACTTACCTATTTCGTCCATGGGTAAAATCGTCATTTCATGCTCCGCTTAACACTGTTGGTGGCAAATCTGATGGAAGGGCCATATAAGGAAGCAAAGTTGGATTTCAAGCCAAATAGGTAACTTCATCAAATCTAAGAAGACCAAGGGAGGAAGAAGAACTTCTTTTAGGCCAAAGAAGAAATTAGGAAAGTTGGATTTTGAGCCAAATAGGTAAACTTCGGATATAAAAGGGCCAAGGAAGGAAACCGGACTTTTTTTTAGCCAAGAAATGAATTTTCTCACACTGACACGAAAACATTTTCCTTAGAAAAAAATTACAAGCTGTACTCACGAACTTGTGCAGAATTTTGTAAATTACCAACCGAACTCGTTAGACTTGTTCTGATTTATTAGAATCCTGAATTGCAAGCTCGGCTCTCTAAACTTATTTCGACTTGTCATCCATGTCTTGGTGCTTGCAAATTGCCAATTTCCTAAACTTGTATTACCATATCATATCAGTTCACCCACTCCCTCACTTTGTGTTGGCCTCACCGCTACATGTGTCTACCTTATGCATTTGTGCTATATGTTGCACCACGATTGCCTTGTCACCATATGTTTTCCCACCATCGTGGCCCTCGCTCTTGTGTATTTGTGCCTCATTTGTGTTCGATGAGTGGCCAATCAAGCCCCCACCATCGTGGCCAGTCAAGCCCCAACCGTCCTAGACCTCTCCTCGCTCTTGCTCGATTCGCTCCTGTCCTGTCCCACCTCAGCGGCACCCAACCCTGCCCTTGCCCCATGGCAGTCACACTTGGCTGCCGATACCACCACACTCCTTCGGTCCTTCCTCTTCCCCACATGGACCGATGGATGCACGCCTACACGACCATGGATGGGTGAGGCACCTCGGCAAGGACACTGTATGGGGGCACACAGGCACATTGCTGCGGCGTGGCGGTGCGACATTGAGCCAGCGATGCAGCATTAGTAGGCGAGAGGTGGCAGATCGAGGAAAGTTTTTTTTTATTATTCATATATGTTCAACATGTGCTATTCTCACCGTCCAACATCTATTGAGATGTGTGCAATCCAAATCAGCAGTGTGAAGTAGCAATGTAGTAGTATGAAGTAATAGTGGGGAAAGTAGAAACGCACGAATCTCAAAGCATTGTACATGCTGTAACACATTATTGCAGATCAAGCCTAGAGCAACCGCATGGGGAGCGCACGTGTGGCAGGGTAGGCGAGGACAACCCAATGCAGGAGGGGGGACTAGACCAGGATCGTACAATAATAAGGCCTTGTTTAGATCCAAAAACTTTTTGGATTTTGACACTGTAGCACTTTCGTTTTTATTTGACAAATATTATCCAATCATGGAGCAACTAGGCTTAAAAGATTCGTCTCGTGATTTACAAATAAACTGTGCAACTAGTTATCTTTTTTATATATATTTAATGTTTCATGCATGTGCCGCAAAATTCGATGTGATGGGGAATCTTGTAAAGTTTTGAATTTTTGGGTGTATCTAAACAAGGCCTAAATTTAGGGAGTCAAGGGTGGGACAAGTTTAGAGAGTGAAGTTTGAAGAGCAAAATATGCAATTTACAAGTAACGGATCAGCATAAGAACTCGGGATAAATTTAAGTACTGCCAGTAAAATTTACATTTGTTTTCCATATCACATCCACCGCAATACTGTATCAGTCCAGCTACTGTTTTCAAGAAGTTATAGTCAACGGCCAGGGCCATGTACAACCAGAAAACGGGGCTACTGTAAGAAATACTCAAGTTAGATCTCCACTTAAAACTAGCGCTGCCTGATTTATGACTCGAGAGACCCTGTAAATCTCATGCTGTACAGATTGCCAGGATTCAGAAGTATTTGTTTTCTTCGCCTTCTGAATGGCGTCATCAACACCTGGATACACTTGAGCCCCGTAGTCGTTGTGCAGTGAAGGTGCGTATATCTGTGTGATTTCGTTTCTGTGAGTCTGGCAATAACATGAGTTGATGACAGTATTTTCTCAGAACCCACCAAAAGAACTTACCAGGTGCTTGTACCATGGCCGTCCAGATAGTCCTTCCCGGTCAGTGAATGCCCGTTCGGTCATCATCAGCCGGTCATTGATGTCTCTGACCTTCAAGGGACTGTTTTTCCATGGGGCCCAAAATTTCCATGTCTGTAGAGCCTATAATAAAAAAAATAAAGTTAAAAGTTAAACAAAGTTGAAAACATGGATCAGGCAACAACACGCAGCAATCAGGAGAATAGATACCTTCAATTCAGAATCCACTTTCAGAACTGCCTTTCTGAACTCTTTGATTGACTTGTGCAGGGGCGATAAGCTGACAGACACTCCCAGTACACTTTCACTTATATCCAATGCTCCATTCTGATAACAATGATCAACTGTCATGATTCTCTAAATTTGGACATCTCATTGAAAAATAGAAAGTGAGCAATTCTGAAACAGGTGATCCATAATTTGTTTGAGAGCTCCGAAGGACAGGTTACCTCAAGCTCCGTGGCATAATTGCTGTAGTTGAAGGGTAGGATCTCCTCATCTGAGAGCCTAAGAGCAACAAGACCCCACATGCTCGCAACTGGAAAGGAAACATCAAGTTAATTTTGGATGTTGCCATGGACTATCAAACAAAATTTAGCATAATCCACTTTGACTGATCAACTCTGTCAAAGTACGGATGAAGGATCAAAATCACAAAGTCACAAAGGAAATTCCACCCCAACAATTCTATATGCATGTTTCATTCTATAAAGACGACAAAGCTTTTTAAACATTCTGTGGCTGTACAAAAGAGCTAACAAGTAAACAAGATGTACTCCCTCTGTCCTAAAAAGAATGCAATTCTCACTCGCCGAGAAGTCAAACAATTTTAAGTGCAAAAATTACTAACATTTACAATACCAAATAAATATCACTAGATTACTTATGAAAAATATTTTCATAATAAACTTATTTGCACACATAAATATTTATACTATTTTCTATAAACTTTGTCAAACTTTGACTCATCCCAAACTTAGAATTGCATTCCTTTCGAGACAGAGGGAGTACATTACAAACTGACCTAAAGTAGTGTTCTAGAGAAAACTGCGTGCAGAAGTAAAATAGTTCCAGTCTCCTCAAAATGAAAAATGGTTAGAAATGTCAAATGTATCACATTTCTCCTTCCAGCAGCTGACAAAGCATGCAATGAAATATAGCGTGCAAGTATGTAAACCCAAGAGTCAGACACATCCATGACAAAGGTACAAGTCCAAGTCATTGTATGTAGGTTGGTGTAAACATACCTGCAACATGCCTCTGGAACAAGGGATCTCCAAACTTTTCCATCCAGATGAAGTCATCATACAAGCTATGATAGACTGCATAGTCTGCAAACAAACAGCACAAAATGGAAAACAAAAATCAATAGGATTCCCTCTTTTGCATCGTTTCTCTATGAATTGGCTATGCTTCAGAATTATATTGTGAAAGCGAAGTTATCTAGTAAAACTAATATTTTATTTGGTTAATCTAAAAAATAAATTTAAATACGAATTTAAACAACAGTATAGCAGATCATTTCAAGGAAGGTTGTTAATGAAAGCAAGTATACAAGAAAGTAGAACAAACCTGACCCAATCGTCATGTCCACTGATGGAATACCAATGTGTTGAACGAATGCAGAATAATCTGATCCTCCACCTCCTAATCTTCCAATCTTAATGCATACATTTGTCAACAGAACTCTCATTAATTCATAAGAAATCTTAAACTTGCAATCTAATGCAGCAAAAGCAACACACCCTGAACTTGGAACAAAGACGAAACAAAACTAGGTCTATGATTCCCTTTACATACTAACCACTTGAAATACTGAAAGACGACAAGCCTGTACTTACCAAAGGAGAACTGTTAGAAGCCATCCACAGATCATAGAGACTCTGTGTCCCATTGTTCGGATTTTGGACCTTCGTCAATAACAATGAAAACAGAAATGTTTAGAGAGACAAAATAATTGACTGGTACAAGAAGTCACCATTTGACTTTAGTCATAGTTAGCAGAAGTTCATACTAACAGCAACTGTATATCCAAGAAAAACCAATTAATCACAAATCAAACTGCTAGTCAATGATCAATAATTTTTGTTCCTCTGATTGTGACTGTACCCTTTACATAACTACAGGATCCATACAATTAAACCACTTGTACAATATCTGGTCATATGATGAGTTAAGTTCTCTCTGTTAACTCCAAAATTCTGCTATAATTCTTTCAAATTTCTATACCTGCTTACTAGCTTCTTTAAGCAATTCATCAAGTTGAGGAGTTGCAGATGCGTAAAATCCATAACCATCCACCGCAATATCAACATTTAGGTAAGCAACAGTTCTTGAAGTTAGCATTGCCCTGTTCTCCTCGACCCATTCAGTGGATCCTGTCTGCAGCGTTCCCCAAAGAAAATTGTATCAAGAAGACATGTTAATTGTTCTTTCAAAAAACAGGACATGGTCATGAGCAATTGAGTCGAGAGAGAGACCAATCCATACTCTTCGGCATCCCAGTTGCACAAGATGATGGTCCGTCGAGGTGTCCAGCCCTTCTTTTGCAGCTCAGACAACCGTTGAGCTAGCTACATCTAATGGAAGTTATACACAAGAAGTCGAGCAAATCTTAATTAGAACATAAAACTGGGTACCCACATATAGCATACCTCAAGCAAGGTTGCTGTCCCACTGTTCGGATCAGCTGCCCCAAATGTCCATGCATCACGGTGATTTCCAAGGATTACATACCTGCATGTTTTACAATGATAATTGCACAGAATTTGTACAGATTTTTTTAACTTTCAAAGAACAAGATTGGTAAGCGATTAAGCAGTTTGAAATACCATACAAAATCTGTGATATATATTTAACACTAAGTGGTTCATGGTAACTGTTTCCTCACTAGCCACCCAAAGTTCCGTAAATGATGGTCACTGCACGAAATATAACACTGCCTCTATAGTAAGATTACAAATACTTAGTGTGTGTCAGCACACTGTTCAATGAAAAAGTGTGTCATACACACTGTTCAAAGAAAAAGTGTCTCATACACTTTATTTTATGAGTCACATTTACCTAACGAAGATTGAATTTTTCATTCATAGCATTTCAAGCTGACGCTTGAGGCCGGCCACAGACGGATTTGTACAGCCTATTCGCTTGGGCCCCTTTCCTAAATTGGAGTTTGGATGGGATATTGGGGGTAAGGTGATAGTGTTGGTTTGGGGATCTTGATCATACCGTTCAGGTTCTTCTCTCCCTTCAATCACCGAAATGACATTCTGAATAGTAACCATCGTCTCATTCCCCTATACAAAGAAAACAACAAATAGCAAAAAAGAAGATTTTCTCTGTCCTTTCCAAGTTTCCATATCCAGCTCCTGTACAGCAAAAAAGCCACTTACTATGTAGGTCAGGTTGAGCACTGCCGGGCCGGGCCCAATCCTGTAAGCGGCCGCGCCATCGCCTCCTTGCCAATCCTTGGGCGCCACATCGCCGCCGATGAGCTGTAGTATGGTCTCCCCATCCATCCAGGACACCGGCAGCGCCGGTATCCCCGGCATGTCATCGGAACTCATCGCCTCCGCGACGCTCAGGCGCTCGCAGCCCTCCGACGACGGCCACATCGGTGTCGTGGGGTCCCCGACCCCCTTGAACGTGCTACCCACCTGCACGCCTGTCGGCGGCATCCACGGTCCGTCCGGGAAGGCCTTCCCGGCCGCGTAGTCCTTCGCGTCGGTGTATATCACCGCCGCGGCGGCGCCGGCGTCGCGAGCGTTCCTGACGATGTCGCCGCGGAACACTTTGCCGTAGCGCGCGACGGCGACCTTTCCGGTGACGTTGACGCCGCGAGCGGCGAGGTAAGCGTAGTCCTCCGCGCGGCCGTAGTTGGCGTAGACGGCCTCGGCGGTGACCGAGCCGGAGGCCGCGTAGGCGAGGAAGGTGGGGACGGCCTCGTCGGAGACCGCGTCGTAGGGGTCGCCTGCGTAGGTTTCCTGCTTCAAAGCGAAGAGCACCGTGTCGCGATCCGGCGCGGAGAGCGAGAGCGAGCGGTGCGCGGGGTAGGAGAGGAGCACGGAGTAGCTGGTGAGGCGGGTGGGGAAGGAGTGGGAGGAGAGCGCGGAGGCGACGTGCGCGGCGGCGAGCGCGTTGGCGCCCGTGCCCGCTAGGTGGGGGCGGATGGTGAGCGCGTGCAAGTGGGCGGCGGCGGTGTCGTTGGAGCCGAGGGAGAGGAGGAGGGACTGGTAGTAGGACGGCGCGGGCGCGAGGTGGAAGAGGAGGCGGTAGGAGGCCGCGAACGCCGCGGCGATGAGGAGCGGGAGCGGGCGGAGCCTCACGGCCGCGCGGCGCGGAGCAGGGGGCGGGAGGAGCGGGACCCGCGCCGCGGAGTCATGGGCCCCGTCCTGGGGAGGAGGCATGGCGTCGCGTCGTCAAGGAGGGCGACTAGGCGGTGGCGTCGCGAGAATTGAGATGGGTAGCCGGCGGCTGTACGCGGCGGAGACGCTGCCGTCACACGAGAGAAGCGGAGGAGACGCCGAGTCTGGGACTGTGTTAGCGCAGCCGCAGGGTGTGTCGCTGACACCTGACAGCTTGGGGGCGGGTGAACGTTTTCGCTCGCTATCGTTCGCGGGGTGGGAGTGCGCAGCCGGCAGCATTCGCGTATCGGATGTTTTCGCCTTTTTAATTTTTTTATTAATTATTTAATTTAATTGTTAAATATTATACTACAGAAACCAAAAAAAAATGGCGCGGGCCTAGCCGAGTGGATGGCGACGTGGAGATTCGGACTGGGCCTTTTTAATGTCTTGATTGACACAATGTGATTTATATTTTGAAAAGGTGGGTTGGAGCGACGTAGACTGCTGGAGGAAAAAAAGTATACCCTCTCTTTTAATAAATAGATTTCTTCAGTTGTTTTAAGTTAAAATTTTTAAACTTTAACTGACTTTCTAGAATAAAATTTAAAGATTTATATTATTATTAAATTAGTATCACTAGATTTATTATAAAATATTTTTATAAGGTGCTTAATTTATATTATAATCCTATAAAATTAGTTAAAAATAACTCCCACCTACTACTTTGCCTTCAAGAGCATCGAAGATGTGATTGGGCTTGGGGCAAAGGCCTTGTTTACTTTTAAAAAATTTTGG
>Ga0182004_10003719_pt1 | contig 12183 bp, 6 predicted proteins | sample Sormic07211540_1_FD_120479 | JGI IMG/M metagenome (GOLD analysis project Ga0182004, IMG submission 120479) | Endophyte microbial communities from Sorghum bicolor roots, Mead, Nebraska, USA - 072115-40_1 MetaG | ecosystem: Host-associated > Plants > Roots > Unclassified | place: USA: Nebraska... | reverse complement strand
TTCCATTGGGCACTGGTTGGTTTGGTAGGTAGGTTGGTAGGTACAAGGGGCGGAAGGGATGTGAATGCAAAGTGCCACGGAGGAGCGGCATGGATTGGGGGCCAGCTTTTGTTTGGTTTCTTATTAATGACCTAACTGGTCGGAGCAGGGGACGGTGGTGGTTGGTGGTCTCATTGGCAGGTAGTAGTAGCAGCAGCAGCAGGACAGGATCCAAGCAAGAGGCAGCAGAGTGGGGGCCAGCAATGGTGATCTTCCTCAGTTTAAGCACAGCAGCTAGCTAGCAGTGGTCTTCTGGGGTAACCTCTCTATTCTCTGGGTGGTGGGGTTCTAACGAAACCTCTTTCCTCAGGCTGTCAGGCAGGAGGAACTTCCACAGATGGAGAGCTGTGCATGCATGCATATATGCATGACTCCTGTAGCGACTACAGTTATCATTGCTAATGGATGCTCTGCAGGCTGACTAACCCCCCTCTTTCGCTTCAGGAGGATAGGAGGCATGTAAGCATTGCTGGTAAAGAGAAAGAGTTGAAATAATGTACTAGTAATACTTTCTTGAACAAAGTAATTAAAAGAAAATGGATGTTACTGTTCTACTCAATCATGCTAATAATTGAAGCCAAAGATTATATTCTTTGGACTCTCGATCATGTCTCGGATCGAATGAAAGGCGACACCTGTTAGTAAATAAATTATTACAAAGTGCCGCGGCAAATGTAAAATTCCAGGCCTTCTGTTTTTTTTCCTCATATGACGCAGCATGATTCTCTACTTATCTTGTAATATAAGCAAGGCACATCATCAGTTAAAAAAACCGATGATGTTAATTCTTACTTAGCTGCTAAATGTCACTCTACCCATATTTTCCAAGATTTGCAATATCTGAATCCCTTGGTGACATAATATGAGCAGGTAGGAGAATTCTTTGCTAGGAAACTACTATTCTGGTAATATACTATGCGGTGCTCTGTTTTTTATGTGAGAATGTAGTGCTCTGATTTTATTATACAGTTGTTTTTTATGCTGGCATTTAGTATAAAGGAAATGAACTATTTTAGTACATTTCTATTTGTCCTAAACGTCAGCTAATGTTAACTAATAAACTTAGCATTCAAGTTGATGCATACCAATTGGGTTATTAATATTAGTAACGAATCACTGGAGAGATCGGATGAATCATGAATGAGATAGTCGTATATACTATATATGTATGTATTAAGTCTGCAAATCAACATGTCCTGTGAGATACTACATACCTCATTTTTCTCCAGGTGTAGCCTCAGTATGAAGTTGTGATATGATGAAGGACTAAACTGAAGCAAGTACTGTAACTGCCAACGTTAGTCTTTCACCCAGAGCAGAATAAATTATGCAGCAGTCAGTATCATAAGTACAAATTTTCCAAAAAAAAGCATCATAACTAGTACACAGATGACAGATCTCAGCACCGTGTAGGAATGCACGTGATACCTGTGTATTGAAGGACTCTGCCGTGGTGTCCTTGAGAAAACTATTCCCTCCTGAGCTCTCAATGTTTTTTTCTGTATAGTTAAGGTATATCACTGGATTTGAAGACACATGCTCATACATGATACTGGATCTCCCTAATATAGTAATAGTAATGTCTAAATGGGAGCAATTTAAAATTGGGACACCCAGTCGAGTACTAGTAGTTGATGCTACCTGTACAAGAAAGCCTGTTCATTTGAACGATGCCAAAGCTAATGACTTCAATCACACAAAAAAACACTCCTGTGGGAAACAAGAACTGGCCCATCTTGTCTAGTCAAATCGCATGCCCTTGATGTAGCCAAAAGAGAGTGAGTCCGGTAGCAACATATGGCATTTTGTAAGTAAGATATCTACAGATTTCTCGAGACATGTCTGAAAATTTATATCTTTTGAACTGACAGCTGCTAAAAGTTTTCCACAATTTGAACTGGGGAGGACTTTGATCGAGCGATCCAATAATTACCTTGGCTTGGGGTTAAAAGTTGTCCAATTCTTGGAAAAGTAAGTTTCCTGGCAGGAAAGAACCATGCTAGTGACATGAACCTTCCACCCAATGCCTCCTCATTCATGCATAAGATTGCTGACTCACTGTAAGTGTACAATGACCTGTGATCTACTGAAAAGATGAAATATTTTACAGGTTGGCCGGCACGGCAGGACCCTATGCAAAAACTTTCTAACGAGCAGTGAACCACGGAGGAGCAAAATGCAAATGAGAAAAGAAAATAAAAAGTGGCAAGGAATCTCTGTGACTGCAAAAGTTCCTCCCCCATTTGACCATCTGATCGGTGCATGGTTGCGGTGGTGGCGCAAATATATTCACCAAAAAGGACACGAATGACAAAACAACTGCACCCATGTATGAGCCTATGAGGCATTATTCCCTCTTTCCCCCTTGTGCTGACTGACCCACAGTCACAGTGGCTCAACCAAGTGTGGACCTCCATCCATGATCCATCCATTCATCCATCCATATTCTTAGCGGATGATGATTCACTATGTTCCTCCAGGATAGGCGCGAATTTAAACCACAACAATGCCCTACGCCTATGAGCAAGTACCACCCATGGCACTTGAATCATTCCAGATCAGATGATCCGGTGATCACGGACGTCGCGTTTACGGTCGTTCTTTCCTTCTGAATTTGCATCAATATGCCTTGTCGACCACTCAAAATGATCATAATATTCAACTCACTTGCAAAAAAAGAAGAAGAAAAAAGAATTCCGAATCTTCCTGGCCGGTGCGCAGAATACCACCACCAGGTCGGAGATGATGGCTGTAGCAATGGATGGCCAGGGAGAGGGCAGCAGGAGTGGAGAATAATACTCCAGCGCTAAGGTTTTCAAGGCAAGGGGAGGGAAAACTTGGGGCGGGCAGTGGTAGTTGGTCGTTGGTAGTTGGTAGGCCACATGACATCACCCCCAAAAGACAGCAGCAGCCACAGCCGAATCCCCGGGCCTGTGCTGTGCTCCTGCGTGCACCCCTCAGTTGCCAATTGCTCCCACCATCTCATCTCCGACCTCAACCATCCTTTTCAAACATCATTTTCCAATGGCTCAGCAAGTTTTTTTTATGGTATTAATTTGGGAAAAAGCGCTCTCTCTGTTGTTGCTGGGGCTCACCTTCTAGAAGCCAATTGGTCAGTGGATGCAGCATCTGTTTGCAAGCTAGTATCTCTATCAGTGATCTACTAGCTGAGCGGCAATGGATCCGGAAAGGCAGCTAATATTGCGGGTCACCTAATTTTTTTTTTCAAGAAAAAAAGGACCAGCTGCTGCTACAGTCCAGGAAAAGTTGAAAGTGATATCAGCCGGCCGGCCATTTTCGTAGTCTTAATTAGCCCAAGGCAACAAAAATCCAACACCCTATTTATTACTGACTTTAGTGGAACTCCAATATGCAACCTTTTCGGTTAAGTTACACGGTTTCGGATCACCCGGCCTGGCCCGCCCAACGATTGTTAAACGGTCAGGATCGAGGTCGCTAAACCTTGGTACACATCATCTAAGATCTTGTCACCCACATCGCGTGGTACGATATCTATCCAGTGATTTGTAACTGGTGGCGAATATGTTGGTCTTTTTTGTTTGATAATAAAGCAATCTTATCTTTCTGCCTAATCATCCAAACATCACATGCTCAATCTCACTTAATTAAGAGCTTGGTCATCTTGCCCATGTATCTAAATGAGAGTGTGCTGTGTACACACCTGGTTATGCAGATGACACCCATGCGTGCTTTGAGTAGGGGGAGACAGTCCAGCAACATGAATACATCCTTACATATTGGCATACTGGAGTATGTAACCTGCAAAGACCACATGTAAACCATAAAGTTGTGATTGCATAAATAGTCTTGTTCAGTGTGTCACTTTCTTAAAGGTAGCTTGGAAGTTGAAAATTGCTAAGAAAACAATACCTTACAGCAGCTTTCCAAGACTATGGCCGAAGTAAATGAAATAGTAATAGCTGCAGGTATTATCAAGTCATGATTCTTCATTCAAGCTGTTCAGGACCATTCGGTAAACTCTGATGTATGTTGTGAAAAAGGCAACCACGGAAACTGCCAGATCACACATAATACAGGTCACAGTAATCTGCATAGCAAGGAAGGCCCAACAAAAATGCTAAGATTAAGACATCATAAACCCTTTTGCACTACCTCCAAATCACATCAAGAATACATCAGATGCACTTATCTTTGCAAAAAGAAACAAAAGGAAGTGTGTGAGCTTAATGATTCTGCTGAAAACAGTTCAGTGATAAAAATGCATATCTAGTCGTCAGAATACTTATATTGCAAAAATAACTCTAATCTATCCACACATATTCTTGTCTGCACTGACAGCAACCCCACCCACCAACCCATTGCGGTTGATCTTAGCTTTACAACTTTTGTTTTAGTGGCCCCCGGCGATGAAGACTTGTCACAATGACCTCCATTTGTGTTAACAGAATAGTGTATGCCATGATGTATTGCCACTAGCAGAGTGTAACAACTAACAAGTTACTTTTTGTGCAACTGTTGACTGTTGAGCTCCAGTAGTCTCGCAACAAAAGGTAGCTTCAATGAACTAGTACTGCAGCTAAAGCAGCAGAACATGTAAAGAACAAGCTAGGCAGTACATTGAGCACATGTGCAGCAGGTTGTTTTCTCCTAAAGTCAAAATGCAACTTTATTCATCGCCTCTCTAAAGACCTGGCATAGGTACTCACTCCATTATGGAGCACCAGAACCACTGGTGAGATTCTCCCCAATCGACAAGGCAAAATGCGCAGCCGGTTTGACTGCATGCCAAATTGCTTCTCAATCTTTTCCGACATGCAGCACACATGACATGAGCGGAGCAGATAAGTGCACAACTACCTTTTCCAGATGAAAATGAAAGTCACATAAGCTTTTGGATAAATATTCTTTTCAAAGAAAAAGAGAAGAAAAAGATGTAAAGAACTAAAGATGTTTTGACATTCATAATACTTAGGATGAGTTAGGTCTAGTGAAGGTTCTACCTATGACTATGAGAAGGACTCCACAAAACAAAACATAAAAAATAAAGAAAAATGAAGTGGGTGGGATATTGTGGATGCATGCGGATATGATGCCAAGCCTGGATAGCTTTACCTAACACCACCGTTTCAGCAACTGAAAGATGGTGTAAGTGATTTATCAGTAATATCAATGATAACGAATGCAATGACCCCTTCTAGAATGAAGTAGGTCAGGTGCAAAACATACTTCAAATCTTTGTCATTGCATCAGAACCAGCACCTAACAAGAGAAGTGAGTAAAAAGATACTAAAACATCCAGCGCACCCACCAGGCCACTCCAGTTGATAAAGGCGTGATGATATGGTAGGCTCGATGGATTGGAAGGTTCTATAGATCTTTGTCATTTCATCACCCGGGCGGCTAGGCCACCTAACATGCAGATAACAAGAGGTATTCTTTCATATTTTCTGGAATGACATCACTACTAGAACCTCTGGGGTGATAATTCATTGAACCACTGTCCCTGTCCAACTCCCATTTCCAGGAGATAGTCAAGAACATTTTAGGAAAAAACAAACTTATCCGTTACATTTCTGTTGTTCCATTTTCAAGCATACCATATAATTAATTAATATAGTCATTCATAATGCAAGATAAAGAGAAAAAAACAGCATGTAAGATATAGCATAACTTGTGCTGGCGAGCTAACCAAAAGCCTGTATAGCATATTGGCATTATTCAGAAGAAGAGCTTATTGCCCTACTCGAGGATTCAGGATAGGCCTTTACAGTGAGTGATGTACGCATTTGGCAATTTGGCTTGTTAATGCAAAACAAAAGTGTGTCAGAGATAGATGCTTGTTGGGACAGAAGCTTATGCAGAAAGGTTTGAGTTTAAATGAACTCAATAATACCAATCAGCTGCAGAAAGATGATGCCATGTGTAGCTAAAGAAAAGTAAACAGATTTCCAAGAAGGTGAATGTATCATTTGAAGATGTCATCCTAAGAACAAGCATGATTTTGATGATAAGTCTTAAACAACAAGATATGACTTCTATTACCTTATTCATGACACAAGCTAAATCATTACATGGGATAAAGTTGAAGGCATGGAGTGCTTGGCTAAATGTTTATAGAAATGAAATGTACTGAATTTCTGAATGGGCTTGGTGGCCAGTTAATGGAAAGTGCATTGACATGGACCAAATTGTTGCTTAAGCATTTAGAAGGAAGCAATTACTAAAAAGGCCAGTATCGGGCCATGGGCCTGAAATCTATAGCATCATTTGATCATATAATAGCAGAGAGCAAAAATAGTTTCAAAAAAAAAGACCAGAGTGATACATAGTCTATTGGATTTGAAAAAAAAACATCAGAGTTGTGAATGATTATAAAGAAATCATTTCAATACATATAATACAGATTTCAACCCAAGAATAAATACACTGGAGTTCATTGAGGGAACAACGGTCATCCACAATCACATATATATCTGGTTGATTGCATACCAGAACCAAAACTGCCTTAGCAACCGTTCTTAGGTAAGCAGATGACTTATCGTGAGCCCAATACTCCAATGCCCACCAGTGATAGGCCATATATGTTGTTATTGACACATTTCTGTTTGTGGCTGCAAAATTAATTGACTGGTCCAACCTTGAGCTTTGCTGACATCTGCACATGCACAGTACCTACGTAGATCATAGAACTACAGTAACATGATTGAATTAGATGTAGAATCAACTGCAAATTAGATTATTTTGTTCCTTGGTTCTAATCCATTTTCTTCTTAATATAATGACAGATAGCTCTCCTTCCTGTTTGATAGATGATGTTTCTTTTTTAAAAAAGCCATGCTCAGATTTATTTCATCGTTTTGAGAATAAATGTTTATGTTGAAGCAAATCTGATGGTTTGAATATGGACTTTTCGTCAGGTTCAGGACAAGCAGAATTATTGGTAGAATAGAAACCAGGTCAACTAAAAGAACATTGCACGGATCAACCAATCAAGCCTATATGAATATCATGTTGTCATAAAAAAATCTAAATACTGCTAAAATGGAAATCCCATTCAGGCCCTGCTTGGAATGCAGGAGCTTCACAAATAACAATTGAATTCGCCATATGCTTTGTTTCTCCAGATACGCATCCCTCACTGGATTCATTTCAAAGCACAGAAAATACAAAGGGTAAGGGCTCTAGTTGCCTTTGTTTACCTCACAAATATTACAGAGCATATTTTTGTTGTATCCTAAAATAAACCTCTGTGTCCTTTCCCCGTTTTTCCAAATAGGATATAACAATGTCCAATTCAACATATGTCTTCTTTTCTTTCTTTCTCTTTTTTTTTTTGCAAATACTCAATAACTTGTCCACACCATATTATGCAGTCCTGCAAAGCTCGTAGGAACTATATCCAGATACTACTTCGGGGTAGAATACATCATCTACATTAGCATTTGCAGGGATATCAATATCATCTCATGGCTTGAGTAACTAAACCATGACAGAAAGTAGAAAATACCAAGGTAAACAACAATAATGTATTGGGTGGGGCATGGGTTGACATTCCCACTTAGGTTGGCGAACAAAGGTACAGGTCGCAAGAACTAGCAGTATCACAAGTGCAGCTTTCCATGGTTCCATGGTTGAAACCAGACTGCGGTCCCTAATACAGGCCATCTGATCGCAGGATCAGGCAGCTAAGATCATGATTATGCAGGAATTCACTAATCCTACTGAGGCCAGAACATCAATTGGCCACTTATGAGAACCATTCAGCTTCAGTCAGCGAGCATCACTAGTCTCTGACTGACCCGAACCCTTCAGGAAAAACACACACATGAGCTGCTCCGCTGGTGCACCGTACAGTACATAATTTATTTATCTTGTTTGATTTGTAGACTTGTAGTAGTATTTTTGAATTCCCGACTCCTCACTCCTCGATTGATCCGTTCGTCCACAAGTTCCACCGACCAAATTTAACCCCAGACCAACAAATTCGTCCCCACGGAAACTGAATCGATCACCTTAAGGGCAGCAACGGCTAGCACCGGCGCGCATAAATAAACCCTAGCTAGACGAAATGCGGAACAGCTCTACGGGGAGCACGAGCGCCTCACCGAGCTAGGAGTGGTGGATGCCTCATCGGAGAAGCGCCCGCCGCGCCCGGCGGCGGCTCCCACGACCCTGCCCCCGCCGGCGGCGAGACGGCGATCGGGCCTCTCCGGCGCGGCCGCGCCGGTGGGAAGCCCCGCGAGCTGGAGGATTTTCAAATGGGAGCGGAGGTTTTGCTGCGTGGTGTTTGATTCTCGTTGGGAAATGGGAGCGGAGTCTCTCAGCGATGGCGCGCAAACAACGCGGCGGGGGGTTTCGGTGTCAGGCTGATGGTTCGAGGGGTTTTGCTTTTTGCGTTTGCAGGCAAAGATGTATTTTACAAATTTATCCTCGTATAAAGGGCTCTCAGTCGGACTTTTCTCTTTTTTTTTTTCTCGAGAGAAGCTAAAATATTCTTCTTCCACATTCAAAGTATTCGACGTGTTTACTGAAATATCTATTACCCTCTCCGTTATAGATTACAAGATGTTTTACATATATATTACTCCCTCCATCCCAAATTGTAAGTCATTCCAAAAATCTTGGAGAGTCAAACTTTTTTAAATTTGACCAAATTTATATGATAAAATAATTATTATTATGATATCAACTAAGTATCATTAGATTTTTTTTTTTAATTATATTTTCATAATATACTCACTTTATGTTACAAATCTTAGTATTTTTTCTCTATAAATTTGGTCAAACATGAAAATGCTTTGACTCTCCAAAATTCTTGGAATGACTTACAATTTGGAATCGAGGGAGTATATCTTAATATATAGTTAAAGTAATATTTTGAGAAAAGTAAAACATCTTACAGTTTTAAACGAATAAGTAAATTATGATAGATGCTAATTGCTAAACGAACCTTGACTGTTACATGCTCCACCAGATACATGATATGTTGGCTGCATAAGAGATCTTTTATGTATCAGGTCATTTTACTGCATCGTTGCATAAAAAAGTTATGCATAAAACTAACTATGGTGATAAAAAAGACGCTTTATATAGTGTTGATCATGAACATCTTTCACTCTGACTTAGGGAAGCACTAGTGCATGCAGCACCTAGTGTTAGCCTCAACACAAAGTTGTGCTCCGCGTACACTACAATGAGTTAAGGCTAATAGCCTCTCGAGCAAGTACAACTTTGCCCTCTACTATGGTCCAACACTATCATTATTGTGGCTCAGCTTTTCTCCAAAGTTTCTTAGTTTTTTGTCTAATAGACTCATGCTCTTCCATGCCACGACACAACGACATGGTGCCACTTCAACTTTTTGTTAGGGCAAGCCATTGTTTCCATTGCAGGAGAATGTGAAACCCTGGAAGGCTAATATTCTTGATAATTTGGGCCCTATATGCATAGATGGAAGTTGGGGCAGCACTCCAGGGTGGAGCATTGGGCATGATTTTACTATCTTATTAAATCGTCGAACATTTCAAAAAAATCGTCTAAATTTTTGAGTTCATGCATCTCTAACTATGTTTCTAACATTACCATCTGTAGCATGCCAAATAAATAATCAATACATGGTAGATACTCCCTCCGTCCCCAAATACTGCTATTTCTAGCTGATTTCAGACAGATTAGTGTGGCAAACAAAAGACCATTCTACCCTCAATTAATTTGGGTTCCACCATTTAATCATGCACATTAAGCCATGGTTCTCTTGTTCCAACGAGCTGCATTTAATGCCAACTAAACAGACTCAAACAATTACCAAGCGCCAAAGTACTACTTCCTAGAAGAAATTAAATGGGTTGGTGGACCACAAAAGTTCCAAGAAGAAATTAAATAGGCTGGTGGTCTGAGTATGCTAGTAGAAATAGCAGTATTTGTGGATAAAATTTTCTCCTAGAAATAGCAGTATTTAGGGACGGAGGGAGTACAATGAAAACAATTAGTTGTTAGATTACTTGAAAATAGATGTTATATATTTTTTCTAAATAATATACTAAATACAAAGTTGACTCATGAGTAAATGGTTTGCATTCCGTAAATAGGTGCGGTATTACTCTGTTGATTCACATGTCACATTAGTTTTGTACCCATCAAATATATGTGATCATATATTTGAAATTTTTTATAGTTTCACAATATACAATTATATGAATTATATCTATAGAATCATTTCTCATAGTGAATCTAAATATGTATATTTTTAAATGTATAGTCAAAGATATAAATATTGCCTTAAGATAATAAGATGACAATAGTAATACGACATATAAAAAATGGAAGGAGGTACCTTCAGCACACAGGAAGAAGGAATAATGAAGCACGGCCTATGCTGCATTTACACTGTTTTGTCGTGATTTTTCTCATGTTTGCCCCGTGATTACTCTTTTCTCACATCTTAAACATTCTCGCATACAGAATTACAGTAACAACATTTTCACAAGGGCTTGTGCGGAAAAAAACCTCTCCTCTGCCTACCTCCTCCGTATGAGGCAGCTCGTGCTCGTTCGAGACTGAGAGGCACCCCCGCAGCCGCCTCGCACCGCGCAGATCTCGCCGCCGACGAGATGCTCCGCCGCGGCGTGCTCCTCCAGGCGGCCGTCCACCTCCTCCTCCTCCTCGCCGTCGCACGCTCGCCCCTCGCGTACGCCTCGGAGGCCGACCACAAGGTGCCCGCCCATTCACCCCAACCCTAGATCCGAACATTCCTTCCCTTGGCTGGATCCGTCGAGGCGCCGCGCCGCGCCGGATCTAGGCGTCGCGTGCCGGCGTGCCGCTGGGGGGCACCGCGTGCTTAATTCCGGGGGGACGGGTTTGGTCTGTAGCTCCGTGGGGCGAAATTCTGGGCGCTTACTGGTTTGGAGCTATGATATGATGAGCGAGATAACGGTTTGAGGACTGTTTCAGAAGCTGGTTGTTTTGATCATGGTTGCTATGGGGAGGTGTGGGCAAGAAATTGTGACAGCCGCATTCAGACAAAAGTTTGTTCCTTTTTGTTCGTATATGCAATAAACTTTCAGATAGTGTTGCCATTCTCGTTGAGAAACAGTTGGGTTCTAGTTGCATCATTGTAGGCTCGTGTAAGATTAAATATATATAGGGGACATCTCTTTGCTAGTTCGCTTACAATTGCAAGCATGTTTTCTTGGTCCTGCTTATTAGATGGTGCATGTCATGTCTACGAAAGGGCACAATGCACGCATTTCATTGCGGGCTTACAGTTGTTATGCTACACTTTAATTTGGTAGTTATCGTGGGGATTCCATCGTGGAGAATTACTAGTTGAGCATGCTGTAGACTTGATAGTTCAAAGACGAATACATCTTCATTTTTCATTTTTTTGTTAACACAGTTGGCTAAGAAGGGATGAGCTTTAGCACATCGGCAGGTCCTTGCAGCAATTTCCTGGGGGTAGCAGTTCTGTTTTGGACATTATTTTAGTTTCATGTTGAGTGTAACTGCATTTGGACTTATCAGAATAATTACTTTGAGTGTCTTCTGATCTGTATGGTGACTGGTACTCTGTGATGTAAAGTCAGGCCTTGATGTCATTAGACAGAAACTGTGATTAGTAAGGTAAAACAATATGTGGATTATGACAAGGTGCCAATAACTTCTTGATGTTGGCTAAGTGATTGAATCTTCGCCTTGGAATAAAAGGAATTGGTATTCTTGCGATCTAACCTATTATTGGGAATCAGTCCTACACTTGTCCTATCATACCTTCTTTGTGTATACGAAATAGTAGACTGGACTAACTCAATTCTTACAAAATCGCGAATTAGATTGCAGTCGGATGTTTGGGGTACTATAAGTGATCAGGGGATAGTAACTCATATCACAGGGGGAAACTTTGCGCAGAGTTCCATTACGATTAATGGTTGGCTTCGAGATTTCTTGTGGGCACAGGCATCCCTAGTAATTCAGTCTTATGGTTCTTCATTATCTGCATATGGTCTTTTTTTCTTAGGCGCTCATTTTGTCTGGGCTTTCAGTTTAATGTTTTTATTCAGCGGCTGTGGTTATTGGCAAGAACTCATTGAATCTATCATTTGGGCTCATAACAAATTAAAAGTTGCTCCTGCTACTCAGCCTAGAGCCTTGAGCATTATACAAGGA
>Ga0182004_10003718_pt1 | contig 12185 bp, 6 predicted proteins | sample Sormic07211540_1_FD_120479 | JGI IMG/M metagenome (GOLD analysis project Ga0182004, IMG submission 120479) | Endophyte microbial communities from Sorghum bicolor roots, Mead, Nebraska, USA - 072115-40_1 MetaG | ecosystem: Host-associated > Plants > Roots > Unclassified | place: USA: Nebraska... | reverse complement strand
GGCAGGCAGATCTGCTAGGGGCTGACAAAGCGAGGGGCAGGGCGGATCCCATGCTCGTGGGGGCGGAGGATGGGCTCCTTGCACGGAGAACGGACGAAGTGCGGTCCTTTGTGTGGGGCGAGCATGGCAGGGGTAAGTTGGTTGGGATGGAGCGGATAAGAAACGGTCTTCCGGGCGGAACGAGTGGGGCAGAGGTGAGTTGGTTAGAGGCGGATGAGTTTTTTTTCTTTTCTATGGCGCGGGTGGGGGGGCTAGGCGTCCGGACGCGTTGTTGGCGCCGGACGTCCGGACGCTAGCAGTTCCGCAGAGAAAAGCCCCCACTGCACAATTTCATGATGCTTATAACTCATATATACATAGCTGGCAGCACGTGTCACACCGTCGTTATATTTGTTTTTTCTCCAATGAAACGCAAGGACACATGATGCAACATACATATATACATGGAACTGTGGGATCCTTGGTTTTGGGCTTTTGGCGGTCAAAGGAGGTTGCGCCCTTTATCCACCTCCCCCTCAAGGCTGGGCTTGGATGTAACCAACATCTATGCATCTTGGAGTTGGATTAATATATATGATATTTACCTACCTAATGAATATTTAACACAACTAAAGATTTATAAACAATGCACAACCAAACAAGGCACCGTTATAGTGCTTACTTCTTTGGTTTTGAAAAAGTTCTTATTCCATTTTTTTCCTAAGTCTATATAATTTTAAGCTGACCAAGTTCATACAAAGAAGTATTATTATTTATGATACCAAATAAATGTGAGTAGATTCACCAGGGCATGTATCTTCATACTATACCTATTTCATGTTATAAGTATTGTAAGACTTCTCATTGAATTTTGTAACTTAATATAATTTGACTTAGGATGATAACTAGAATTGCATTCTTGTTTGGGACAAAAGAAGTAAAACACATATGTAGCTAGTATCACGTATCTCACACTATTGTTGTATGTGGTCCTTTCCCGTGTGAAACACACAACTATACAATTAATATATTTAATTAATTTCTATTATAAAAAACACAATTTTGTAGCACATTGGATACCCCTCCACTTCACAAGTTGTATGATTAGCAATTCACAAAAAAAATCATGTATTTCTACCAAGTTCTTAAAAGTAGAGAGCAAATCCAAGAAGGAAGAAATGTGACGCATAACCGCATGGTAGCCCTATCCTTGCATTATTGTGCTTAATCTTTTGGACGGGGGCAACATTATAGGCTTGTACAATGCAAAGCACAAGTAACATACGACCTTCTCTAGTAAATCAAATCAAAACATTGGCCTTATCTTTTACTAAGGTATTATTGCAGTTGTTATAATCTTATACATTAGCATGAGACTATACATCAGTGTAATTATTTTTCTTACTGTCATGAAAAGTATGATGGATTGCTATAGCATTGTCTTGATAGAGTGATATGGTGCTTTCTTATTAATCACGTTGTGGGAATTTGGAGGCACTATGACTAGATTTCATAGGAGAGCCATACCCGATGAGCCATGTAAGAACACATACAAACATAATAATCATATTGCACAATTAAAGGTTAAAAAGAATTAAAAAAAGAAAGGAATATCGTAGCACTTACAACATGTATATAACTGACATCGCGTGTCATATGCTACTACAATTACATTTGTTCTGTCTTCCATGAGATGCTAGGATGCATGAATAGTCAACAGGATTTCAGATTTATCATTCCAACACCAAGATAGGCATACCCAACAAGCCACATAAGGACACTTACAAACATAATAATCATATCACATAAGTGAAAATTCAAAAAGAATTTAAAATAAAGAAAGGCATCTCCTAACACGTACAACGTGAACATAGCTAGCATCACGTGTCATATGTTGTTGTGGTTACATTTTATTGTCTTTCATGAGACTGCACGACACTCGATGCACACATAGTCATTGGGATTCAGACTTATCATTCCACCATCAAGATAGGCATACCTGACGAGCCACATAAGAACACTTACAAACATATAATCATATCACACAATTAAATATTATAAAAGAAATAAAAAAATAAGAAAGGATCTTGTAACGCTTATAACATGAATATAGCTGACATTGCGTATCATATACTGTCACAGTTACATTTGTTCTGTCCTCCATGAAACGCTAGGACACGCGATGCGCGCATAGTCGATGGGATTTTAGACTTATTATTCTACCGCCCTAGAAATAAATATTTTCACATATATGTCACATAAAATGAAATTATGATAATAGTGGCCAACTGACACACAACACATTCATTGTAGAAGCACTCGGCCCATGGTGTCATCCATGCGTACTCACCGCCTCGGAACGCATCCAGTATCCATGTGTGTGTGCTACACAACTTGTGCAATTATCAATTCCAAAAAATCATCTTTCTCTCCCAAAGAAAAAGAAAAGGATAGCAATTCCAAAGAGGGAAAAATAAATGTAGCATGATCAGAGCAGAACCCCACGAGTTCTGAGGCTATTTTGGTCACTCCTATTAATCACAATGTGGGAATCTGGAGGCATTTTGGACTAGATTTCATAAGGTAGGCATACCAACAAGCCACGTAAGGACACTTACAAACATGATAAGCATATCACATAAAAAATTCTAAAAGAATTAAAAAAGACAGATATCTCGTAACGCTTACAACATGAACATAGCTGACATCACGTACCATATGCTGCTGCGGTTACATTTGTTTTATCTTCCATGAGACGGCCGGACACACGATGCACATATGGTCGATGGGACTTTAGACTATCATTTTACTACACTCGAGATAAATATTTCCATAGATATATAACAGAAATAAAAATTTGATAATACCGGTCAATTGACACGCAACACATTTGGACTAGATAGGCATACCCAAAGAGCCACGTAGAGACATTTACAAACATAATAAGCATTTCAGGCAACTAAAAACTCTACAAAAATAAAAAAATGAGAAAGATATCTCATAACGCTTACAACACAAATATAGCTGGCATAGCATGTCATATGCTATTGTGGTTATATTTGTTCCGTCTTCTATGAGATGAATTTATCCTTCTAACCCTTGAAATAAATATTTTCACTAGTATATGATGCACAAAATGAAAATCTAATAACAGCGGCCAATCGACACACAAGATATTAAGACTAGATAGACATACTCAACAAAAGCCATGTAGACACGTAAGGACACTTACAAACATAAAGCCGGGATCCCCGTATAGTTGCACGGGGTAGCAACCATTGAGAAATAGTGGGAGACTTGTGGTATTGTCTATAAGCATTTACAATCTAACGGGTACCGGCTATCGGGGATGTACCATTCACGGATCCGATACTGTTCGCAACTAACGGGTGTGCACTGTTCATTGAGCCAATTACTGTTAAACATAACAGGTATAGACTGTTAATTGGATCTATTACTATTTAGCATAACAGGTGTACTGTTCACTGGAGCATAACGGATATACTGTTCATTGGATCAGTTACTGTTCTACTATTTATCATAACGGGCGTACTGTTCACTGGAGCATAACAGCATACTGTTCACTGGATCCGTTACTATTCTACTTAACGGGTGTACTATTCACTGGATCCATTACTGTTAATGTACATTAAAATGTGAGAGAGACGGTGGTATACGATTATAAGGGTAAGGAGTAGATAAGTATATCACAAAAAATTCTAAAAAAACTAAAAAAAATAAGAAAGACATATCCTAACGCTTACAACATGGATATAGCTGGCATCATGTGTCATGTCATATGTGGTTAAGGTTATATTTGTCCTGCCTTCATGAGACAACAGGACACACGATGCACACATAACTGGCAGGCTTTAATTTTTCAGGCTTATCATTCTACCACCATCAACATGAATATTTTCACAGGTACATCACACAAAATGAAACTTTGATAATAGCGGTCAATTGACACACAAGACATTCAAACTAGATAGGTGTACCCAACGAGCCATGTAAGGACACTTACCATGTGTTTGGTTTAGGAGTCATGTAACACCCTGCCTCATGTTGCTCTGCTCCGATGGACGGCGCCTCGCATACGCATCCCAAGCTCACCTGCGCCTGCCACCAACTCCCCGAACACCCGCGTCCTCAAACCAAACACATGGTTACAAACACACAATTAAAAATTGTAAGAAAAAAGACATCTTGTAACGCTTACAATATAAATATAAGCTAGCATTGCGTGTTCTATACGGCTGCGGTTACGCTTATTCAGTCTTCTCTAGAAGGGGGATGTTTTGGGACTACTCCGCTTCATATTTTTCTATCCAAACGGTTTCAACTCCATGCATTTTTTGAGGAAAAAAAAAGATAAAGTTATAAGAACACCTAAAGAGTTGTTTCACAAACTCTAGTTTTATATCCAACTGCTTTACGATAAGCAAAATTTATGGAACAGTGCTAAACACACTCATAATCGACATGCTGAACACCAGCCTTGCCATGAGACAGCAGGACACGATGCACACATATCCGACGGATTTTGACTTTTGAGACTTATCACTAGAGAAACACAGCCCACGATAGTTCCATGTGCTACCCAGCTTGTGCAATTATCAGTTTTATTTTTAAAAAAACCCATCTTTTTCTCCCAAAAAGTGTAAAACCATGGCAATTCCGAGAAGGAAAAAATAAATGCGGCGCAGAACCGGAGCAGCGCCCCCGCGGTTTCCGAGGCTATTTTCGTCACTCCCCGAAACAGCCCATGGGACCAGGCGGCGGAAAGCGGCCACCGGCGCGGCCAGCCCCGACCGAGAGCATCGCAATTCGCCGCAGCGCCGGCGCAGGCCAGGACACCCCCCCCGGGGGGCGCACGCAAGAACGAACCAACCCGCAGCCACGCACGGCACCACCCCGCCCGAACCGAAGCTGATTGATGCTGAGCGCAGCCAAATCCAGCCGCTAGCCATAGATAGCCAGCCCATAGGAATATCGCCAAGAATTCTCCCCGTCTCCCCGTCTTCCTCTCTCTCGTCTCCTCCCTCGTTCCGGATCCACCGCCGCAGCCTTAGCGGGCCCCGTCGCTGTCGCTCCGCCTCCCGCCCGCTCGCGGCTCGCTTGCCGGGGGGCCTCTGATTCCCCGGACGGCGCCTGTGCAGGGCGGCCGTGACTTGAGGAGTGCTCTGCTGTGGTCCGCCCGGCGATGGACCGGGGCCAGCGCCTCGGCCGCGCGCTGGACGCCTTCGGGGGCGACATGTGGGCGCTGGTTGACGCCGCGCTGGACGCGGCCGCGCGGGACCGCCCCGACGACCTGCGCGCGCGCCGCGACGGCATCGTCGAGCGCCTCTACGCCGCCGCCACCGCCGGCTGTAGCAACTGCGCCGGGCGTCCGCCGCCTCTTGCTGCTTTAGCGGCGGCGGGGCTGGATGAGGAGGACGGCGAGGAGGCGGCTCCGGCTTCTTCAGCGGTGGCTTTGGAGGCGGAGGCTGACGCGCAAGCCGGTGGCGCAGAGGAGCGAGCAGAGGAGCTCGGCGCCGGCGCGCCCGGGCTCGAGAGCAAGATCGTGGCCATAAGGGACTTCTTGGATGACCCCAATCAGGTCCTCCAAAGAAGCCATTTAATTTTTACCACCTCGCAACGCGAATTTGCTCCAAATGCGCGTCCTTTTTCACGCAAACTGTGCACGCTTGTGGTGTTTTGTCACAGCCCGAGGACGAGCTGGTGCGCTTGCTGCAGAGCCTGGCAGACATGGACGTCACCTACAGCGCCCTCCAGGTCAAAGTTCTTTTCGCCATTCTGTTCTTCCAATTGGCTTACACAATGGGTGGGCCAATCGGTTTGCTCGCTTTGTTTGAGATTGAGCAGCAGCAACTGCCATGGGAAGGGTAAAGTTTTCAAGCTTCTGTTCGTGTTCGTGCAGGAGACTGACATCGGGCGGCAGGTGAATGGTCTGCGCAAGCACTCTTCTGCCGAGGTCAGGCGACTGGTGAAGCAGCTGATCAGGTGATGAACATGGACACGAACACTGTTAAACTAGGCAGAAGATTTTCTGTTTTGAATATGCTGCCTAATTATCTTCTTTTGTGGAACCTGGTGTTGCTTGCAACTTGAAGGAAGTGGAAGGAGATAGTGGACGAATGGGTGCGCCTGCACAATTCCGGCAGTGACGGCAGCGCCACAGTTATGAGTATGTCACTGTGTAGATTTTTACAGTCTCTTTGGTTCAATCCTGTTCTTGATAATCATGATTGTTCTTGATAATCCTGATGGTTGGAAATCGGTTGCTTTGATGACAGCAGCTGATGGTGACTCCCCAGATAAAATCCAAGGCAGGAGCCACCAAAGCCCTCGGGTAATTTTTCTTGCTTAGAGTTTGCTCTGAATAAGTACACCTCAAGCTTTTTCAGTGATTCCCCTGTGTGTAGAAAGCTTCTTTCTAGTATGAAGCATCGTGCCTGGAATATTCCCTGCTCTATTATTCCCCTGTTAGTTTACCAAACCGTCACAGCTCTTAAAAGGGCGATTATCCATGCTTTTTTCGTGCTGAGTAAACTACTAGCAGTAACAGATAACAGGTTGTGCAGTGACAGTAGCAATTATCTATGGTGACACCTCTGTATTTTATTAGAGGCTGTACATTTACCTTTTCTTTATTGATCGTTGACTATGTAAAAAATACACCTTCATTGTTTGAACCTTACAGGTTTCAGGATTTCAGTATTCTCCCAGCCCACAGAGGCAAAGTGAGTGCAACATATTATCTTCCTCTGACATAGCATTCAGTTTTCATCTTTTTAATGCAGTAAAAAAATGTACTTATGGAGGTACGCTCTTTGTTTCTGAAATTTTAGATGGTTCAGCTTCAGAGAGGGCTATCAATGGGTTTGATTCAACAATGGATGCAAAGCGTAGGGCCAGCCCTGTACCAGCACATCATAATTCCAAGCAGATGAACAACAACCATAACTCTGCTACTACTACGTCATCTGCTCCAGCTGTAAGGATTTAACCAGATTTTTCTCCTTAATTCCTAGGTGGCTAGGTCCCCGTTGCTTTCAAGCCGACAGTTGTGCACTGCATTTTGTTTAAAGTAGTAGTGGCCCTCCAGTATGGATTATGGACCCCAATGAAGCATCTTTTGACCAACTTTGCCTCACATGTCACTACTCTCATTGTACAATATTGCTACTTGAAAAAAAGGAAAAGAAAAAGATTGTGTTCCACTTTCAGTGAACAAAACAGTTGTAGTTGTCAGTTCCCTAGTAAATTGTTTTTGTCGAAAGGAGTCTGGTTATTTTCTTGGATTGATAAGTCTGAGAATAATTTTCAGTTTTCTGTGCAGAAAGTGACAAGGGAGCAAAGGCAGAGTCTTTTGGACCTTGACAAGCTTGACTCTGCTAGGAAGAGGCTCCAGGAGAATTATCAAGAAGCACAAAATGGTAAATTACTGAGTTTATACCTAATCTTGAATTACAGACAGACAACATGATGATATGAGGGAAAATATTATCTCTCAGACTGTTCCTTGTCTTAATCCTTGCTTATTGTTCTGGTCATGGTGCTTTCTTTAGCAAGTGATTGAAGCAGACAAGATGTCATATCTGAAATCAATTTGTAAAAGAGGGTCTGATGACAGAAATTTGTTAACCTTTCTCTCTTTTCTCTCACGATTACCTTTTTTTTTTCTTTTGACAGCCAAAAAGCAGAGGACAATCCAAGTGATGGACATCAATGACATACCGAAGCCAAAAAACAGAAACGCCTTCATCCGCAAGAGCGCCAGCAGTGGGCTCCCGGCGAGGAACCGATAACCTAGCCTTCATCGGCTGGACATTTGCGCCACTTGCAAACTTGTTCCCTAGAACCGCAACGGGGAAAGAGAAAGAAGCAAACGGTTTCTTGTTCTTGTTCCCCGTGTCTTGATTGCCTAGGCTTTACCTCCAGCGTAATATTGTCAGAAGTCAGGTACATAAGAGTGAACTCATATGATGTTTCTCGAGGAGAAAGAATAGAAATTAGGCACTGGTTTTGCTATCCTTTTGGTTGCTGCTATCGCTGTTGGTCAGTGGTGGATACAGTAGTATATATGCATGTCGTGTGTGTGTGCAGTAGATGCATCCCAGGTCGGCAGATTCAGCACATGGGAGTGGCAACCTTTTAGTACCATGTCCTATATTCCTGCTGCGCTTTGACGGGTTTGCCCCTCCTGCACCAAAAGTTCACCTGTACCCTTTGGCTTTGGGTGCAGATTTCGCCATCAGTACGCAACACCTGATCGGATGACATTTTTGCTGCTGTGGGCTCCCGGGCTGTGGCGCCTTGAGCCTTGTCTACTTCCACCCTAAAATTTAAATTTTTTTTGAAATTTTCAATCACATCGAATCTTTAGACGTATGCATGGAGCATTAAGTATAGACGAAAATAAAAATTAATTGCATAGTTTGGTTGAAATTTACGAGACGGATTTTTGAAGCCTAGTTACTTTATGATTGGACAATAATTACCATAAACAAACAAAAAGTGTTACAGTGTTGTGAAATTTTTCCCTTTGGAAACTAAACACGGCCTTGGCTTCTCTGCGGCATGTTGTCACAATCCTTGGGATCAATGCCGGCGACACCCACGGCATGTTGTCACGATCTTAAGCCGTTCGCTTGTGTTATCAGCCGTACTTTTTCTGCCAGGTAGCAGTGTTTTTCTCTCAAAATAAATCAGCCAATAGTAATTTTACTCATGACTTTTCAGACCAACGAACAGAAGTAACTGTGAAAAAAAGAAGACACATTGTAGTTATATCATACCGTAAGAATGTGGGTATAGATGAGGGTTATTGTGAAACGTGCGAGACTGTTAACTTCATGTTAGGGTCTGTTTAGTGCTTCAGCCATACCAAAAATTTTGACATTAAATATTTTACGCTAATAATTTTGGCATTGTGAAGTTTGGATGAGGTGTTTAAAGTAATTCTAACAGATATGTTATCCATGTTATCTAGGCTACTTTTACGTTTTTAGAGCAAAAATTAAAGTCCAACAAGTGTGCTATCTGGTTTGCTAAAATAGCAAGTTTGTTATTCCTAAACTTTTGCTTGTCATATATAGCATGTCGTCCTCACTAGCTATCCTATACAAAGGCTGTTGTAGAACTCTATGCTTTGAACGAGTTTTTTTATTTTACACAATAGCTAAATCTTATAGTTTAGAATATAATTTTACCTAGTCTCTTGGAGATGCTCTTAGATGCACCAAAAGTTTAAGCATTCTGTAGCCCCATATCAAAAGGAGAATAGAGGCAGCTCGCGGTCCAAGATAATTTTGCACAGTTTTGACCTCAAGAGTCATAAATGCCAAAAATTTACAAAACCATGTTTTTGCATTCTTTGACAATGGTGTTTAAATCCATTTTGCAAAAAGTTAAGCTAAAATACCAAATCTTATGGAGGAACTAAACATGCCCTTAGTCTTTTGTCTTTTGCACTACAGCGAATAAAAAGGTCATTGAGGAAGAAGAACAAAGAATGGGAAAACAAAGGAGGGTAGAAGATTTAAAGGTACTACATTAGTTCGTTTTCCTCATCGATGTCCCCAAGTCACTCATACATTTCCTAGTTTTTTTTCGAGTGGATCATACATTTCCTAGATACTAATAATACATTTCCTAGATTAGTTTTCTTAATCGACTGAAATTAGCTAGAGTTCGTTTGGATACGTGGGTTAATACTTAATAGATCATCGATGATAAAAGTCTCTTTCGATTGTGGCGGATGCTTGAGCAATCCTAGCCTGGTCAAGTCCATGAGGCTCCTAAATAATCTAGCCATCCTCATAAAAAATGTTCTAGCCATGGATGCACTATTTAAGAGCCTGAAACTTGTATAAGGGTTGAAAACGGATTTTTTTTTTTCGAAAAGCAATTATAAATCGCGAAACTGACGGGAGTGGCCCAATAAGCAAAAAAAGGCCCACTTAGGGGTAATCGGCTTCTTCGGCGACTGGGCCATTCTCGGTTTGGGCTATCTCCCAGTGCGGATGGCAGCCACGACGATCTTACGCCAACAACCACCCACCACAGTTGCAAGTAGTTTTTTTTTTTTGGTTTATTTACTAAATAGTGTAAAGTGGATTGATAGTAATTAAATTGATATCGAGATAATGGATCGCGGATAGCAAATGCTATCCGATACTAAGTTCCAGTAGTGATATTTTTTTTAGGGCCAATAGTGATATTTTAGATAATGATACATTACTACACAAAAAATTCAATGGAGACCGACAAAAAACATTAACCGAGGCGGTTCTAATGAAAAATCACGGTTAATTAGATCTTAATGGAGCCGGTTCGGTTAATCGATTAACCAAGGCGGTCACGTTAGGTTGCCTTAACCTAAAAACTAAAAACTAAAATTCTGGAGAGTTGAACCCATCAAACCCACAACGTCTTGCATATATCAGAGAAATATATGTTAAATTATTCATAAATTATTCACAAATTTCTTCAATGATTTCTATGAATTGCATATTGTCGGCGTCTAGACTCGTCGTCTAGACACTAACGAGTATAAGTCTGCGTGTTTTGCTAAACCCGGATGGTGATGCAAGTGGAACACACAGAATTATACTAGTTCGGGCTAAGGGTGCCCTACGTCCAGTGTGAGTTTGAGGGTCTGTATTGCCTTGCACCCGAAAGTGCTCGTAGTAGGGGTATACAAGCAGGTTGCGAGAGAGGGCTAAGTCCCAGGTCTCGACTTTGTGTGGTGGACAGAGTGTTACTTACTACTCTGGTGTGTGCGGTTTTGCTCTGAATTCTAGTGTTGTGTGTCCCTCTTGGATGTGTGCCCTGACTCCCCTTTATAGTCATAAGGGGTCACAGGGTTTTTACATGTGTTGACCGGTGATCCTCTTCTGGTAAATGGTAAAGTCACAGTTCCGACCCTGTAGAAGCTTGCCTATCCCGTCCTTGGGGCGTGGCTGACAGCATGGTTGCTCCTGTAGAGGGTTGCCGAGCCCTGTTGTGATCGTGGGGTCGGTTCGGTGATACTGCTGCATGTCCTATAACAGTAGGAGAAGACAGCCAACAGTGACACAGGTTAATCTCTCCCATACCTCTTTTACTGTAGGGCGGTACTTCACAGTGAAAGAGGTAAGGTTACACAGTAGCCGGGGTGGTTGAAATAGTTGCCGCCATGCTCTGCCGCGGTATGGAGGTCAAAACGAATGTCACGTCGAGTGTACGACCATCGTGTGTGGGAAGCCTGGCTCCGAGATGGGGGCTCGGGTGAGGCGGTGTTTGAGCCTAAGAGGGGTCGGGCGTCGCGTCCGAGGCCAAGGGGTTGGGCGAGCCGGAGCTTGCGCCTGAAGCCAAGGGGTCGGGCGAGACGGAGCCTGCGCCCGAGCCCTGGTGATCTCGGGTGATTTGCCTTATCTCCTTTTTGCAATTTTTATCTCTTTGATTTGGGTATCCCTTTTTATGGTACCCAACACATATATCAGAGAAATATATGTTAAATTATTCACAAATTTCATGAGAAATTACATACTCTCTCCGTCCTGTAATATAGTTCATTTTAGCATTCAAAATTTATCCTCAAATATAATGCATTCTAGAGAACAAAACTCAATTTTGCATTAAATACTTTTCATTTATGAGCCAATCGCTATTAATCAAGTTGATGATAGCATCTAATTAGGAAATAAAACGAGATACATGCAATTTTTATGTTCTATCTCAATTTGTGTTAAAACTTTAGAATATACTATATTATAGAACAATGTTATAGGACAGAGAAAGTAGTTATGAGGTGGTGCATTGGTAAGAGCACTCAGGGCACTCACAATGCAGACTCTATCATGGAGTCTAAAGTTATTTATTACCTCGAATAATGTGGACTTGGAGTCTAAATAAGACTTGGAGTCTTATTTTTTCTACCTTTTTCTTCAATAAATATGCTGCCACATCGCAAAATATCATATATAATATACAATTAATTGTCTTAGACTCTGTGATAGAGTCTTCCATTGGGAGTGCTCTCACAATGCAATACTATATCACAGAGTCCAAGACAATTAATTACATATTATTTATGCTATTTTGCTGATGTGGCAGCATATTTATTGAAGAAAGAGGTAGAAAAAATAAGACTCCAAGTCTTATTTAGACTCTAAGTCCACATTGTTCGATGTAATAAATAACTTTAGACTCTATGATAG
>Ga0182004_10003717_pt1 | contig 12186 bp, 3 predicted proteins | sample Sormic07211540_1_FD_120479 | JGI IMG/M metagenome (GOLD analysis project Ga0182004, IMG submission 120479) | Endophyte microbial communities from Sorghum bicolor roots, Mead, Nebraska, USA - 072115-40_1 MetaG | ecosystem: Host-associated > Plants > Roots > Unclassified | place: USA: Nebraska... | reverse complement strand
TGTACTAGTTTGTATAGGTGGCTTGCATAGCTTAGTTAAGCTAGTGCTAGAATTGCTTCGCTATTTGTTTTACTAACTCACTTGCTTAGTGAAGTTTGTAGAATTTTTAAATAGGCTATTCAACCCCCCCCCCTCTCTAGCCATTTGGACCTTTCAGAGGTTTGCATATTAGACCATGTGAATTTCTTGCCTTATAGAGGGATTTTGCATCATATGTTTTAAATTCTTTAAACCAGACCCCATTCAGTTCTTAGATGGCCACAGTTGGAAACTTAGTCTTGTGTTGGATTTAGATTATTTGGATTTTGATTTGAAACACTCTATTCTAATGTCTTAGAACCGTACTTTGTACCATGGTTAGACATGTTGTTGGAAACTTGGGATTGCAAGGATTTGGATTGTTTTAGATTTTGATTATAAGCACGTGGATTATGGGTGTGAGGTGCAGTGACATGTGCTGTTGAATACTCAGTCTTGTGTGGATTTGGGTTGTTTTAGATTTTGATTGGAAACATGTAGACTTGGAGAGTGAGGTGACGTGCAGTGGGATGGGCGTCAGACAAAGTTAGAGCTTCTCCAACAGTTATGCAATTGGAAATTGCTATTTGTTGGAGTTTGCCAAGTCCCTAAACGTTTTGCCAAAGGAAAAATAAGTTTATCTCCAAGTGTTTGACATTTTTGACTTGGCATTTCCCAAAATAGTGGACCCAACTATTTTTGTCCGGGAATCTTTCATCTTCGCGGGAAATTCTCTCGCACGTCGCGCGGGCGCTTTCTTTTTCGCGCGCAATTCCTTCGCCCGTCGCGCGCAATTACTTCGCCCGTCGCCGCCAATTCTCTCGCGCGGAGGAGTCGTCTCGCGGGAAACTACCGCGACGTGGGGAGTACGGGCACGACAAGGAGTCCAAGATTCTTGGGATATCAAAATTGCCAACCCATTGTGCCTATGCAAAAATGCCAAGTTTGGTTCATCAAATGCCTAGTTTGGCAAAATGCATAAGTCAAATGCAAAACTGTTGGAGAGCAATTTTTAAAGTTTTTGACAAATTTCAAGAATGCAAAGTCCAATTGCATAACTGTTGGAGATGCTCTTAGAAGAGATTTTAAGAGCATTTCCAACAGTTTGGCAAATGACTTTTTATCCATAACTTTTTTAACAAAGTGAGAAAAAACCCTCTCCAACAGTTTGACATCCCAATTCCCCATCTTTTCTAACTTGACATATCTCCCTGTCTAGTATGCAAATATGCGCACGGGCTACATGCTTGGCATGGTCTTTCTCCTCATGCCTAGTGTGACTCATTGTTCGCTTAGTGGGGCTCTTCATTCACTTAGCGGGTCTCTTCGTTTCATTAGGGAGTTTTTGGGTTTTTGGAAACAAAATTTGCCAAACTGTTGGAGATGAGATCTTTTTTCCTCCCCATATTATTTTGGGAGTTGGCAAACAACAAAATTTGAGAAACAAATTTTGCCAAACTGTTAGAGATTGAATTTCTACTACAGCACGGGCGTGCAGTATTTGTGCGGATCCAAATTAATACATATTCAATATTTGGAAGCACACTAATTAGTATTTTATTTTTGAAAAAAATGCCTGGGGGCGCTTTTGGGTGCAAACGGTGCGCTGACCGAACACCTGTCGCTCGCTAGCTTTGGGCCCATAGCTTTTAGAAGAAATTGCCTTCTTCCACGTGCAAAAAGCAAAACAGCACACACAAAAGGCAAAACATCACGTACTAGATCCAATCTCCCAAACACATAGATACTTCTTAGATGCACTCAAGTATAAGCAACAGAACCAACAACATTTGGTAAGGTAATTTTACATTAGATAGGCAACAACGGGATTCGTGAACTCTTTTCCCTTCTTATCTCCTCCCCGGTTCATCTCTACATGATGTTGTTATGTGAAAAATGAAATTACCAAATAATGTTTGTGAATGTAGATATGCCTCCTTGCTACTATCACCTGATTGCTGTTGCATTCAGTTGGAATGAAGTTATGACTATTGCTTCGGATCAGATTCACAAACATTTGTAGATTGGATTCAGTTGGAATGAAGTTACATATTGTTCCTATCTGAGCTAAGCATATAATTAGGTACTATTTATCAACAAATTACTAATTAGCAGAGGGTGAATGGGGGGTGACGATGAACAAGTGCTAAAGTGCAACTATCATCTTGTTGTGTGATATGCATGTCGTCCCTTCACTAGGTAGCTCACACACTTTAACACTTATGATCACTCGTACAACGTCATTCAACCCTCTTTCTCATGCCCTTCTTGTTTCTTTCAGTCACCTGCTTAGTTACCATAGTTTAGGCTCACACACTAGCAACATCCTTTCGTTTCTTTTAGCCACACACCTTGCATTTGTCCCTTTATATCTCTTGCATTTGGGTGCCGGCTGGAGCATGGCGCAGGTCCGGTAACCAACAAACGCTACATCAAGAGAACCGAGAAATCATGCTCTAGCAGGAAGAGCAACCAACCCACCATGAAGGATGGCATGACCTAGGAGAACCACTTGGAGTTGTTCCTTATCCCAGTGCCAGACAACAGCAGGCACCACCATCCTCCTTGTCATGGTATGGATGCTTGCCACTTGCTACCCTCGTCCAATCTCGTTACTTGTGTGACAAGGTTACAATTCAAGAGTTCAACCTGACTACCCATACACACGGAAATATTGTGCATCGTACATGCAACAACATTAGTGACTGCCTTTCCAAAACTAGAATGCAAAGGCCACCTTTACTTAGGGCAAGGACTATGAGTGTCGACAAAAAAGGTGATGGCTCATCACTGGTAGGTGGATAAGAGTCATGATAGCCTAGGGAAGAAGTCAGAGTTGAAAGTTGTGTGAAAACTCATACTGGGATTGCCAACACGAAGCAGGCCTTGTTGTTATGGATCTCTTGAGGAGGCCAAGGCAAGTATGAGTTGTTGTTATGGATCTCTTGAGGCTGCAGAGGCAAGTACGAGTTGGCCGAGCTTATGTACTACTAGTACTAAAGCTTATGTATTCTCTTCTTTCAAGTTTCATACAGTTCAATTCCTCTCTTGACGTGTTTGTGTTCGAAGATGTATTCCTCTCTCTGGTGTTTGTATTCGTGAATCTACAAATGACATCTCTCAGTTCATCGGTTCTCATTCTAGTAGGTATATATATATGTCTTGTTGAATCAAGAGATTGGATCAGTTTGCTCTAACATCTAAATGGTATTGAAAGAGTACTGCAGTGTTTGCGTGTCTTTGACTGATTATTAATGCATTGGAGTATATGAGCACACAAAAAAATAGCATCGCAGTTGTTCTCACTCGATTTGAGATAATAGCGCGACCTGTATGTATTTATGGGCAGCTCATATCCCATGGCTGCACTTGGTTCTGATCATGGAAACTTTGTTTCCGCAACACAAGTAATGTGACGACCCATATTTGCCTCATGCTAGTTTTCGACATGTCCTACCTCAGTCTACGGAAAAGAACGGACTGGAAGGATATGGCCATAGGGTGGGGTTGTTACCAAGCGCAGATGTTGTGAGTGACCATGGTAAATGCAAGCACATCGGGAGAGAACTAATTGCCTCATGTTTGGCTCATCACACTCTCACCAGGATGTGAAAACAGCAGTACTGTTCTCCACAGTCCCATGAATGATGAATCCATGTAGTACATGACTATTTAAATTAGTGGTGCACGCATGTAATGCCAAGTGAAGTATGGCGAGTCAGGTGGATGAGTATGTAAAAAAAATGCAAATATTGAGCAATTCATAATAGACCAACTCGGTAAATAAAGTACTACAATTCTACAAAGGTCACAGCATTGAGAACCCCCAGAATTAGGCTGTCTGCCGTAATTATTTGTTAGACATATGTCTAATATATATGTGTTAAAAGAAGCCACCATGTTTATTGAGAAGGGCTAAAAATCATGAATTAATCAAAATTAAGAAAATAATACACATCGTTTATTTTATGATCATCCAACGGTCTAAACTTAATGAAAGATATAAAAAAATACGGTTCAAATTATAATTATTTAGATCCATGTGAAAAATTGGCATGTAAGACGACAATATTCCCATCGAGAGATTTACTTGTATGGCCCAAAAAATGTCTCTTTCTTGTATGGTCTCTTTTTTTGAACTTTCTTCTATGGCCCTCAAACGAATTTTCATTCCTTCTATGGCCTTCCGTCCGTTTTTAGCACTTAACGGTGTTAAGTGGAGGGTAAAAAGACCATAATACCCCTAGCATGAGTTTTTTTTCATAAAGTTTGGTTTGTTTCTTATATAAATGAATTTTTTGAGCATATATTGTACTATACTATGATGCTGTCCAAATATTTATTGTGATCCAGATATGTACTGTTATAATGTCTAAATTGCCAACTTATTTATTTACTATTACTCAAAATATACAAGAAACAAACCAAACTTTGCGAAAAAATTTTAACGACAAGGGCATTATGGTCCTTTTACCCTATACTTAACACCGTTAAGTGCTAAAATAGACGGAAGACTATAGAAGGAATGAAAGTTTATTATTTGAGGGCCATAGAAGGAAGTTTTAAAAAAAGAGACCATATAAAGAAGAGGCATTTTTTGAGGACTACAAGTAAACCTCTCATTTCCATCGGATCATGTGCATCATCCATTTCTTCACGTCACTTAATAACACTTGGTTCCTCTCACGGGCGTTTGATGCTTCAAAAACCCGCCTGGCTGCGAGGCTTCAATCCAAGCCCTACATATATGGTCCGAAAGAAAAAAGTTTTGCCATCAAGCAATTTTGCTAGACCTATGAGCGGAAACACTTGGTAAACTGAAACTTGTTATACTTATATTTTCAATAGAAAAATATAGTACTCATATTTTTTATTTTTAGTTAAAAGCAAACTATATAAATAAACAGTCCAAACAAATATTAATCGATTGAAAAATTTGGAAACCCCACCAAGTTTGTTATGAGGGCCTTATAATTACCATATTAACTAAGTTTTAGAAAATTACACCCTTGATTCTAATAATCATCTAAAGTCCTATATTTAACCGAAAGGTCCATATTATATATGCATAATATGTTCATAAACAAGATGTCACAAAAATACTAATTTGATTTTTTAAAGCCAAATACCTTAGAAAAGAGTCAATGTCAAACATGGTTGATAAATAGATAAACTAAAAATGAATGAAAACAGTGTTGTGATTTTTGTTTGGGTGAAAAAGTTTATCTAAACAAAGAACCCATATAAGAAATTTAATTAATAGCAAAATGAAATAAAATTAAGAGAAAATATCATTTTGACTTCCTCATGGATTTGGAAGCAAAATACTGAATAAAAAGTCCATACCAATTACAATTAATAAATATCTTAGTCTAGAATAAATAGAATTACAAAACAACATTTTAATTTCAATTTTGATTGGAAAGCAAAATATCTCAATAAATATCCAATGAAAAATATTTATATAAAAAAGTCATGAAAGTTAGGATACCAGTAGGTCCTCTAAATGACGTGATGTTAGGTAGTGCACCTCCTATCAACCGCCATGATTAATTGCGCTATTTTTTGATGTGAAATTTAAGGGGACAACCTCATCAGCTTTTTGCTTGTCTTCTAAAGTTTTCATGACTGTCCTTGATATTTGCACCTTATCTTAACTCTGTATTTGCTATATTATTTTTTGAAAGAATGTATTTGCTATGTTATCATCCATAAAAGTAGATATCTTCTATACTAGCAAATATTGTTAATCCTAATAGTTATATTGTCAATCAACCTCCAAAATCACTAACCCTTGCGTATAAACACTTCTCAAATCAGCATCACATGCCCCGCCCAGTGCCCCAAGTTACAGGCATTCATGCTGTGGTAAGATGCATTTACAAACAACCCTCTTGCTTAGCTTGATTTGAAAGTTAAAAAAAAAACAGAGTGATACTTTCTAGGCATTCTACAATGGTTTCTAGATAGCTACGAGGCAAACATTTCACATATATAACTCATTTAATTAGTTTATTCCTTACATAGTAACTCAAACAATACGATGTTTGCTCCACTGGATCATGGGACCAGTTGTGGTACAGAATATGTGTATTATACTAACAAAAATACTATATTAATATTAATATTTAAAAGTGACCACACCTAACAGATGGCACCACACTAAATATTAGTAGAGAGTATGGATAAAAATGAATCGGACACGGACGGATATCGCTGATATCACATTAGTTCTCATATTTCTGCAATGTCAACTATACCAGATAGTATACGATTGGATATCGATATCATAAATATGTGATTTGAGTGTTCAGATACGGATACCATAACAGATGTTGAATATGCAGACTCAATTACTCGAATACGGACGGATTTAAATCCCTTTAAACGAATTCGATTTCGAATACGGTCGAAAAATATTCATACCACTTTCATCACCGGTAGAGAGAACATTCATTCGCAAATGGTTCATCAATTCCACCAGCATACGTGGAAAGCTCGCAAGCAGCATATGGACTCCGTTTGACGTTATTTTTCTTTGTGGAAGCTGGTCACATGCGGATACAAATGTGATCACGGATGATTGATAGTAGTGTAGTAGAGTAACATTACTATAGTAGGCATGATATCAGCAGCTCACTGGTGCCAGAGGTGGTTTCATATATAGTTTATTTAGAAAAGTTTGTACTTCTAATGATAGGCGATGTTCCTGTTAACACAGTTAGACGCCTGTGGCGACTTTGTTAATCTCGAGAACTTATAGTCCAGTCTTCGAAGATGCTCATAGAGATAGAGTTTGTATATGTGTATTCATAGGGCCGGGTGAGTATATGTGTATGAGTGTCTATGTTGTATGGTATAATTCACAAAACAAATGGATGTTGACACAATGACAAACTGGCCAACGGCTATTTGAGGCATTAGTGAATCCATAACACATGGCAACACAAGGCAACTTTGTCTACAAGAGAAGTTATGGGATCATAAAGAAATTAAAATTTACAAGAAGGTTAACGGACTAAACATTTGAGAAATTTGAATAGTGGTTTTACTAAGGGAAGAGAGCTCAAAAAGATGAAGTTTAAGGCAACCTTGATTTGTCCTCGAGACAGAATCTCAGAGTCACAGCCACCGAATCGGAGTGAAAAGAAAAGAGCGTAAGAAATGACAATATCATTAAACTAAGGCTTTGTTTAGATCCAAAAAGTTTTTGGATTTTGACACTGTAGCAATTTCGTTTTTATTTGATAAACATTGTCCAATCATAGAGTAACTAGGTTTAAAAGATTCGTCTCACAATTTACAGGCAAACTGTGCAATTAGTTTTTGTTTTCGTCTATATTTAATGCTTCATGCATGTGCCGTAAGATTCGATGTGATGGGGAATCTTAAAAAGTTTTTGGTTTTTGGGGTGAACTAAACAAGGTGTAAGGAAATCCTAATCAAAGCCGTGGCGCGAGCAATCCCTACATACGCCATGGGTTGCTTTGATCTAACCAAGTTGTTCTGTGAACAAGTCAGTGCCATGGTGGGCAGGTATTGGTGGAACCAACAAGAAGGTAAACACAAAATTCATTGGTTACATCGAGATGTCCTGATGAAACCGAAGGCGGAAGGAGGTTTGGGGTTCAAAGATATCCACTCCTTCAACCTTGCAATGCTGGCTAAATAGGCATGGCGTTTGTGGCAATTTCCTGACTCACTTTGTGCCCGTATTCTCAAGGCCAAATACTATCGGTTCTCCACTGTTTTAGAGGCACAACCAAGAAGTGGCATGTCCTATATATACATGGAGGAGTGTGATGAGAGAACTAGAATTGGTGAAGGGAATGGTATGGCGTGTCGGAGATGGCAGGGGTCCAAAAATCTGGTCTCATCCCTGGCTCCCAAGAAGCCACACTAGAAGACCGATCGCTCCTAGAAGCAGGACTCTAATGATGGATGTTGATGAGCTTATCAGTCACATTAGGGCGCCTCCTCCCATAATACTGAAGGCCAACCTCAAGGTTGTCACCAAAAAATAAAATGGGATGTCAATGCTCACTTCAGTGGAAAATCGCTGATGCGCAAATGCCAATACTATTGCCTATATAGATGGGTAACAAGACCAAATTGCTTGATACGTACAAAGCAATTGTTTGGAATACAGAGGACTATCTAATCTAATCTGTTTATCAAAGCTTTTTCAGAAAACTTGCGACCTCTAGAAGTGTGCGTGACCACTTGTGCTAGATGACAGATACATGTGTTACTTAACTCGCCGCTACCAATTTTTGGTGCTTCAACATTGGTTGAGGGGTTGCCTGACTACTGGATGCTTTTGAAGGCTCAACAGAGCTGCCTTTATCGACGATACAGCAACTGATTGGCTTCTGAACCTTCCCAAATGACACAGTTTGATGAGAGTATATCTCAACGAACCTGCAGACATAAGTACAATATGTTTTCAGTGGTTAGAAGTAAAGGTACAAAAGGGTTCAGAATAATCGCACAACAAATTATGAACGCATGGTTCATGCGTTCTCGGAAACATATCTAAGTGAGATTTACAACAATTCTAATGGAAAGGCATACAGCAAGTAACATGACCATACAGCATTGATGTAGCCTATGTTAAGTGAGATAACGAAAGATCATGAGGAAGGGACCTGGCCTTGAGTCTAAAATGGATGATATGGCCAAAATAAGAAAAAAAAAACTGGGAAATCATCTGAGAGGAGAAAGACAGAGAAGGCTTCAATGCTCTCAATAATAGACATGCTAAATAATTAGGAATAACACAGGATATTACTTGTAGGGATATGTATAGTCTACTGTACAGAAATAAAACATCTCTGCCCACTGAATTGATATAGCATTTCACTGTTTTTGGACGATTCGGCGTTGTTTCCAGGGGCCTATGGCTACAGGTCCAGTCGGGGGCTTCATCAAGGCCAGTGTACTTTTAATAACGGCTTCTACTGTGCACTGTAGGCTTTTCAGATTTACAAATAGTCAAATAGTTGGTATTCATGCTCCTAGAAACGCTACCACTGAGAACATATTCTGCAGGATTCGGTCATTATGGTAGCTTGTAATCAAGTGTCCAAGGAAAAACAATGTATCCCTTTCATCCCTCAAGAACATTAGCAAGCTGGTGTTAGCTTAGCAAAAAAGAGCTAAACAACATGTAATTGGGTTCAAGCATACTCGATGTTTATATTTTGCCTGCGACAGCAAATTTTAGCTAGATTGGGTACCTAGCTCAGCAGTTTCCAACAGAATGAAGAAAGGTGCAGTGGATATCTGTATCAGATTACTGTGATGACTGATGATGTTGACGTTTCAAGAATGCTAAAAGCAATTTACCATCAAAGCAGACTTAGCAGAAAGGTAACTAAAGTCAGAATCAACTTTAACATAAAATGAACAATGGGTGCAAAGCACATAATGGCTTCTCTACAAATATATGGATTGAGTTGATGGAATTCCAGACAGTGGGGCACGAAGAATCTAGCATTTCATATTATCACCAGAGTATTCCTGGCAGTTGGCCTTAAGGTGAGTGATTAACGTGCTTAAGTTGATCTAATAAGATAAAGATATGCATTTTTCAGTTAAATTGGCATTTCACATGCAAATCAGTACCATGAATTCTACATGTGGATGAATGGTTATGCAACATGACTAGCAGATGAAATCATGCCAAAAATTTCAATATAATAGACACTGGCATGAGTACTTTGTAGTACCTAGTAGAATAAGTAGTGCTTCTCATGCTTGCTAAAGCTAGCAGTTTTATCAGTGAACGATTTCAAGAAGCCAGGTATGAGTCGTATGACACAGATGTAAACAAAATGAAGAGAAGCAACGAAGGGTGTAATTTGAGCAATATCAGATGAAGGGTATATTTGGCTGCATTTTATCCACTGATGTGATGAAAAACTCACAAGGGATTGGTGTTAAACAAAACACTAAAGACATTTTGGCAATGAACTAACAGCACTGTTCTTTGGATTTGTTTAGGTGCAAAGCAATAAATAAGGAATAATCACATGGAATTGCCCTGAAAAAAGAATAACCAAGTGGCAGTTTATATATACTACACAAATGGTGATGAACAAAGGATGCTGCAAACAAACTAAAGAGTTTAACAAGAATAAATTACCTTGTTGCAGCTTCCGCAGACTCTAGTTTGAGATATGCGAAACCCTTACAGATAGGATCACGAGTTTTCTTATTTGCGGAAACTGCTGGTTCTATAGATAAAAGGCCACGGAACCCTTTAAAAGCTTGCTTCAGATCCTTGTGTATGTTTTTCTTTTTTGGAAGGTTCCAGACACGAACTTGAACACCATCGTCACTGGCATCTGTTATGAAGCATAGAGAATGAATCAAAAGAACAAAGTTTTATGCCCAACAACAGCTCCTTCAACACTTATAGTGGTAGCTAAATATAGTGATGTCAATTTCAAATGATCTGCAAAAGGTAATGCTGAGGTAGTTCAGCTCTCTACAGAATCATGGTTCATGGCTGTGCACAAATAACAATAATAGGAAAAACATCTATCCATATATGTTCTTCTGCTGAAAGAAAGTAAATTAACATCAACCATAAATTACTGAGGCTTAATTTTTCATGCAGACTTTCTGTTTCTGTCATTACATTAGGAGCTGGATTTGGAATGGAAAGAAAACCTTATGAAGACCATGTCTATATGGATGAAGAACATCTGGCATCAATTTTGTCTAGTTTTGGAACTTGGGAGGAACAAAAAAAGGGACTATAAGCTCGTTGTTTTCTCAACAACTTTTAAGCTGTTTCATGTATGGCATAGGGCAATTGCTTTATCTAGCTCATATTCAGCTTATTCAGTTCAACTCTGTATTTGACCTTGGGAAATGAATATTATATGTACACGATTTCATTTCTGTACCATTTACCAGTACTGCCAGCTTCAAATGAGTAGTTCTGTCATTCACAATTTATTTATATACTTGTTCAGTTGTTCGTGCTACCTATCCTTTCTATCAAGTTCTGGATACATGACATATTACGGCCATACATTTCCGGACAAGTTTACTGGTAATATGCATCAAAGTATGCCATTGAGCTGAATAAATATGAATGTTCTTCATATTGAAGCTAGTGTGCAATCCTGTTGTCAAGCAGGGTCGACTTCCAAGGCAAATAGGAGATTCACCACAATGGCCTAAGGAGGAGTTCAAAACAGTGCTGAACGTTAGAAGACAAGTGAGTAGTGAACAAATCAAGACACAAGGGCTTTATCTCACTATCGGCCTATCATCTGGTCTTGATGGATCTGGAAATACTGTAAGGACATTATGCTTAACAGTGCTTCCCTGAGTATGGCCTAGTCCTGAGTGAGGTCTGGGATGAAGCCAAACTGTGGTGAATGAACAGAGCTAAAGGTTTGCGTGAAGCTGACAGGCTGAATGTCAATGTCATTTGGTGCCTTGTTTTGTTGTTTTCTGCTTATCATTTCATTGGTTTTCCTTTATTTATGTCTTGTTCCCGTGGGGTGTACTGTACAGTCCATGGGGCCATCCTTGCTGCAGCTTGAACATGTCTGTAAAATCCCTAGAGAAAGAAAATTGTACGGTTGACTTGTATAACATCATTGAATTCAACATCTTTAGCATAGTGTTCAATTACTTTTGTGCTGAAGAAAACAGTTTCCTCAACCTTGCATGTCCCTGCTAATATTTATTTCTTTTTCACGCAACACAAAATATTGTCCTGGGGTTTAATTAGTTCAAGGTATCATATTTTCGAGATGTTCAAGATTCTAACAATGGAATGGCAAGAACACATTCCGTTGTAGAACATAAATCTTTATTTGCACGGTGGAAGTAAAAGCAGGAAACACAACCAAGGTTAATTGAGAAATATATGACACATTGCATTTGCTTTCCAGTGGTGGATCACCAAATGAACGGGCACGCGTGCGTGCACGCACACACACAATACGTCTATGCAGCACGGATACGGATACGCGTATCGGTATCGGAAGGATACGGATACGCGGATACGGCAATTTCTCAAAAAAACACGATACGTGGATACGTTTTACTATTTTTATTAAAATAAATAATAATGCAAATTGAAATTGTGGAAGTGTAATCACTAATATTAGTTAGTACATACAATCATATATGATACATCAC
>Ga0182004_10003716_pt1 | contig 12189 bp, 12 predicted proteins | sample Sormic07211540_1_FD_120479 | JGI IMG/M metagenome (GOLD analysis project Ga0182004, IMG submission 120479) | Endophyte microbial communities from Sorghum bicolor roots, Mead, Nebraska, USA - 072115-40_1 MetaG | ecosystem: Host-associated > Plants > Roots > Unclassified | place: USA: Nebraska... | reverse complement strand
ACTGACAACACAAAGCGGAGACTCCTTTTTGCCCCCCCCCCCCCCCCCCCCCCCCACACACACACACACACCCCACCACCACCACCACCACCACAAAAAAAACACAGATACGACAATATGCATATATAAAATAAAATAAAGAAGCCAAATATTACATAATCTAACATTATTTAGGGCATAACGTTCAGGCCATCAAGCAGCCAAGACCGTAGTCGCAATAGCTGTGTTGTTGGAGACAGGGAATCCTCCGCTTTAACCACCATTGGTAGATAAAAATGCATTCAAACTAGTTGCCATGATCTGACAAGGGCTCTTATGCGAAGCAAATGAGTGATGATACAGTTTCAAGGTATCACATGTGTACTGGTGAGGTATCTCAGGACTATCTGTGTTATTTTTATTATTTGGAAATTGAGTAAACTTTTGATATGTCTGGGATACGTATGCATGGAGTGTCTGATACCGGTACATGAGTTTTGCGAAGTATATACATTTCATAGTTTAGAAGTTTTGCATCTTCTTACTGATTGTAATTGATTAGTAGGTGTTTGAAAATTACTTGATGACATTGTGCCTGTGAAAACAAAATGTAAAAGCGGTAGCAGTTCTGATTGATAACTGATAGTAGATCTGCAGAGTCAGGCCATATACAAGATAAGGTCGGGCTCTGAATTGTAAATGTGGTTGATTATTTGGTTGCCCAGGGATTACAAGGTAGTTTTGTTCTTTGCGCTGCATGATTGTGGTTCAAGTATAATTCATCTAGTTATAGATGTTTATGGCAATGAAATTAGTACTAGCAAGATGGAGGTAATGTACCAAACGTCAAATGAGGCAAGTTTGTGTAGCTATTGGAAACTAGGATGTGTTGTATGCCACTGGATTTTTCCCCCCTATGCCATTGCTGTTGACCACTTTTCTAGTCTTAAAGGTTGTTCATCTGCTCAGCATCAAATACATGATTGTAACTCATTCAAGACTGACTTACAAGACTCATTGGAACCAATGCGATAGCTAGCAGTGTGATAGTGATGTTCACATGTTATAAGTGATAATTCTGTTCAATCGAATGACAAATCGCTGGTGGATATTATCTGCAAGTGTCATTTAGAACTGGAAATAGACAATTTTTGATAAATGAACCCACTGATGTCCCTAAATTCAATAACAAATTGAAGATGTTTTAGAGTAAAATATTCAACTCCTTCAGCGTGGAGGGCTTTAACATAATTAATAGATGTCCTTTTATCTCAGCATGGTTATCAAGGTGGTAAGGCGAGGTGTGGCGACTGACTACCGCCTTATGCTTAAGCGACTAAGGCGTGAGGCAAGGGGACACATTAATTAACAGCTTAAGGGAATCCTAAAAAAGCAGCTTAGAGCAATAGATAACGGAGAAAAACAAAAAACAGTATACGAGCTTATGTGGCTGAAGATATTTAGTGTCTTTATGCAGCTAAACAACTTAGTAGTTATGAATTCTGATACATGATTAACTGTTTTTATCATTTCTTTCTTTTCGTATTTTGCTTAAATGAATCTGTGTGTGCTTGTTTGATATGCTAAGTAGAAATGTTCTAGGGATGAGATAGGTCAGATAAGCTCATATACTAATTCAAGCAGTTCTTTCAAAGGAAACATAAATTCAACCTGCCTGAACTCAAGAAAATTGTTTTCTGTGCCACTATATATATAGTATTACAGTGGCTGCGGTGGCGGTAGTTGGTGGTGGTTGTCCGGTCACTACCATCTGTACTATTGTCTGTACCCTTGGTAAAATTTGTGCCAACATGTGGCAGCAGCTTAGCACTTCTTGCACGATCCCCTCCTTATTCCCCTGTGGGCTGTTGTCTGTCCTGGAAAGGCAGGGCGTTTCCTTTTCCCTCTTCTCTTCCTTATCACCCACACATCTCTCTCCTCATAGGCTCATACGATGATGCTTGTGGTTGCTATCTGTTGAGCTCGCTGGTTTGAGCATATTTGATGGTGTCCACATTGACAGTGCTATGATGTCAAAGTGTCAAACACCTTGCGTTGATTTTGATTCAGTAGCAGCTACTGCTCAACTCAGCATGTGAGTGATTGGATCTGACGGCGGAGGATCAAATGGTTGCTTGCTGCTGCTGCTGCAACTGTTGAAATGACCTCCTGGAGTGTTTAGCCTGCTGCTGGTGCTTAATCTGGCTTGGGGGTGGATGGATTTTGCCATCAAGTGTCCTCATCTGGTGGCTGGCTGCCACCGCAACCTTGTCACTCTGCAGGAATGTAAAATCCTTTCCTGTCATTTGTATAAGGCAACAAAAGGTTGAATAGGATGGCTGGCGTCGGTACTCTCTAAACCAATGGTGGCACTCAATTATGGCACTTAGTCCAGCTGAGATCCAGTCTCTGTTTCTCCTTATGCACTCTAGCTTGGAAATGGCCTCAAGCTTAGGTCGCCACAGTGCTATGTACCGCCTATTCCTCCACACTTGATTGGGTACTACTGTCAGTGAGCCCAGATCATGGAGGTTTGGAGTTGGATTTGGCCTTCCAAGACTCTAACTGAATGCTCTTCTTTTTATCGGTCTTCGCTAGGTTGGGTCTTTTGTTGATGAGCTATGTTAGTTGGTTGTTGGCTCAAGTTGTCTGATCCCTACCAGAAACATGGAGGTGGGTAGCAACTACGTTCTACTTTCTTAAACTGTTAAACATTGTAATTTTATTGCCAAGGTAATGAAATTTGGTTTTACCGTGGTGGGAAAAAAAGTGAATGCTCTTCTCTTTATTGATTGCTTAGTCCTCTCGTTTAAAAGGAAACCGTACCTTTTAGCACAATTGGTGAAAGCATATGAAAATGGTGAACATGTTGGAGCACAGTAATATTTGTTATCTGCTAGCACTTTTGTTCTGTACTTGTGTTTGCAACTTTGTGCATTATGAAAACTTTATATTGCTTTGGATTGCTTTTTCTTGCTACTGTGTACAGATTTACTAACTGTGTTTTTCTCCTTCCTGTGCAGATTATGTTCGGAATTTGTTTAGCGGATGATGTGGACCGCGGACTGCCTTTTACCAGCCACTGGAGTGTTTTTGCTGTGTTGTTGCGGATCTACCTACAATCTGGCCAGTTGGGGAAATGTTCTGTAGTGATCTCTTAGTTCCAGTGGGCATGGTTTCGGTGTAGATCTTGGTTAAAAAAGAAAAGGAAATCGAGGTCCAGAAACAGCAAATGTGCAGTAATTAGGTTTTTGCTGAAGTATTGGTGGAAATCTTACTTGCTAAAGGGATTGGTCGTGGTCAGTGCAAATCTTGTTTACTATGATTACTTACCATTACCACGACTACTATTTTTTCTATATCACCGTGGTAATTTTTTTTTTCTTTTCACAGTTCATTTGTTAGTGATGCATTTTGGCAGAGATAAGTATCGAAGTTACTGAATCGTCGTAAATCAAAGGAACGTTAGTTTTCTTTCATTTGTTATAAGTTAACCCTCACATTGAGTTTATCTTCTGGGATAGCAAAATATGCTGTTTGCAAATTGTGCTGTTTTAGCATGACACCATTTTCTGGTTCATAAGCGAAAGGGCTGGCATCATCTTATATGCATTTCTGGTTCATATGTGAAATGGCTGGCATTATCTTGTTTGCAAAAGGAAAGGATGTGTCAATGTTCCATTATTAAATCCACTTGTTGCTCTTATATTATACTCATACATCTTAAATTATATAATGTTTGACTTTTTTGTCACAAGTTTGACTACTCGTCTTATTTAAAAATTTGTGCAAAATATTATTTCTTTTGTCTTGGCTTGGTTTATAAATAAAAATTTTTCAAGAATGATTTAAATTTAATTATGTTTGTATATTTTTTTAATAAGATGAGTGGTCAAATTTGAGAAAAGAAAAGTCAAATGTTTTATAATTTGAGATGGAGGAAGTATTATATTGTATCGTGGTTGCAACTTAAGTTACCCGGGAAATCTTTATTTGACTTGTCACCTCCCGGTGCCCTTTTCGGCTAAATATATAAACAAATTATTATTAATAGTTAGTATTCCCTTTGTCCCACAGAGAATGTAAATCTCGCTTACTGAGAAGTCAAATGATCTTTAAATTTGACTAAATTTATATAAAATGCTATATATATTATGAAAATATTTTATGACTAATTTATTGATATTTATTATATTATAAAAATAATACTTTTAAATTATATTTGGTCAAAATTAAGAAGACTTCACGAGATGGATTACATTCTTTTTTTTTTGGAACGGAGATAGTATGCAATAAGTTATTGGATCATTCATTGAATGTATTTTCACAGCAAATTTAATATATTTAATAAAGATATAAAGGTTGGCTGGCATTATCTTATTTGCAAAATGAAAAGATGTGTCACTATTCATTAAATCGGTAAAAATACTAACGCTCATCTTTAACCTCTATCTTTCCCCCATCCACTCCACCCTGGCCTACCTTGTCTGCCGTCCCATTGCTTCTCTACCCTTTCAGGCCTTTCTTGGTCCCAATCAACTACCTCGTCGATGACTCATCGTCCCATTGCTTCACCCAACCGGATATTCTCCACTATCTTTCAACTAACCACAAAACCCTTCCCCCTTCTAAGGCCGTTGGCCATGGAATTTTCATGAAAATCTAAGGCCTTGTTTACTTCCATCCAAAAACTTAAAAATTTTTAAGATTCTCTATCACATCGAATGTTTAGACGCATGCATGAATTATTACATATAGACAAAAATAAAAACTAATTACACAGTTTGGTCGGAATTAACGAGACGAATCTTTTGAGCCTAATTAGTCTATGATTAGATAATAATTACCACAAACAAACGAAGATGCTATAATTTCACAAAATTTTTTTCCTTTGAAACTAAACACGACCTAAACCTATAACCCCCAAATCAATTGCTGCCTCGGCCACTACCCTGGCAGGTGGCCCTCCGCCTCCCCCTTCCCCAATTTTGGCGGCATCCTCGTGCGCTCTCTACGTTATCGCTCAACTAGTTTCACATCGAACGACACACCATTGAATCTAGACGCCGGACAAGATATTCGCTGAATTTCAGGTTTACAAAGAAGACGTAGTGCCGGTCAGGGCAACTTGCCAGTTAGGCCAAAAAAAAGCTTGAGCCCCACCACTTTTTTGGGCATCGTGCTTCATAGGCTGCAACAAGTAGATATTGCTTGAGCTTATTTACAAAATTTATCAATTATTTAACATTATTTTTCTCTCAAACAAATCAGTAAACGCGAAGCGAATAGGGTATCCACCTGTACCCACCGCGGAACGAAATAAAGGCCTTGTTTAGTTCCTCAAAAATTTTGCAAAATTTTTCAGATTCCCCGTCACATCAAATATTTAGACGCATGCATGAAGTATTAAATATAGATGAAAATAAAAACTAATTGCACAGTTTGACAAATCTTTTGAGCCTAGTTAGTTCATAATTGGACAATATTTGTCAAATACAAACGAAAGTGCTACTATACCTATTTTGTAAAAAATTTTGGAACTAAACAAGGCCAAAGAATGGAATGGACGCCGTCCTCTCTTCCAAGGACCGTTATCACCTGGTCCTCTTTTCTCGTATGAAATATTATTTTATTGATAGAGCATCAGTGAGCGCTGGCACAAGTACTCCCCATTTTAATGGCATCACTCGGAGTTTAATGGCATCACTGGCTTGGCTGCAATGTGAAGAGCGGCATCACTCAAAAGCAACACTGCGGACGGACCTTATCAAGTCGGAGAAAAACGTGAACGCACACAGATGCAAAGCAGGTGCGTTTAAGAAGAATCAATCAACGGGCGAGCGAAGCCGGGGTACTTAACCAACCGGCAGTTTCCCTGAAAAGTTCCCTTCCCTCCTGCACGTTTCGTCCACCCTCCAAATCGCCCTGAAACCTCGCGACGCGAAAATGCCCAAACGAGACAAAGCAGCTTCCCCGCGCGCTTCCCCACCCCACACACCTCCGCCGGGGACGGACAGCGAGGCCGAGGAGGCAGACCAGGCGGGGGCGTCCGCGGCGGAGATGGGGACGTACAAGTGCTGCATCTTCTTCACGCGCAGGTTCGCGCTCGCCGACACCTCCACGCCGGAGGACGTCCGCGCGCTCTTCTCCCGCTACGCCGGCGGCTCGCCGTACATGCTTGCCGACGACCTCCGCCGCTACCTCGCCGCCTGGGGAGGTGCCGACGGCGAGGTCCCGGAGCAGATCATCGACCGTATCCTGCAGGATCGCAGCCGAACCCCGCGGTTCGGGAGGCCGGCGCTCACCGTTGACGACTTCTTACACTTCCTCTTCTCCGAGGACCTCAACCCACCCCTCCGCCACTCCAAGGTAAATCCACCCGGAGGTTGCTCGATCCCCAATCCAAATGCGGCTTCATTCATGGTTTCCAGTGTCTATTGGTGCGGTTGCTGGTTGCGGGGGGCGGATTATATATATGCAATGTGGTCAAATCAGTACCGTTTGCAGATCGCCGCATACATATAATGCCTGCAGTGTCAGTTTAACATTTTGTGGATCACGAAATGGGACTTGTGAACTGCTCCTCATATAACGCATGTGTCAATGGAACATGTGTAGCAAAGAGCACTATCACATAATCCATTTATTTTGTCTTTCTTAGCGTCATTGCTTCATAGGCTTGATGTTATGGTTCAAAGTGATGTCTCTATCGACTAATTAATGCATCCCTAATGTTGTCGCATACTCGCATTGCCTTTGGTAATGTTGTGTCATGATGTGCCATGCTTAGCAAGCTCAGGGTTGAATGGTGATATATATATATACTGCTTTGTGTTTTGGCTTTGATTGATAGATGCACTGTTCCTTCATACGAGTTCTGAATTTCGTAATTAGCTAATATTTTGGCTGTTGCTATCGACGGGAAAAAAAATCTGTTGGCAATTATCTGCTGTGGCTAGCTTCTAGCATGTGCAGTTCCATTATTGATGTGCAGTTTTAATGATCTGGTCTGCACTCCATGAATTGTTTGACGTTAAATACCTTTTTCCAGGTCAATCAGGACATGAACGCACCGCTATCGCACTATTTTATATACACTGGACACAACTCGTATCTGACCGGTAATCAACTCAGCAGTGACTGCAGTGATGTTCCCATCATCAAGGCACTGCAAATAGGTGTCCGTGTAATTGAATTGGACATATGGCCAAATTCTTCTAAAGATGACATTGATGTTCTCCATGGAAGGTATATATCTTCTGCACGCATTGATACTTTGTGCATTCCTTTCATGAGTTTTTTTTTTGTTTTTTTTTAAAGCACGCCATCTTGTCGAAATATCATTTCTATACTGAAAACTGAAGCTGCCATGGGATGTGCTGCCAGTGACTTCATTCACGTTTTCGCTCTTGATAGGACACTGACTGCCCCAGTATCACTTATCAAATGCTTGAGATCCATCAAAGAATATGCTTTTGTTGCATCTCCCTATCCTGTTATTATAACACTAGAAGACCACCTTACACCTGATCTTCAGGCGAAAGTAGCTAAGGTAACTGCAATTCTTTGAATGATTAATATATGGCAGGTGACTCTAGTGTAGCTACTTCTGAAATTTTGTATAGATGGTCCTTGAAGTGTTTGGAGACATCCTGTATTACCCTGAATCGAAACATCTTCAAGAATTTCCTTCACCTGAAGCTCTAAAGGGGCGTGTCATGCTCTCAACAAAACCCCCAAAGGAGTATCTCGAAGCAAAGGGTGGCACCATGAAGGAGAGAGAAATTGAGGCCCAGTTTAAAAAGGGTGAAAGAGAAGAAGCAGCATGGGGAGTAGAAGTTCCAGATATTCATGAGGAGATGCAAGTCGCGAACAGGGTACGGATCTTAAATTCTGCTACATTTTACCGCTTGGTTACTTAGCCTGAAAGTTCTGCTCATCAGTATTTACTACATGGTGCTCTGGCAGAATGATGATGATCTATTATACCGCGAAAGAGGTGCAGATGGTGATGATGAGAAGAAAACGAAGCATGTGGCAGCAGAGTATAAACACCTTATCACTATCAAGGCAGGAAAGCCAAAGGGTCCTCTCGTGGATGCCTTAAAGAACGATCCAGACAAAGTTAGGCGACTCAGTTTGAGTGAGCAAGAACTTGCAAAAGTTGCAGCACGTCATGGTCCCAACATTGTGAGGTTTGTTTCCCAAATACATTTTGATTGTTCACCAATGTTTGAGCAGATATGACATAATACTGTCATAACTCCTTTGTTGCCCACTTTTCCTCTCTTAATGAAGAGCTCTTCCTGTCTGTTCCAAACAGCTTCACGCATAGAAATATGCTGAGAATATACCCAAAGGGAACCCGCTTCAATTCATCCAACTATAATCCATTTCTTGGCTGGGTGCATGGTGCTCAAATGGTGGCATTCAATATGCAGGTCTGACTGTAATCTGAACAACATATTCTGGCCTGATTGAACTCCAGTAGTTCCCAACTTTCCTGTTAGGGTTTGGATCAATATTCACTTTACCACATTTGTACCTTAATCTTGTTTCTAATCAAGTTTCATTTTACCATTGTGGTCATGTCTTCGTCGCTGCCAGAACTAGTTGTGTTGTGGTGTATTTTCCCTTCGCTTAAGCATGTGCAGAAGCTGCCTAATGTCATGAATACGTGATATATCCATTTTTTCTCCAGGGACATGGAAGAGCACTTTGGTTAATGCATGGCTTTTATAAAGCCAATGGCTGTTGCGGTTATGTGAAGAAACCAGATTTCTTGATGCAAACTTGTCCAGATGGAAAGGTGTTTGATCCGGAGGCAGATTTGCCAGTGAAGGCAACATTGAAGGTAGATGGTGTGTTTCTTCCTCTTTTTTGCTCTCTATATGTGCATTGGTTTCAGAAATGTGTTGATTCGGTAGTGGTTTGCAGGTCAAGGTATACATGGGGGAAGGTTGGCAAAAGGACTTCAAGCAGACACATTTCGACACATACTCACCTCCAGATTTTTATGTAAAGGTCTGTTCACTCGTCGCGCCTATTAGATCGTCCGAAACACAGTCACGCCAGGCCTGAAACTTGAGGATGCATTGCTAATTTGGTTCCGTTCGCTAACAGGTTGGCATCGCCGGAGTTCCATTAGACTCGGTGATGAGGAAGACGAAAGCCGTGGAAGACAGCTGGGTGCCGGTGTGGGAGGAGGAGTTCACCTTCCCGCTGACCGTACCGGAGATCGCGGTGCTCCGCGTGGAGGTGCACGAGCAGGACGTGAGCGAAGACGACTTCGGCGGGCAGACGGCGCTGCCTGTGGCGGAGCTGCGGCCAGGGATCCGCGCCGTGCCGCTGTTCGACCACAAGGGGCTCAAGTTCAGGAGCGTCAAGCTCCTCATGTGCTTCGAGTTCGCGTAGCGTCCTGCAGCAGAAAACGATTATGCTGCCATGTGCGTCGATCGATGTTCGTTTGCAATAGGAATCGACCTTTTCTTTTTACTGTTATATTATTAACTAGGAGTTTAGGACTTAGGTCCCACCATGCCGGTTTTGCACCGCTGCGTTGCCGTTAACGCGCTGCCAGTGTGCGACAAATCAACGCGCGGAAGATCTCGTCGAGCTCCGCCTCATCTGTTAGGACGAATCGTACGGCCAGGAGATGCAGTGGCCAGTGTCCCAACGGTGCGGATTGGACCTAAAATATCATGTGGATAAGAGTGACCTGGAAAGGAACGCGAGTGAGTGAGGCCTGAACTGACAAGCAGCAACCAAAAGCAGGCAGTGCCCATGGCGATGGGTGCTGCGGCGGCCGCATCCACCTGCATCAGGTCCACCACCCCTGGCCTGCCCCGGTGTCGCGTCAGGGCGCAGGCGACGTCGTGGGCCGGAGGCGCCGAGGCGCTGGTGCGGTCGGGTGCGGTGAAGGCCGTGCGGCCGAGGGACGCGGCGGAGGCGCTGGGCGCCGAGGGGTTCCGTCTGCTTGACGTCCGGCCGGAGTGGGAGCGCGCCCGCGCCAGCGTGCGGGGCTCGGTGCACGTGCCGCTGTTCGTCGGGGACGATGACATGGGCCCCGTGACGCTGCTCAAGAAGTGGGTTCACCTCGGCTACATCGGGCTCTGGACCGGCCAGGGCTTCACCAAGATGAACGACCGCTTCGTCGAGGACGTCGCTGCTGCCGTGGTCGTCGCCGGCGCCGGCGGCAAGGACGACGCCAAGCTTCTCGTCGCTTGCGGCGAAGGCCTCAGGTAAGTAAATAGCAACACTACGCAAGTGTGCGACGATGAGAGATGCGGACGCTCGTGCGTATACGTGTAACAAAGCTAAGCTAAGCTTACTCATTGCGGCGTGGTGTGTGTGTTCAAACTAATAATTAAATTTCAATTCGAAAAGGTCGTTGATCGCGGTGAGGATGCTGCACGACGACGGGTACAGGAACCTGGCGTGGCTCGCCGGTGGGTTCAGCAAGTGCGCGGACGGCGACTTCGCAGACGTGGAGGGGGAGAGCAAGCTGCAGTACGCCACCATCGGGGGAGCGTCCTACATCTTCCTCCAGATCCTGCTGCTGCTGGGAGTGGTGAAATGATCCACGAGTTCTGCAAATTCGCACGGCTCCCGCGCCCACCCGCACAGAGTGTCTCCATGTTGTTACGCCCGCCTTCCTCGCCGTTCCATCTGGTCTGTTTTGCTTTGCTTTGCTTTGCTAGTATTACCATTATCAGATGTACATGTACTACTTTGCATGTGGTGGCAGAATAGTCAGTAGCACCAGAGTTTATTTATCGCAGCTGGACTACAATAATGTCACTACGAAAAAAGTGCGCATATGTGGGGTGGCAGTGGTAGAGAACTAGAGATATAGAGCTACTGAGCTAGGCGCGCACACACTATCATCCTATGAGTATTACTAAGCACTACGTCTACTTGCCATATATATAATAACGGGCCAAGGCGATCGACTCGTTGCGGCCCTAATGTACATGTTCAGGACCGTCATAGGCCCATGGAAGCCCCTTAGTCTCACGGTACCACCCCTACAAGGTGGCTTCTGGATGGCTGGGAATTAAAAAAAAGTGAAGTGAGAAACAAAAAGAAAAGAACATTGTTTCTGTATCGTGGAAAGGCACTGCAGGTAACAGAGGTTGGATCCGAATTCTGGAGGGTGGAAGGTACGGTGGAGGGGATTCAGTGCAGCTCGACTCGATTATAACTCTGTCTGGCTAAGTAGTTTCCAATAGACGTACGTGTCGTGTTTTTCAAGCACATGCATATCAGATCAGATATTACGGGCCTGCATATGCGCATGTAGCCAATGGATAATTAAAAAAAATGAGTTAGGCAGAACTTCTCCTATTATCTTTCGTCTCTAAACATTTCTTTCAAGCTTTCATGGGTACCAATTTGCAGAAGGAGATCTATGCTTCGAGTAGTGGTAGCGAGGCTTGAGTCCATCCCACCTCGGTGCTAGATCCATCCTTGCATGTAGCCAATAAGCCATGCTTCCTTTTCCTCCGTTGAGAGCTATACGAGAGGATTGTGTTGTTCACCACTACAAAATGCGGTTTCACATGGAGTTGAAACACATTTCCAAAGGTGGTCATCTTGCCCGCCTCAACTACCTAGTCGCTGGAAATGAGAAATTACAGGGGTGGGCATAACACTCGCTTGTCAAGTTCAATTAGCAGAGGCGACAAGACAAACTTCTTTGCAAATCGGTACAAAATAAAAAAGGATTCCTCGTCATGAAGCTCTCCCCCACTTCACCGCCGAGCTGGTCGTTACCTCACTCCACTAAGTCCTAGCACCGAGCCATTGAGCTCCATCACAAATGCACCCTAGCCCTGAGCCGCACTGCTGTGGATCAAGCGCCGCTGCCATGGAAGCCACAGATCTACCCACCGTGGATGGTGCGGCTCATGGATCTACCAAATGCGGCCACTATGCTTAGAGGAAGAGAGTGATGGAGAGATAGAAGGGTCATCATAGATCATACCCTGAGAAAGACCGCCACTAAAGGTGCTACAGCTCGTGTGCTCCTCCACACGTCGCCATCAATTGGTGGTGCGAGGTGTTGATATGAGGGCCCTTAAATCCTTGTCCAATGCATATCTGCCATCTAGATAAAGCACACATTGCATTCAAAGTTTCAAAGTGCTTGAAGACGTGTTATCTTGACTTTACCTGAATTGGGGCTGTAGTGGGGCCTCCAAGGGGGTT
>Ga0182004_10003715_pt1 | contig 12189 bp, 12 predicted proteins | sample Sormic07211540_1_FD_120479 | JGI IMG/M metagenome (GOLD analysis project Ga0182004, IMG submission 120479) | Endophyte microbial communities from Sorghum bicolor roots, Mead, Nebraska, USA - 072115-40_1 MetaG | ecosystem: Host-associated > Plants > Roots > Unclassified | place: USA: Nebraska... | reverse complement strand
GGGGGGGTGTGTTGGTTGTGTCTGGTGGCGGTGGTGGGTGGTGGTGGGTGTTTGTTTTTTTTGTGTTTGTTTTTTTTGGTGGGGGGGGGGGGGGGGGGGGGGGTGATTTTGTCACTTTGTAATTCGATCATGAATTAGTGGTGCTGTCCATCTAGTTCAGGTTCGATCATTGCAGAATTAATTTCGTGATCTATTCCTCCACAGAGACCAAAAAGCTAGATTGTACAAGTATTACATTTACAACTCGATAAGTGGACTGTGAAAAGGTGATGTTGAAAGACTTCAAACATTATGCGGACAATGCCCTGCTTGTTGGGATCTAGTGGCAGAAGACGCACCGACTATGCCACTTGAAAGGGAAAGGGGCCTAGGTATATAGCCTTTCGTTGTCAAGATGGATGACCATCAGGTTGTTTTGGAATTTGGTCTGATACACATCTGATGACCTGTAGGATAGGATACGTTCCTTTTTTCTGATAAGATGGAGGAACCACAGTGAATCCGTGTTTTTAGTTCTAGCATGTTCGGCTGAGGAGGCCTCAGACCATAACTAAAACTATATGTCTAACTGATATGGATATGATTATGTGTTAAGTTTGTATTAACGAAGTTGCACAACTGCATACTCCTACATAACAAAAAGTCAAAGTTATTGTCGTTTGTGGTAGTTGTAGAGAAGCTAATGGTAGTACTTAGTTGTGGGTTGAGTTGTACCATACAAATGATAACTAGGTAAACTTTTAGTGTTATCCAGTTGTCTAGATCAATCCTTCTTGACTCTTGACACACTAGTTAGTTAACTCTTTAGTCTAACAGGCTCTAAAACTTCTGTCAATGGGTGTCAAATGTCATTCTTGCATTCAACTAGGACTATAAGATGTCCTATAAATTTGCTGCGTTGTTCCTTCTTTTTCTTCCCCATCTTTATTTTTCATCCAAGTTGGAAGCATACCAATTTGCCGAAAGGCAAATCTTTCACGCATGTAGGGCCTGGTACCTGCATGAAAATTATAATCATGTGTCTGTATTAGATCAGGTTTTAGCTCCTGTAGTTGATCAATTATATTGTCTTTTGCAAGGTCCATATTTATGGAGGTCAAGTAACCTCTTGGAAGAATGACCATGGAGATGAATTGCTTTTTATGAGCAGCAAGGTATATAGAAACATTCAAGATGTCATGGCTGACGTCATTGGTTAACTTCTTAATCCATTAGTGCATTAGAAGCATGGGCGATACATCTCTGTCATCCTTGTCCATGCCAAAACAAATTTATTCATTAACTAGATTCGATCTGAACATATCTAATATGCTTTGTCAATACTTCATATTCTTAGTTCCAGAGCCCTTTTGAAATATCACTAAAATACCGTTTCATTTTCTCAGGACCTTAGCCCTTTTTATTTTCATGTTTTTTTCCCTACAAATGCAAGTTTAACTACTCAATTAAGTATGCCACTCATGGCTCCTCATTTATTATATGCATGTTGCCTCTTAAACATGGCACCTCTTAAACATGGTTTTGACTTGAAGTCCTTTTTCAGGCCATTTTCAAGCCTCCAAAAGCAATCCATGGTGGAATACCCATTTGTTTTCCCCAAGTATGGCAATTTCATTTTTATTTCATAATTTATAAGCTCAAAAAATGCCTGGTCCAATCATCCGAAAGAACCATATATATGCAGTTTGGAACACATGGAAATCTTGAGAAACATGGATTTGCAAGGAACCGTTTCTGGGCTATTGATGATAATCCTCCACCTTTCCCAGTAAACACTGCTATAAAAACTTTTGCTGATCTCATTCTGAAGCCTTCTGAAGAAGATCTCAAGATTTGGCCTCATAGGTTCGTGTTAGAGACCATGAGTCCATGATGTTATCATGTCGATGCTTGACTCTGCTCCTCATCTATCTTTAAATAAAATTACTACTTGCAGCTTTGAATTTCGATTAAGAGTTGCTCTTGCGCCTGGAGGAGATTTGATTCTCACTTCTCGAATCAGAAATACAAATATTGATGGAAGACCTTTCTCATTTACTTTTGCATACCATACGTACTTCTCGGTATCTGACATAAGGTATGCATAATTTTTTAATCAGTTCATTCCCCCTCTATTCTCAGATTTTGGTTCAGATGTCGTAACCAGAAACTTATCCAATAGTCTGGAATTGGAATTGTGGACCTATCTTGCATATGGCTTTCCAGTTATATGTGTTCAGTTTACTTGTTGATGCCTAGGCCGATACTACCTCCATAATCTTTTACAGTCCCCCAAATTATATTTTGACAATTTCTTTATTTTACATTTATATTATTTAGGGTTATAAAATTATGATAATTAGGTAGTATATTTGATTGCAAATCTAATCATATCAAGTTTGTATTATAAAAGTTAAAAATTGTTAGCTAAATTTTTGGTCAAAGTTTTAAAATTTTTAATCTTAGTATGCGTGTGCGCCTTATAAAAGAACATGGAGGAAGGATGTATTATGCATTTATGATTATGTCATTGGTATTAAACTAAGCTCGGCTAATGAAACACCATTTAGAAGCTGTTGGCAAGCATGATGGTTTCATACTGCAGTTTTAATGCAGGTACATGACAAACTTTTAGACCGCAGGAAATGAGTGAGGCACTTTAGTTTTATGGGTATTGAAGGAGCTGAAAGTTGGAGAGAATAGGCATTAGAAGATGTTTACATGTACTTTATCTCAATTCAAGCATATACCTGTTCAAACAATCAGGAATTGAAAGTTGTTTTTTCCTTACTTACTCAAGACACAAATGTCCCCAGTGAAGTACGTGTTGAAGGGCTGGAGACCTTGGACTACCTTGACAACCTTACAAAAGAGCGATTCACAGAGCAAGGAGATGCAATCGTGTTTGAAACAGAGGTAACTAAACCAACTCAATATCACAATGAAACTATGAATTTTGCTGATTTAACAACCTTTTCTTGTGGTGAAGATTGACAAAATTTATTTAGACGTGCCATCAAAAGTTGCGATAATTGATCATGAGAAGAAAAGAACATATGTCTTAAGAAAAGATGGGCTTCCGGATACTGGTAAATTTACTCGATCATTGATTTTGTTCTCATCAGCATTCGTTTAGCTTTGTTATAACATGCTTATTTCCATTACCCTTTTTCCTCTTGTAGTTTTATGGAACCCATGGGATAAGAGGTCAAAAATCATGCAAGATTTCGGAGATGAAGAATACAAACACATGCTGTGCGTTGGACCTGCAAATGTTGAGAAACACATTACCTTGAAACCTGGTGAAGAGTGGAAAGGAAAGATGGAGCTCACAGCTGTTCCTTCCAGTTACTATAGTGGACAGTTAGATCCAGAGAAGGTTCTTCAGGGATGAGAATTCTAACCTGCAAAGATCTTGTGTAGGTAATGCTCATCTCGCTTCGAAGCTTTTTGACTTTTCGCAATTTGAGAGCTCATAGTGATAGAGACAAGTCCAATGCAGTTAAAACTCAAGCTTCAGCAATTCTCAATTTGTTTTGTCAAGATGCTTGAAAATGTGGATTTAGAAATGGGCTTTGCTATGGTACACCCAAGTAACTGTGAGCCCTTTATTTAATTAGATCGAATGGTTAGAATCATCTATTACTTTCCAGGAGGTAATATGTGAAATTATATTTATTTAATTTTTAATTTTGGGAAAAATACAATAAATGAGGAAAGTTTAGATATAAATATCTTTTTATTTTTGCAACTTTAGATATGATATAATTTAATTAGCATACACTATATAATAGTTTTGTACAAGTAACATAATGTTGTATGTAGGTTCTAAATATACTGGAAACACATATGTGTCCAAACATATATAAAATTCTATGTTCGTACAAAAAAAATTTATGTAGCAACTTTACATGCTCAATAATATACGTGATAACTTTTTATTACAAAGGCCTCTAAATTATGTAACACAATTTTAATCAAGTTAGCATAATATACACTAGATTATGTAGCGTGTGTAGCGTGCAACGTATTTTAACATGATGATTTAGAATCATAAAACAATTAGTCATGTTTTAGGTAAAAATATCAAAACTTAAAGTATATAAAAATAATCTCATTCAAATATGGATACATTAAAATATTTATTCAGGGTATTTAGTTGAATACTCATTGCTTTTGCTAAAAACTTTTGTACATAGGACATATATGTACATGTATACGTTAGCAAAAAAATGAAACAAAAAAAATAGGTATTCACGTTAAGCCCCAAAGGAAGAGGCCATGCGGAAGGAAAGGAAAGGCCATGCTCCAGATTCTCTCCCTGATTTGAGGATTTGACAACATATCTTCTTTCTTTTTTAGATTGATTAATTCATTAACTAACTAAAAAAGAAATAAAAGAATCAATGACTCAGATTTATTTGAAACCGTAGCATTGCCCTTTAGAAATAATATGTTTGCTCCAGTTGCAGACTGAATTCTGTTTGTATTTATAATTTGATTTCAGCACAATGGGCATATGTCTTTGAGCTCTATTCATGTGATTGATAGCACAGTGACTGAAGATAGTCCTCAAGCCTGTTTAATTTCATAGTTATGTCAACAAGTACCTCTTCCAGTTATTTCAATTTGCAATGTCATCCATAGTTCCTATTCCTAATTCATGAATTCTCCATTTCTGTAGGAATGGCTGGCGTCGCTTACATTACTTGGTGGCTGCCCTGGTGTTGAAGCTGTTTCAACTTACGAGCCTTTGTTCGTCGCCATTTTCATCCACTTATGTGTCTTTATTGTTAGTATATAGAAGCAGGTGATCACTGCAATAATAAGCCGCGCTAGTAGCTTTGGAATATCTGATTGTGCCCTCAGACCTCAGTGGACTCAAATTAGTGAATAATAGCATCCATTGTTCAGAATTGTTCGCCGGACATATGGATGGTGCCTTACTTTACATTAGGGCTAGGAGATGTCTTTCCTTTTCTATTAGTGTGTAGAGACGTTATCTTGGATACATGAGTTCACCTGCTCCTGGATGGGGATATGTTTTTTTGAAAGAAATGGCAGGAGCTTTGCCTCTCAATTAAGAAAGAAGTAAAAGAGTTTTCTATGTACAATTTATAGAAACAGCAGCAACAGGAAAGCCAAACACAAAGCAGCTGAACACTGGCAGAAAAACAAATTGCAACTTGCTAGCCAGCTCTCTCAATAGCCCTTTTTCTTTGTGCAATGTCTTCTTTGATTCTTGAAGCAACCTGCAAGGCCGGTTCATATACATTGCTCAAAATTCTACGATTTCTCTCCTTCCAAAGATTCCAGCATGTGTAAATGACCAAGCCGTTGAAGCGCCTTCTTTCTTCTTTTGTGACCATGAGTACGGTGTCCTCCCACCATGAACTCAAGCGTTCATGTAAATCAACGATAATGGCACTTTTTTTTCTATTTATGTTTCCTTCTGGGCCATCGTCTGTAGCCCCGTTATCATTCAAAACAATACTATTTGTCACGATCTAAATGTAATTAGCATGCCAATCATCGTATCATGAGAGCATGATTATAATATAATTAAATTAATAAATGTAGGGCTAAGCCTTATTCTCTGCCTTGGTCTAACTAGGCTCCGTCGCCAGTTAAACCTTGTTTTTAGCATTAAAATAGAAGGTTTGAGATGACATGATAGACCCATGTCATGAATTATGAGTGATTGTAAAGATGAGATGATTGAGTTTTGGTTAAGTTAAACTAATATGATTTTATGTTTCTTAGCTTGTGAATGTGCAGATGTTGAGTGCATCAAGATGGTCGATGGCAGTGAAGAAGGTTAAGTGCGGAGTTCAAATCAATGGACCATGGACGGTGAAAACATAATAGTTTGAACTGATCGACCATGGACGGTGAAAACAGAACACAGTCAAGGCGAGGCGTCTAAGGACATGGAGCACACATATTGATATCGAAGGGGTTGTGTACTGGCTATATCTATAAGGCCTTGTTTAGATGTAGTCAGATTCACCTCAATCCACATGTGTTAGAGTGGATTGAGGTGGAATTTAGTTCAAGTTTCACTCTAATCCACCTCAACACATGTGGATTGATGCGAATCTGGACGGATCCAAACAAGGCCTAAGGGTTTGATGGTTTAGCCTAAAAAAAACACGACAGAGTGATTTTCATGTAATACTTGGCTCAACAGATTTTACTATATTTTTATGAGAATTGAACTTATGCTAACTATGTGTGCTCTCATATGAGATGATGGTAGATGGAGTCCGCGTAGTTGGTTAGCACGGATGGTGCTGCCAGGGACAACCGAATTAACTAGATTAAGTTGAGTGCAGACCATAGAAGATTTAAATAAATCCAAGAGAAACGTTAAAAGTTTCATTTTTTTCGACCTTAAACAAATGATTCAAACCATATTTTAGGAATTTTAATCGCATGACTTTTTCAAGAAAATGGATAATATTTTGAAAAAAAATGTTTGCCCCTTTGAACTATCAATGCCCCGCGTAGCTAAACTGTCTTCAAAACCAGTCGGTATACATAGTTTGGAGCATATGATATTCGATTTTGTATTTTGTTGTAAATCAGACGACATCACGACGTTGATAGTTGAGAGAATTCAAATGGACGTTTCCCGTCCTAAATTGGGGCTCTTCTTACTGGGCCTTGGGCCAACATGATTTCAGACTCGCAGCAAGCCCACACAACACAATTTTTCCTTTTCCGATTTAAATTGATAATAAAAATGAGTGTTTTGAGTAAAAAAAAGAAGGGAAAAGAATTTCAAAAGGAAAATGGAGAGGGGTGGGGAGGGAATACAGGACATGAAGAATCTATACACTTCATTTCAAACATGAAATGAGTTGCTAGTTGATTTTCAGGGCAACAGATTTGCAGATAGGACACCAGTTCTTCTGCCGAAGCCAATGCTGTATGCAGGAAAGGTGGTAGTAGTGCTTACATGCCATCTTTCCCACCTCCTCGCCGGCTAAATACTCCTCCTGAGAAATATTTCAGTGAAAGAAAATATTTAGAGGTTGCAACTAATATCCTGCTACAGAACAATCTGATACAAATGAACTTGCCTGGCATATGCTGCATTTTCTTTCACAATCTTCATGAGAACCTGAAGCTGTGGGCATGTAGAGGCTCCTGTTCAGGCACGTGGACAATGCATTGTCTGAAAGACCAGTGTTTACAGTACCAATTCGCTCTCCCAAAGCAAGCAGCTCCTTCAAAGCAGAGTGTCACAAATTAGATAAGTACACTGGAGATACAAAGCATGACAAACAAAAAATGTTTGCTAACTGAAGAGAGACAAGAGGATGAAGCAACGAAGGAAATCAGAAAATGGCGTCGTCAGAGTAAGGGGTCAGGCATCCAGACATACTTCGTAGGACATGCCGTCGATATCCATCCTCATTCCTCTATGCCGATCATTGAATATGAAGTAGTTCTCAAGCTGCAATGCACAATGTAATTATATGATTTGCATTCTCTATATAATTTGGACGTTTAGCATGACAATTGTGCAGTGATAGAATGCCTTACCTCTTCTATTCCACCCACATCAAAGCGCAAGTATCCATTTGAGTCCTCCATGCTGTCGTCCAGAGATGAAAGGTCTCCCTGAAGGCCGCTTCTGTATCTCGCCATGAATCCAGAAAGAAACCCTTCAGAAGGCACATGGTTTCTTGTTACCTGCTCAACTAGCAGCAAGTCGTCGTCACTCCTCTCTGAACTCCTCCTAGCATCTCCAGCACCATTTCTGCGCACACCGTCAGCTCCTGCATTTGCTGCACCTTCATCAGCTTTTCTTATCCTCGAAGCTGCCCGATGCGACGGCCTTGAGACCGATCGACTATTGCTCGGGGAACCAGCACTGAATCCACTCGGTGACTGTGGGCTGTTCTCCCTGTTCAACGATCGTTTCCTTGATGTGTTGACCCTCTCCTTAAGCCTAGCCAGTAGATCACGCCCGGGCCCAGGAGTGTCTCTTGACCTGTTGCCGGTTTCGCTACAAGAGCCTCCTGCATCCCTGCTGATGCTGCCTGAAGCACTGCTTTCATGTGGAGGCTTTCTGTTGGGCTTCCGAAAAATCTGTGATCTCCCAGGGGTGGCTGGCGTTGATTCATTGGGCGCCGCCGCCCTGTGCACCTCCTTGCCTTTGGCTTTGTCAGCAGAATGCTGACCACTACAGCCATGGCGCGAGCAGCAGTTCTTGGACTTGGGGCGCGAACCGTCTTCTCTGAAGAGAAGAATTGAGCCTCCCTTGGTGAAGAGGAGGCCGCCAACTGTTCGTCTTCCCATGTGCTCATCCATGTCAGATAATTACCTGAAATTACAAATGTTTGGAAGAAGTCAGACATTTCCCAAACAGGTTAAATCATTCAGACCTGGTAAACAGGTAATGTGCTGGATTCATGGCAGGTCTAACATGCCTGATATCAATTGTTAATTAATAGGGAGCCCTAATTAATACGCAATATCAAACTGAAGTCTACAGGCATGCATAAGTAATCACCATTCACCACGGGCCATGTGGTCGCAGTATGACTAAAATGGATTCAGCAGACCCAAAGAACATAATCTTAATCATTAATTTTAGCAAAACGAAATTAGGCAGGTGATCCATCTGTATAACTTTAACTATTATAGTTCTAGTTATTAGATATGTGTCTGCTCATATATACAACCAAAGCATCTTTCTCTGTGGACCAAACGAAGTTGCTGTACTAGAGACCTTTTCCCTTCCTGTCTGGAATTATTTCCTATCCTGAAAGGCCAGTTCGGCCACGCCTGCAGTACCACGGCACAGCACAGTACTGTATCAAAAACCGAAAGGTGTACTGATTTTGCTTTACGGGAATCGGAATCAGATAGACTTGGAGAGGCACCCTGACGGTTGACGCATACGGATTCCATGGGATAGTAGTACCTATCTATCGCATAAGAAAAATATTATCTATGTCTTGTAACTGAATAAAAAAGGATGGGAAAGAAAGTTGCTGGTTTCAGACAGCCGAAGCAACCGGAACATGCAGCGGAAAACGATTCCGTCTTTCAGAGGAAAACATTGACCTGTATTTGTTGAAGAAAACAGAGGAAGTTTTTCCTTCTTTCTTTCTTTTGTGAAACAAAAAAAAAAGCAGATGAAGATTGATACGGAGTATAGTACTTGAATACTAAATACTAAATACTAAATAAAATAAAAGGGAATTGGATTGCAGAGACCAAAAATTCAGAACTTTCGTGGATCATCAAACCTTCAAAGTCCCAACAAAAATCAATCCAGCCATCGATCACGAAGTAACAGGTTTGTGTTCCTAAACTTGCAGCGCCTACATAACTTTCACAAGCAGTCGCTACAGAAGAAGTGAAGAACCCAACGAGAAAGGGCGAAAGAACCATGCAAACCACCTTTCTCTGCCACCCTGAATTCCTTCTACGAGAATACAACAAACCTCTGCCACCCCTGAATTTCATATGGTGATCTACAAACTCGCCAACCAGTTGACACGAACAACCAAACAACACCAGGCCGAACACCAAACACAGCATGCCAACATCTGAACATAACACGAGGAAGAAGAGGAGGAGGAGGAGGAGGAGGAGGAGGAGGAGGAGCGGCCATGACCAACCTTCCTTTCCAAGCCTTTTCTTCTAGCCGGGCGATTCTCCTCCAATGGAACAGGCCCAGACAGCGACGGGATCAACCCGGAGAATCGAGGGGAGGAATAGGGAGGGGGAGGGGGCGATAAGAAGAGATCGGAAGTGCTGGGAGTTGTTATATACGCATGGCCAAGAAACCAAACCACAGAGACACAGCGACGGGGGGTGCGGAGGCGGCCTGAGGCTTCAACAGGAAAGGAGCGGCGAGGGAGACGAGGCCGGCGTGGCGGGCAGGAAGGGACGGCGGCAGGGCCCGCGGGGCAGGTGGTGTGGGAGCCGTCGGATGAGGCGCCAAGCGTAGGATCCGACGGGCGCGAGGGAGATGGGGCAGGCGTGGGTCTCGTTCAAACGGAGGCCCAGAACCGCCCCCACCACCGAATTTCCTGCCCGATAATGTGCCGGCCCGTACATGCGTGTAGTCGAGTGAAGTGGACCCACGGAGGGGCTGACAGGTGGGGCGTTGGGCCATCCTGTTGCCTGCGCATTTTTTGGGGGACATTTTTTTTTTGTCCGCTTTTCGTGAAGCAGTGTCAGTGTTTTCTGGTCTTTTTGGTGCACAAATAAACGCTATGTCTTTTTCAGTATTTATTTAATCAACTCTCCGGCTCAATTATATTAGATAACGGAAGTTGAATGCATAGCAGCAGTATATAGCACATCAAAATCATCATGTTATGAGAGTTTTTGTAGGAGGGAGGATAGCACATAGCAGTCTACAGCTATTGTGAAATAAAAAAAAAGTAGCAGTAATAATTAGTACAGGAAAAAAGTGTTTTTTGGGTGCACTTTTTGGGGGAAAAAAAGTCTAAGATAAAATATGTTGTACCAAGTAATAACATAAAAACGTGCAAAACATAATAGATGTGTCTACAGATGTTCAAGTTTTGTTGGCGTGCCGTGGTGTAAAGTGAAAAATCTTTGAGTTAGTACAAAGCCCCTTTTTCTTAGTGTGACCAGGGTGATTGGTTATTTTTAGGACGACCCTGTCTAGCTGTTGGAGTACCACCAACTTGGATGCGGCTGTAAAGTGTATGATGCATAAAAATCAGTACTTTAGATTGCTAAAATTGTACACCGGTACTTTGCTTTTTCACTCATTTTTCTCTCGTGTGTCTCCCTAGCTTGTGCTCCTGCTAAAACCTTGTGATTTGCGTTAAAATAAGAGAGCTATTATACTGGGTCCAGACAATAGCTCATACTTTAGCATTTGCACAAAGGAATTCCTATCATTGTAGCCGTGCTTAGTAGTTTATATTATATAAGTAAACACGATAATAACGGAGCTCTCTTTGGGTTGCACGTACAGCGTTAATTAGGGATTGACTCCATGCTCGCGAGGATTTACGTATCTGCTAAATAGATTCTAGGCACATAAGAGATAGGGGTAGAATCTTCATAGAAAATGGCGGATAATATTCTTTTTTCGCAGGAATTGCTCAGAAAATTAGAAAGAGGACGGGAAAAGTAGGCTTCTTTTTATATCCTGTATGACTTGCTCTGACTTAGACGGCACATATTCTCCTAGAAATCATTTTCATAGCGTTACAAGAGGGGGCTTGTGTAGATGATTCCATCAGTCATTACACACACACAAAAAAAAAAAACATTACCAACTTCCATCTCATACAGCGTCACGAATTCTTTTCATTTATATAAGGAGAAAAACATACTTTAGTAAAAGTCTGTATATAGTGACAAAAATTATCTCATCATGTCACACATTACACAAGAGTCAAACAAACATGATAAAAAAAAATGTCTTTGTCAGAGACGTCGCTAGACGTTCCTACACCACAACGGTGGGCACGTTTAGATTAGATGGATGGCTGTACACCGTAGCAGCCCGGCCAAATTTTGGCCATTGACCACTAGCTGCGTTTGGATCAAAGGAAGAATTTGGCTCAGCAATGCGCTTTCCATACCCATGCACCGTTCACTTTTGTGCCATATGGCCAAATATTATTATAGGCGGCTAACCCGTCAACCAAAATTTGGACCAACGATAATTTTATCAAGACACACCAGTATAATTTAAACGTGTTTTTTGTGTTGTACCTAGTTGTTTTTTCTCTCTAGTAAACCGGGTTAGTTATGTTCTTCTACAGTGAATTGCAAGAACATGACTTTTTTTTTAAAAAAAAAAGGATTCTTTGGGACAAACAAATGGTAGTAGTACACAGGAACTGGTCAACACATAAACATACGTGAGCCGATTCAGCGCGCGAGTACACGTCACGACGGCATAAAACCGATCCTCCACTTTTTTTTTTTGAAAGATCCGGAAAAACCCGGCTTTGATTTATCATAAGAAGAGAACTGCAGCAACGTTTACATGCGCGAGAAGCGCGACCACCTACAGCCTAGGCTGTGGGGGAAACAAAAAGGAGAAAAAGAAATACACAAAAAATAAGACAAGAGTTTATTACATAAAAGTGTTATTAGCAACAAACAGAGGCTTTAAAATATGACCGCCGGAGATGGACCAGAGGTAGCATTCGTCCTTGATTTCAAAAAAGGTCTGTCGCTCATCCTTCCTGG
>Ga0182004_10003714_pt1 | contig 12190 bp, 15 predicted proteins | sample Sormic07211540_1_FD_120479 | JGI IMG/M metagenome (GOLD analysis project Ga0182004, IMG submission 120479) | Endophyte microbial communities from Sorghum bicolor roots, Mead, Nebraska, USA - 072115-40_1 MetaG | ecosystem: Host-associated > Plants > Roots > Unclassified | place: USA: Nebraska... | reverse complement strand
TGTAGCTTGTTTAGTTTAGCTATCTTGTTTAGGAGTGTAGCTAGCTTCTAGTTGTGCTTTCTTGTTGTATCTAGTGTTTAGCTTTCTTGCTAGACTTGTGTAGGTGGCTTGCATAGCTTAGTTGTGCTAGTGCTAGAATAGCTTCGCCTTTTGTCTTAGTAATCAACTTGTCTAGTTGAAGGTTGTAGAAAATTTAAATAGGCTATTCACCCCCCCTCTAGCCATTTGGACCTTTCACAGGAGCGTGCTCGCGCGCTGGAGAGCGAGTGAAAGGTCGGAGAAGAACTAAAGACCAGGAACTGGGAGCTGACTGGTAAGATCGGTTTTGACACGCCGAATGTGAAATCTTTTTTTGTAGTAGCATGAGATTAACTGTCCTTTTTTTTTAAAACTTGTCATAGTGCTCAAGGCTAATACTAAGAAGCATGTCGAGGATCTAGTCAAAGACCGGGACTCATGGAAGGCCAACTGCATCAAGATCTGAAAGGGAGTCGCCCCAGTGCTAGATCTGATCAGTCCGAAACTCCCCGAGGACCAGCCCTGTGCTCAAAGGCAGACTCCGGTTGAGAAAGCACAGGAAGCATGGGGCTGGCTCTAGCAGTTCATGAAGGACGCCAGGGAGTTCACCGGAGCCCATGTCCTTAGCATGGTACATGCTCACTACCCCCTAGTCGACCTGTCCCGCCTGGAGGAGGGGTACCCCAAGGAGGTCAATCCGAAGGAGACTGATGACCTTCGTGTCAGCCTACTGGACTTGTCGTCGACAGTGATCGGCGACATCAACCTTTGTGGGACATCTACTCCCCTTAGTCAACCAAGGTCAGATAGGTCGACCAGGGAGTGGTCGGAGGCATCCGTTGAGGGAGATGGGCGATCAGCACCTGCGGTCCCGACCAACCAAGTGCCGGTGGCCCCGACCTCATCAACGGCACCAGAAGCCCGCACGTGTGAGCAGCCCGAGCAGCAGGCCCCGGTTTAGTCTGTAGGCGTAGACTAGGAACCGCCTAGAGGGGCTTTTATTGTAAACTTTGTTTGAAAAGTTTGTAATAAAGTCTAAATTTATAAACCATGGTTTTGAGCGTTGTAAATAATTTGTGAGAGTGATGTATCACTGGAATGAAGATTATCGGATATCCTTATTTGATTTCATTGTGTGGCGTGTCGAGAACAAACAATGGCGTTCTTGGTGAATAGTCTACATGTAAAGAGGTATAGAGCAAAAAATGAAACTATTATTCATAAGGAAAAAGATACAAGTAAGATGTACTGCTTCTAGGGGTAAAACCACCGTAGTTTGTCTATGTACCACGAATTGGGCAGACTTGTGCCGTCTGGGTAAGCCAGCCTGTAAGAGGTGGGACGCGTGACTTTGGCGACCATGAAAGGTCCCTCCTGGGGCGTGGATAGCTTGTGCATTCCGTCCTGGCTTGTTTTCCATTTGAGCACCAGATCGCCGACCACGAAGGAGCGCTCTTTGACATTTTTGTTGTAATATCGTCGTATAGCTTCGAGGAACTTTGCTATTCAGAGGCAAGAATCTAACCGTTTCTCCTATGTGCAATTGATTTCAACTTCTCTAGCATGGTCTGCTGAAGACAGGCCGAAATGTTCGACTCTTGGGGATCCGAACACTATATCGGAGGGGAGCAGCGCCTCAGCCCCGTATACCATGAAATAGGGGGATACACCAGTGTTCCAACTAGGCTGCGTTCAGAGACACCAGACCACAGCTGGCAATTCTTTCATCCACCTTCCCGGTGCTTTGTCATTTTCCTTGTACAGCCTCTTTTTTAAGGCGTCTACAATCATCCCATTTGCTCGCTCGACTTGTCCATTGGCTCGGGGATGAGCTACCAACACGTACTTTATGACTATGCCTCTGTCATCACAGAAGTCCCAGAATGTAGTGCTAGTGAACTGAGTACCCAAGTCGGCGATTATGCTATTAGGAACCCTGAATCGGTGTATGATTTGATTGAGGAATTCTATAGCTTTTTCTGAAGTTGCTTTGACCAATGGCATGTACTCGATCCACTTGGAGAACTTGTCGACCAGCACGAATACGAACTTGAAATTGCCGGGCGTGGGTTTGAATGGCCCGATCATGCCTAGGCCCCAGTAGGCGAATGGCCAAGATGATGGTATCGTCTGGATTTTGTGAGCGGGTATATGAGTACTCTTGGTGAAGAATTGACAGCCCTCACATCGCTGGACCAGCTTCTCGGCGTCGGCCACAGCGGACGGCCAGTAAAATCCTGCTCAGAAAGCTTTTCTGACCAGCGTTTGAGAGGCTGCGTGATTGCCATAGGGTCCAGCGTGTATATCGTCTAGCAGCGTGATGCCATCATCTTGGGTGATGCACTTTAACATGACTTCTGAATTGGCGTTCTTACGCATAAGTCAACCATCGACCAGTATGTAGTTTATGGATCGTCGAATGAGGCGTTCGTTCTCAGTCTTGTCTTGAAAGCCGGAACCGTCCGAGAGATACTTGATGAAAGGCGTGCGCCAGTCGTCACTGCTGGTTGTCGAAGTGACATCCTGGACGAGCAGTGCCTCGTTATTTGGCTTATCGACCTGGTCGTGTCCGATGCTCGGTTTCTCAATGTCTTGGACGAAAACGCCTTGTGGAATCTGAGCCTGGGATGATCCTATCTTTGACAGCGCATTCGCTGCTTGAATCTTGTCCCGAACTATGTGTATGTACTCTATTCCATAAAAGTTTGCTTCCCATTTGTGGATCTCCTTGCAGTACAAATCCATTTTCTCATGAGTCGTGTCCCACTCCTTATTTAGCTGGTTAATGACCAGGGTAGAGTCGCCGTGGACGTAAAGGCGCTTGACTCCTAATTCCACGGCCAATCGTATGCCATGTAAGCATGCTTCATACTCGGCGACATTGTTAGACGGCGGGAAGAGGATTCTAAGGACGTAACGTAGTTTGTCCTTGTTTGGTGAAACAAAAAGGATCCCGGCGCCAGCGCCGTTGATCTTTAAGGACCCGTCAAAAAACATTAACCAGTGGTCGGAGATATCTGGAGCAGGCGGTGCATTGAGATTTGTCCATTCTGTGATGAAGTAGACCAGTGCTTGAGACTTGACGATTGTACGACTCTGGAAATCCAACGAAAAGGGGCATAGCTCCATAGCCCATTTTACAATTCTACCATTGGTGTCCTTATTGCGCAAGATGTCCCCGAGCGGAAAGCTTGCAGTTACTATGATGCGATGGCCATCGAAATAATGTTTCAACTTCCTAGAAGTGATTAGAATAGCATAGATTAACTTTTGTATCTGGGGGTACCTAGTCTTGGACTCATGTAAAACTTCACTTATGAAGTATACTGGTCGCTGTGTCGCTGGACTTTGTAGACGTGGCCCGGTTCGTCCCACTCCACTACAAGCACCGTGGAGACGACTCGGTCGGTTGCCGCGATGTAGAGGAGTAGGTCCTCGTTAGGTTGAGGCGCAGTGAGGACAGGAGCTGAAGTGAGGAAAATCTTGAGCTGCGTGAATGCAGCGTCGGCTTCCTCTGTCTAGGAGAATTTTTCGGATGCTTTTAGTAGTTTGAAGAAGGGGAGCCCTTTCTCTCCCAGTCTAGAAATGAACCAGCTAAGAGAAGCCATGCATCCTATGAGTTTCTGGACGTCTTTTACATTTCTGGGTGGTCGCATATCGAGCACCGCCCTGACTTTTGAGGGGTTCGGTCGTATGCCATCGCGGCTGACGACGTTACCGAGCAGTATGCCGGAAGGGAAACCAAAGATGCACTTTTTGGGGTTAAGCTTTCACTTGTATCTATTTAGCGCTTTAAAGGTGCAGTCTAGGTTGTCGATCAGAGTGATGGCGTCTCTGGTTTTGACGACAACGTCATCGACGTAGGCTTCGACAAGGTCGTCGCGTATCTCGTCGTGGAGACATTGTTGGATAGCGCGTTGGTAAATGGCTCTGACATTTTTTAGTCCAAAGGACATGGTTGTGTAGCAGTATGCTCCAAAGGGAGTGATGAAAGAGGTTTTAATCTAGTCGTCCTCTTTTAACGAGATGTGGTGATAACTAGAGTAGCAGTCAAGAAAAGAGAGCAATTCGCATCCGGCCCTTGAATCGACCACCTCGTCTATGCGGGGGAGACCAAAAGGATCTTTAGGACAGTGTTTATTGAGATCGGTGTAATCGACGCACATTCTCCATTCATTATTCTTTTTTCTTACAAGGACCGGATTGGCGAGCCAATCGGGGTGATACACTTCCTTAATAAACCCGGCTGCTAAAAGCCATGTAATCTCTGTCCGAATAGCCTCCTTTTTGTCGCGAGCGAACTGTCGTAGCTTCTGCTTGATTGATCTTGCGGTCTTCGAGACGTTTAAGGAGTGCTCGATCAAGCTTTGTGGGACACCGGGCATGTCTGCGGGTGTCCATGCAAAAACGCTTACGTTATCCCTTAGAAACCTGACAAGCACGTCTTCCTATTTGGTGTCCAAATTGGATCTGATGAGAGCCGTTTTCTCTGGATCGCCGTCGACCAGGTGGACCTCCTTGTGCTCTTGGGACTTGGTGTTCTTTCTTGGGGTCTGCTGCTCGGGTAGCTTGAGCTGATCGGATGAGACTTCTGCTGCTTGGGACACCATTTCTACCATCCGAATTGAGAGGTCAATGGCTTCGGTGATCTTGAAGCTTTCATCCTCGCAGGTGTATGCCATGTAAACGTTGCCTCTGACGGTCAGGACGCCCTTCTCGGTTGGCATCTTGTGGACTAAGTATGAATAGTGTGGAACTGCCATGAACTTGGTGAGAGAAGGATGGCCTAGAATGGCGTGATAAGTTCCATCGAAATCGGCGACCACGAAGTTTACAAATTCTATGCGAAAGTGGTCTGGCGTTCCAAACTGGACGGGCAACGTTATTTGGCCAAGAGGTATTGAGCTTTGGCCTGGTAGAACACCCCAGAACTGGGCTTCAAATGGTTTCAGCTACGCTGGGGTTAGCTTGAGAGCAGGCTAGCTATTGCGAAACAGGATGTCGATGGAGCTGCCACCGTCTACGAGCACGCGCTTGAATCTAACACTGTTGATGCACGGGTCCAGGATTAACGAGAAACGTCATGGTTCTAGGATGGTAGCCCAATGGTCTTGTCTGCTGAAGGAGATCTCTCGATGCGACCAGGGTGGGAACTTTGGATCGGTGATCAATTCGTCAGAGCTATCCAGATTTAGGAAGGCCCTCTTGAGAAGTTTCCTTTCCTGCTTTGACTCGATCAAAACCTTCCCTCCAAAGATGGAGTGAACTACGTCGATTGGATTGACGTATTGATGCCGTGGGTCCCTATCCTGGTCATCGTCTTCGTCCTCTTAGTTGCGCCTGTCATGTTTCCCAGCAGTTTTGGTGACGTCTCCCTGAGTGGCCCGCTGCATGTAAATGCTCTTGAGGACACGACATTCTTCCATCGTGTGGTTAGACTTGGGATCAAGTTGGCACGGTCCTTTCAAGGTCTTGTTGTAATCTTTCTGATAGTCTCGTCATCCATTGGAATGCTTCACTGTGTTCACCTCGTGATCATTGTCATGAGGTCGCTTGCCTCTGAAGTCATCGCGGTTGTCGCGGTGCCTATCCCACCCTTCTCGAAGGTCACGGTTATCACCACGCCGAGGGTTTCGGTTGTCGAAACGTCCACGGTTGTCGTCCCGTCGGGGAGGGTGCTCGGTTCCTCGGACGTCCTCTCTGATGAGCTTTTCTGCATCGTCGGTGTCGGCGAAATTTTTGGCCGTGGCGAGGAGTTCGGCGACCATGGTCGGCCTCTTGCGTAGTAGCTTGCTTCTCAAAGCTTCGTGGAAGCAGAGACCTTTGATGAAAGCCGAAATAGCCTCGTCGTGGGAAATCATTGGGATCTTGAGGCGCATATCCGAGAAGCGTCGGATGTAATCACACAGGGGCTCGTTTTTCCGGTCGCTTATACTCTCAAGATCGTACTTGTTTCCCAGCTGCTCGCAGGTAGCGATGAAGTTGTCGATGAATGCCTGCCACAGTTGTTCCCATGAGTCAAATGAGTCTTCAGGCAAGCCGAGGAGCCATTGGTGACCAGCTTGGTCGAGGACGACTGGGAAATAATTTGCCATGACATGCTCGTCCCCTATTGCTGACCGGACCGCGATCTCATAAAGGGTGATCCAGTTCTCGGTGTTTTCCTTGCCGTCATATTTTTTGAGCTTCTCGAGCTTGAAATTGCGCGGTCAAAGAACTTGCCAGAGATGTGAGGAGAACTGTTTTAGGCCAGGGGGGCGTGAGCTGCATCATACTCGATGCAGCACACGTTTTCGTGTGCAGCTCTATCATTGATGCGTCTATTGATGCGCTCACGGGCATCCTTGTGAGAGAGGTTCTGCCGTAGATCACGGTTTCGTCCCTGGTCGTGTCCGCGTCTTTGCTCGCGGTTGCGGCCGGCGTCCCGACCACGATCGTCGCGATGGGCTTCCTTTCTGCGGTCATTGATGGGCGAATGACTACGACGATGCCTGCCGGGTCGTGGTGAGGCCCTACTGCGATGGGTCTGGTCGGAGGTGACCTCCGTGTAGGAGATGGCTTGGACCCTTCTGAGGAGATCTAAAGTTTGTCCCATTGTAGCAATTAAGTGCGCCCGTATGTTGGTCCGAACACCCAAGTATTCTAGGGTATCTAGGAGTCGGTCGAGGTTTGCTATGGCGACAGCCACATTGGCGCTTGGTGTCTTGAATACTTGCTGGTTCCCAACCATATCGATGGCGTCGTCAAGGTTATTGGGGACCAGCTGTCGCTGCTCTTCGTCTGCTTATCGCTGAGCGCGGTCAGCGTTGCGCTGCTCACGCTGCTGCCTTTGCTCGTCAGTTTCTCCGTCGATGACTGGTTCATCGTTGCTGACATTGAAAACCAAATCTCCTCATCGAGGTGGAAAAACCGAGAAGCGGGGAAAACACGGGGGGTAAGGCGGTAGATCCAAGTCGTAAACTTCGTCCTCGGGGCGTAAAATCTCGGTAGGGACAGATCATGTACTTGAGTTTGTGCTGGCGGTGTTGTCTTCTGGCAAAGTACGGACAGAAACCATATTGACGAAGTGACGTGCTGGGGGCACGGGTTGTCGTGAAGACAGGTCCATCTTTCTGAATAGGGAACGAGTATGGCACGAGACCTGGTCGGCCGCGTTACTCAGACCATGAGGAAGACTCCCGTTTGGAGAGGTTGTCTTGAACTGGATAGTTCGCCTTTCAGGAGTTACTGTTGTCATCAAGGACGTCCCTAGCCGTTCGTGCGTGGTGGCACAAGTTGGTCGACGAGAGTCGGTGCTCGAGCAGTCTGGCATGAGATTGAATCCACCAGATCGGAGACTTCAAGAAGCTTGTGATTGGCGTGATCGATGGCTTCAAGTAGATCGGAATTATCGATTTGTTTCCCCTTGTAACGAGGAAGCGGAGGTCGGGTTGTCGGAGTCGTAGTGGTCGTGGTCGGCGTGATCAGGACCACCACCTCCGCCGTTTCAGATCGGATCTGATTCTCTTCCAAGGTCGTGGTTGTAAAGCCGCCGACGTGAGTCATCTAGGTGATCTGGCCGACGGTGAATGTGAGGCCTTCAGCCACGGCAGCGGAGGCGGGGATGATGACCATCTTGTTCGTCTGGAGAACTATACGCACACCCCCTACCTGGCGCACCACTGTCGACGAAAGCTAGTCGGCAGTCTACCTTGGGGTATACCCACCGTAGTAGTTTATCGGCATATAGGTTCGCAAGCTACGAACTCGATGGTGACGCAAGACACAGACAAGGTTTTTATCCAGGTTCGGCCGCCGTGTGGGCATAATACCTACGTCCTGCGTCTGCGTCTGATTGTATTGCTGTGTGTTGAGTTGAATTGTTTAAGGGGGTTCCCTTGCCTCTCTTTATATAGTCCAGAGGGCAGGGTTACAGATTTGTATACTAATCCTAGTCAGTTACAATTGCCATAGATAATGCGATATCAATTCCTATGCTAACCGACTAGAATCCTGCTTAATCTGTACGTCTTGTTTCCTTGCGTGTAACTCCGAGCTGTTGGATCAAGCCTCAAACTGCTTCGTAATGGGCCAAATCTCCTGGTCCAAGTCTAGCCGTAAGGGTATAGTGGTTTATACCCCCACAACCTCCAAATACAATAGTGGTAATTCTTTTTTCTAGTTCTTTTATTTAATAAAGGGTAAACGGATAAATCCATAATTATGAAAATATTTTGGTTGGTATGGTTAGGGTGTATAATTCAAGTAGTATGGTTAAATGTATATTTTCTTGTTAGGGTTCATTGAGTTCATTATGCGTATCTGCCGCCGTTCTTGGATCGTCTTCGGCATCGTTGTTTGTCCGTGGGAGGACCTCAACGCACTGCGCCGCTCCGGCATCATCTTTGGCGAGATCCGGGCCTGACCCCTCCTTACCAACCCTCAGCTCCCCAACCGAGCACATGGAGGGGGCAGTGGCGGGATAGGAGTTGAGGTTTGATAGGACCTTGTACAATGACGTTATTACCCTTTCACGAATTAAATCAAGAAAACAATGATATTTAGCGGTGGCGACGCGAAGCGATTGGAAGCGCAAATTTGAAACTTTTCTTTCCGTAGTGTTGATGACAGCGATTTAGAAGCATGATAATCAATGTCTAATTAGGAGCCTGTATTATGTTTAAAAGGAGCTAGTGCCAGTAATAGAAAAATAAAGATTTTGCAGCCATAGCATTGACAGTTACATCTATATATTGCAGTATGATGATGCTCCGAAACATGTATTTGACACATATATACATCGGCATAGATGAAAATTGGGAGGACCTTCCTACAAAGATAATATTCTGCATAATATCATATATTTGATGACTGCCGTGACTCGTGAGTTTTGGTACACAGGTAACTACTCACTGATAATGAAATGCCCTAGCATTTTTTAGGTAATATAGAAAGCCACTTCCATAAGTAGCTAGGCATGAATACATACCACATACGTAAGCATATACTCTATTACCTAGAGTATGACCTGTTTCTTTTAAGGCTGGAACCTGGCCGGAAACAGTAGCAGCAGAGGCATGCAGTATTCAGTAACATTACATTACGGTGCAGGCGCCATAGGGCGGGCTGTCATCGCAGACGATCATCGGGTACGGCATGGTCGTCGGCAGCGGCTGGTACGGCGGGTAGCCGCCGCAGTAGCACGATGGCCACGTGGGGCACTGGCACGCCGGCGGTTTCGACGGCGGAGGTGGTGGCGCCGGCGGTTCCGGCGCCGGCGGCTTCGGCTGGCACCCACAGTGAGGCATTGGGCAGCTGCACGGCCATGCACCGGGCTGTGGGCACGGGAACGGGTAAGGGTAATAAGGGTATATCAGCTTGCATGAAAGTGGCTCTGGCTTGGGCGGTTTGGGTGGTTCAGGTGACTTTTTTGGTGTCGGCTTGGCGACCTCGATGTTCTTGATGATTCTTCCAGCCTTGCACCACAGCTTGCTGGACAGCTTGTTGGCGTCGAATGGGCCTGTGACGAAAACCTTGTCCTTCTCGTACACGATCTTCTCGATGACGAACTCTCCTTCTATGCCATGAAAAAGTGATCATATGTATTAACCGTGATGATGAGTCGATCGAGCAGATAGACTGAGCTACAGACATAGTGATAGTATATATGATGTGAATTATTGAAAGATGGTGTGCATGCCTTGTTGGATGCAGCAGAGGATCTTCTGGATCTTGCTGCTGCAGCGGCAGCACTCTAGGTTGACGGTGATGATGAGCGTCGCCATGATTATATCTCTGCAGTATATCAACAAAAAAAATATGCAATGAACCAGGCAACAATGCAGGTGATTTCTTCCGACGAGCAGAGCATCTCTGATTCTCTGCTGTAAGCTGTTTCAGAGGACCACCTCAGATCAAGTGTACGTAGTAAGGCCTAGAGATTTATTATTTGAGCTCACCTTTGCTTTGCAAGCCGGCCGACGACTCTGAAGAAAAATGCAGGTGAGATTTCCGATCGATGAGCAGAGCAGGTGGGTGGATCCCGGCCGCCGCCGGTGATGAGTGATCGATCAGCGAGGTGCATCCGTGCGCGTTATTATAGCACAAGCACAGGTGCGCCTAGGAAGCATTTGGTGGGGGGATCACATCCGGATGGTTGGGGACTTTGAATGCCGTTTGGAACCAAGGATGGCGAAAGCCACAGACCGTGTCGACGGCTGCGATTCCCATTGTTTTGTTTGGATGCTGCGTGATCGACCGATCCCAGGGCTGAGAACGGCAGCCCCGTCCATTCACGGGCGCAGTGCCCGGCCGCTCGATCGAATTTGGTGCCCTTGACATCCTTTTCCCTTATCTCGTGATCTCGTCCTATACTCCCTCCATATCATGAAGGTAGATGTTTTAGGCATTGGTGTTGATTTCACATTAGCTGACGTTCTGAGTGCTTAGGCGAAAACCGGACTTATTTGCCCCTGGCTCTTTAGCTGCCCTCAGCTGCACAGCATTAATGCGCATGCATGCACTCACCAGTCGTTGCCCCGCTTCAAAGCTAAGCACGCGCGCAACCTCCTCCACGCGATGCATGCAAAAAATTATGCAGCCAAGGGGGTTCGAACTGGGGATACACTGGCATCAAGTTGCGCGATGCAAGTCAACTGAGCTAGTGTAGTTTGTTGTTTAGATAGCACGCACACTGCTATTTAATAAGGGTAAAGATGGAAAGTTAATCTCTAATTAATCACTCCTTGGTTATCACAATCATGTCTTAAACATCTACCTTCATGATATAGAGGGAGTATATCTTTGCTTTTCTTCGAAGGAGAAGGAAATTGTCAAGAAGAGACTAAGTACATGAATGTTGGTGGAAGTGCGCGAGCAAATAGCAAGGTTGGAGTACGAGTTTGCAATAGGTAAGTCGTCGGATTAGTTGCCGCTCGGTGGTTGTACTTAATGCGTGCCTCCTGCTACGAGGACGACCCCCATGTGCACAATGAGATCATACCCTGTAGAATGATTTGTACTTACATACTCCTAGAAGCAAAGAATATATGTTTAACTGTTAGTTCTTTTGCAAATACAATTGTGATGATATCATATAAACGCACAAAAATTGTTTATAAGGCATCTCCAAAAGAGCCATGAATTCTTCGCAAAACAAAACGTATCATGTATGTTAGCTCATACTCGCTCTATCTAAGCCATAAGACACTTTTGATTTTCGTGATACGTACATATAGCTTTTTTCTACGTACTTAAATATATTTACTATACATAGTAAAATCGAAATATTTAGAAAAGTCAAAACATCTTATAATCTAAGATATGGAGTGATTAGATTCCATGTCATCAGTCTTTCATATATATACGAGGAGAGAATGGAAGAGTTGGCTCTTAATGATAAGCTAGTCTCTTGCATATCTTTGAATGTTTAGCGTGTCAACACTTAGTCCTCACTACAAAAAAAAATAATTTTTAGATGCGCCTTTTGGCCCTTCTTATTTCAGACGCAGCTAAAAAAGATTTCTGAAAATAGGTGTAACACTCAAGCAGCCACTAAAAATAAGTGTAACATAGTAAAATTTAAATAGGACAAAGCCAATATCACGGAACTGCTGGACCCAAAAAGCTCTAGGGTGTTCTTGACTAGAGCCAACAAATAGAAGGAAGGCACGGATGAGATCAGGATCCCGCGCAACAGAGATTCCAGAACAGACAATCAATAGGGACGTGAGGCCGAGGGTGGTGCCACATAACCGTGCCATAATGAGTTCAGTAGTGAGGGATAGGGCTATGCCCTCCACCATCTTCGCTGACAGGAGACACCATGGATGACCTCCTACAGGTGTCAGATCTTGACCACACCTTGATTGATATGGGGATGAAGGAGGAGACATGGGCCAAGGAGCTAGCATCTTCCTCAACCTTGTGGGCAAGGCTGTAGACTCATGAGGATGTGGCAGTCGCACAGTCTGGTCTAAGTGAGAGCGGCTTGGCCTTTTTAAGAGATGGCCAAAATTGATTTTCGAAGGCAGGCAGCTCATTCTCCTCCGAGCTATCACCTCTGTTAATTGAGATTTACTTAATTGGCACAATTGCCCACCTCCCTTAATCTAGATTTTCACAGATTGCACAATTGCTTGCCTCCATATACAGAACTCAGAAAACAAAAATTAAAAACTGCTAGCGAGCCCGT
>Ga0182004_10003713_pt1 | contig 12190 bp, 11 predicted proteins | sample Sormic07211540_1_FD_120479 | JGI IMG/M metagenome (GOLD analysis project Ga0182004, IMG submission 120479) | Endophyte microbial communities from Sorghum bicolor roots, Mead, Nebraska, USA - 072115-40_1 MetaG | ecosystem: Host-associated > Plants > Roots > Unclassified | place: USA: Nebraska... | reverse complement strand
TGATCACAGAGCCAGCGCTGGCAGCGCTGTCTGTGCCGGCCTTCCAGCTCTTCGCAGACCTGCGCGCGGAGCTGCAGGCGAACTCCGACCTGCGCGCTCGACGGGATGCGGTCGCAGCGGGCGCGCACGGCCCCAGCTGGAGCGTGCGCGACGGCCTCATCCTCCACAACGGCCGGGTGTTCATCCCTGCTAATGCGCAGGCCCTCGACGACGTTCTCCAGCTTGCGCACACCGGGGCGCATGAAGGCATCCAGAAAACTCTTCAGCGCCTCAGTTCCAGCCTGCGTCGCGGGGAATGGTTCGTTCTTGTGCAGTGGGCTGATATGCCAGCGTCTGAAGCCACGTGGGAGCACCGGGAGGAGTTCCAAGCAGCACACCCGGACTTACAGCTCGAGGACGAGCTGTTTCCCGAGGAGGGGAGAGATGTTATGGTAGGCAACACCTATCAAAGGAAAAGGAAGGCGCATGGCTGAGGGAGGGCAGCCAGCCGTGGGCTGTTAGGGACCTAGAGTCCAGGCCGTGTGCTGTTAGGATTCTAGAGTCCAGGGAGGTTTTGTTTAGGAAGAGAGAAAGTAGGAGGTTTGTTTCTATTTTTGTAACCAGCCAAGTCTATAAGGCTGAGATTATTTCTCTTAAGGAGATTAAGCCTGGATTGAGACATAAGTCTCCCCTGGGCGTCAGGACCCTGTCTCCCTGTTCTCGTTCTCCCAGCAGCCACCGATCACGGCGCCTCCCACACGCCGGCGACGCCCTCGCTTGCTGCCGGCTCCCTCTCATCCCTATCGCCTTCGCCCTCTCCCGTTTCGTAACAATAATTCAGTACAAGTTACTATTTACTATTCTGTAGGAATCTGATACAAACTGAACAGGTGACATTTGGTCCTTCAAGTTCTGTTTCAACATCATGATCTCACCTGCCAGGAAAATGTTTAGCCAGTTTACACCATTTGTTTCCGAAAATACGATGAGCACGGATCAATGTTATGTCCTCCTGTTCTGACCATGGCTGGTTGTTCACAGCAGGGTCAAGATAATACATCCATCTGGATCATCAAATTTCACAAAGGTAAATTCTCAGTTAGTTCTGAGACAGATTTGAAAGGATGAATTTCAAAGATAGAAATCTGTACAAGGATTACAATATATAGGTATAACTGAAACTACTGATTCAATTTTTTTGATTTGCGACCCAGTAATTTTTTTTGAACGCAATTTGCGACCCAGTAATGAGTTTCCTCTTAATGAAATACATGCCAGGCATGTTCGAAAAGAAAAAACTATTGTGTAAATAGGTATATAGCACAACAAGTTAACAATGTTTTGAAAAATATGTGTTGGCTCTCTAATTGCCAGGCTTTGCTAGACTGTAGTATGTAGAAAGTACTCTCGGTCATTGGTCCTAGATTTGGGTTATGACATATTATTACTGAGAAAAGAACCATAGTAGAATAATCACCAAGTTTTGCTAGGGTTACTTGAATGAACTGGTATGTGGGCTGCTAGGATTGAGAGGCGAGAGTTGAGGGGAGCGCTGGCGGCTGCCGCACTACAGTACCCGCGGCACTACAGTAGCGCGGATACTGTTCACAGGCTAGAGGTGCGAGGGCAAGAGAGGGCCGGCCGCTGCGGGCGTTGCCCACGGCCGAGCAAGAAGGGATTTCCTTCTCAATTCCTGCTTGATTAGATTGATACATCTCCTCTCTTTATATAGAGAGGTTTACTTGACTTACAAGCAAGACGTATTTAACCCCTAATCAAGCGACCCTTATCTGTAATTAATCCTAATACTAAATCCTAATACTAATGGGCTATGCCGCCAGCCCAGACCCAATAGGCCCCTAACATACTCTAACACTACACCCCACCTGGACATGCAGCTCGTCCTCGAGCTGCAACCTAACTAACTTATAGCGATGAATCGACTCGACACAAACCTAACACCTAAAAACAAGCCTTTTACATCTCGACTTATTTTATTATTCTCAACCTGAAATGGACTTGGACTCTTTATTTTTTACTCTTGAACATAAGGTGGACATTGTTCGCATGCCAGACCTGCACGTGTACAACCTCTTGGATCCAATGGACACCATCTGGACGAAAGGGGTTCATGTGTATGGCCACTTGGAAGTGGTCGGCAGCGGAATGCAGCGGTGCTACGCGGTGCACTCCCGCCGGTGACACCATGCCTTCTCCCCGCTGGACAGCTGCTAGTCTGCACCGCACAGAGAAGAGCGGAGGGCTTCCAACCACAAACGCCGCAGACTTTGAGTTCGCCGCCCTCGGGGAAAACAGCATGCCCACTGCCTGTGGGGGAAATTGTATGTCGAAGATCCCCAACGCAACGGATGGAATTGAAGTCCTCCATGCGGCGAAGCGCAACTTGGAGGAGCTACGAAGGGGTGCAAGGCTTAATCTGTTGCAGATCGCGCATCCGCTGACGTGCAAGGAGGCCCCGCGCAGCAGCCTGCAGCCGCACTGCCGCCCACACTTGGTGGGTAAGCATCTTCCCCGCCGGCTCCATCACGATGTTTGGTTGCTCTATCAGCTGCGACTTCTCTCCCTCGTCTTGGATCTTCAGGGCGCCAGTGCCCCTACAGAAGATTCCATCAGGGAATGGGTGCTGGATGCTAGGTCCACCGTGAAGGACAACGTCGCTGGTGGTGGGCGCTAGGGCGATCGTCATCGTGGTTGTAACACCCTCGGTGTTACCGCATAATCAACCACTGAAACTGTCATAAGCATCATGTTTATGGTTGTGAATGCATGCGTGACATCGTAAGGAAAGAAAAAGTTTAGAGAATCGGAAACCGTAAATCAATCTCTCGTCTCGCTGTTACTGCGTAGGGTTGCACTTGTAATTTTTGCGAACAGAAATGCTATAGAACATGAGAAAGTGCTTTAATAAAGTTGTTAGTACAAGTCTTGAAGAAAGCAATGCAACTTGTGGCATCGAAAAATAATGTCTCTAGCTAGTTCTTTCGAGGAATCAAAGTTTGAATCTAAAATAGGTTTTCAACCTAGGGTTTAAGTGCTGTTTTGAGTTTGCAGACAAGCTAGTTCTCATTTTAATTCTGAGTAAACTAGTTAAGTACTAGGGCGATGTCTTGAGTCCCCTTGGCAGTCCTAGCTGTCCTCTGGGTCATAGTGCAGTTGGTTGAGTAACAGGTTGATCGAGTTAGCCATTGTGCTCGTTTTAAAATCTGTGCACGACCACGTGTTCCGGCTGACAGGTCTCTGTGCGCGATCACCGCGCGAGCAGCGTTCGGCGTCGTGCCCTTGTTCGCACCCACGTGCACCTCTTTGCACCGCGCTGCTACCTCTCTGCCCCGCCGCTACGCGCTGCATGCCCCGACCTCGTTGTTGCCATGCCTGTGTTCTTCCGCTGCAGCTGCCCCCCCCTCACGTCGCGTCCACCGCGTGGCCGCCGTCGTGTCTGAGCACGCACTTGGACACCGATGTCTCGGCACATGGCGCAAGGTCGGTTGACCACGTGAGGTGTCTCCTTGCCAGCACCAACCCCGCCTTAACTTGCTTCACGTCCGAGCCTTGTCGCAGCGTGGGTGTCTGTGTTCGACCGATCTTCCCGTCGTGGTGCCCTTCAATGCCTGGCCAGGAGAGGTCACTTTGTCCCGAGCTATCGCGTCCACAACGTCGCATCCATGTCACCGAGCTGCTCGACCCCACCCCGCCTGGTTTCGTGCTCAGGTGAGCCTCAATTTTTTTGGGTGGAGCTTCCATCGCGCTTTATGCAGAGCTAGCCGTGTTTGAGCAGCACTCACTCGTGCGTCCTCCCCCTTCAAATTCGTCGTGCCAGCAGACTTGCCACAACCCTCTCCACCGCGTGCTCACTCCCATTCGTGCTCTACCGCACCGTGCCACCGGTGACACACCCTTGTCACCGCCAGAGCGCCACCGCACATCCCACCCGCATGTGGTCGGCTCGGTGTGGGAGAAATCCGACCAAACCACTGCAGCGGCCAGTGTCTGGGTAAGTCGCTGGTGCTCTATCGCGCGCTCTTCTGGTCCCCTCGCCCCTCGGCTCACCGGAACACGACCGCCTTTCCTCGCAGATCGGTATCGTCGTGGTCGAGCTGTGGTGCTGCCCCCCAAGCCCTCCAACCGTTGCCAATCGATCGCGCAAGCTTTCCAGATGAGCATCGGCCCCTTGGTTCCCTCTACCAGTCCCCTAGGTGGCTGGCGTAGCGGCCGGGTGCCAGCCTTGCCGCTCTGGAGCGCGCAGGCATGGCCAGGGACCTTCCCGTGGCGAAGATGACTTCTTCTAGGGTCGTCTTTGCAAAACTTGTCTCTGTGTCAATAGTGCCTCGGTCCGTCGCATAATTAAGCCATAGCTCGAGGGCATTTTTGCAAAATGTCTAGGGGATGCGGGTTCCGCCCGCTGTGGGCTGCGTTTCCCGCGTGGGCCGCTCCGTCGCATGCCGCGATGGGTCGAATGCCTTTTCATTTTTAGAGAATTAAGAATGCTTTAATATTTAAGTTTCAGTGCCAAACTTTGGAAAGTCATAAGAAATCGTATAGATGTCCAAAATTAGTGTTGTGTTCCTAAAATCATGCTCTATCTGATAGTATGCTTTGTTAATACTTATCTGAGTAGTTCTAGAAATCATAAAATCATTTAGAAATGCTTTATTAGCTAAATGATTAAGTTGTGGTAACTTTTGTGATTAATTTATAATAGCTTTGGTCCTGAAACTTTTACAGTAGCCTAGTTGTAATATTAGGAGTTTACTGTAATTTTTGTAGCTTAAGACTAGACTGGTTACTAGGGTAGATAAATATGCCTTATATAAGCTTGAATAATAAAGTAAAATTGATTAATAAATCAAGTGCTTGGCAAAGCTAGTGAAATCTGTATGAAATACCTTGCTGGTCAGAATAATACCTTAGCCATTAGAGTTAGCTTAATGAGAGTAGCATGTGTGTCTCTTAGTAGTGTGGTTGTTGCTTAGTTGCTAAGTTTGCATCATCATTGCATACATGTAGAGAACAAAGTGGTGGAGTACGCGTCTCCCGGCAGCCCCGAGTTCGAGGAGATCGTCGAGGAGTACCTGGAGGTGCTCGAGCCCGGAGAGTTCCCAGAGCCGCCAGCAGCTGACACTTCTGACACTGCGCCTGCCCAAGGCAAGCCCCGGTGCATAACCCCTATTTTTAATGTCACTATATATATATATATATGTGTTGTGCATTTATGTTGCAGGAATGGTATGAAACCTACATGCATAAATATATTTATCCTATGAGTCTTACTAGTACAGGATCGATAGCTGCTTTGCTTAGGTTTATCGGTAGCGTGGGTAACCTGCTGTTACTCACAAAGTAGGTGAATACTACTTACTTATGATAAAAAGAGAATGGAAAATGGAGACCAGACAGGGATAAGGTTTGGGTACTGGTGGGTGTGAGAAGTTATGTCCCGCAACCACGGGCTTAGCTTGGTTACACTGTTTTCCCTGTCCGTGTCGATTGAGGACCGTTCGTTGCTGTTGATGGTGGTCATGTCACAGACTTATCTTGAGCACATACTTGCTTATGGGAGCGGGAAGGCTCATTACTCTCTTGTCGTGGGTTCCGGCTCTTTCCGGACTGACTGATTGGAGGCGGGAACAGGTGGAGGTCTAAGCACCGTAGTAAGGCCGAGCCTTATGTGCGGGGGCTTAGGGTCTAAGTTTGGACGGGGACCTGGACCCCTTGACAGGAGCGGAGTGGGTTGGTCTTGTTTGTACCTGGGGTGCAAGCGAGATGTGTGTTTCAGGGTACCCAGCTGGGATACATTGGTTCACGAATCGCCGTTGTTATCAACGGTCCGACTTGGCTATTGTCTAGCACCGTAGTAAGAATGTGGAGCTGTGGAAGTTGGTAAAATGGTTCTGCTTGCTCAACTCTTGCTTGAAAGTAGAACAGGTGCTTATCTAGAATGGTTAGCTAATGAAGTAAAATTGACAGCTGATCAAAATGAAAACTAAGGATGAACTCTTAGTAATGCTTTCTGCAAAATAAATAGCACACCAGCCACAAAGCCTTTCATAATCCTTGAGAGATGTAAATATATCCCTTTGGGTAAGTCTTGCGAGTACATTGTGTACTCAGGGTTTATTTTATCCTGTTGTAGGTGCAGCTTGAGGAGTGGTTTCTGTGTGGAGGATTCCGCTGGTGGACACAGCTGGATGTCCTTGTATTGTCGATGTAGATTTATTTCCACTGTTATATTTATGCACTCTGAACTTTGGCATTGTAATAAATAAATTTCAAGACTTGTATGAAATGGATTAAGTATTGTAAGCTCTACTCATTATTGGATTCTGGATGTAAACGTGGATTGTTTCGAGTTCTCCTGTTGGCTGTACTCGACAGAGCTGGCTAGAATAGCTATCTTTTGGAATACTTAGTGTTTAATGGAAGACAAGTACTCTAAAAGTGTGTTATTTCGAGCGGTTCTGCCACAGTGGCCACGGAGGGCTGAGCGCTCGCCATGGTGAACACCGGCCCCGTTGTCGATGCCATGACGTAAGACGAAGTCGGCAAGGGGGAGGGCGGCATCCGCAGCTGATGGATGGGAACCGGGGCGGTTGCCTGCACGCCTTGGAGCAGCAGCGCCGTGTGGTGCACGTGTAGGAACGGCAGCACCGTTGGCTACACGTCCTAAAACGGCAGCAGCATCATGCCATAGCCTGGCATCCCGTAGGGGAGGAACGGTGGAGGCATGCTGCGGAAGAGAACCTGACATCTCTGATACCAGATTGTTATGTGGCTGCTAGGATTAAGAGGTGAGAGTTGAGGGGAGTGACGACGGCTGCGGTGCTACAGTACCACGGGTACTGTTCATGGGTTAGGGCTGCGAGGGCGAGAGAGGGCCGACCACCGTGGGCCTTGCCCACGGCCAAGCAAGAAGGAAGGGATTTCCTTTTTAATTCTTGCTTGATTAGATTGATACATCTCTCTTTATATAGAGAGGTTTACTTGACTTACAAGCAAGACTTACTTAACCCCTAAGCAACCGATCCTTATCTTTAATTAATCCTAATACTAATGGGCTATGCCACCGGACCAGGCCCAATAGGCCCCTAACATACTCTAACATGAACACAAAGTGTCTTTTAGTTAAAGAATGCATTCTCAGGAAAACATGCACTTAGGTTTTATAAACGGTGCTATAGAACGTTGTAATGGTAATCAAGGTTTCTCTTAGATATTTAAGACCTCAGAGTTAATATTTTAATTGATTTTTTGGGACCATCATCTGATGTTTATAGTTCTACAGGTGTTGTGGAATAATATAAATGTTGTAGCCATCAATTTATGAAGGATAGGAAGTCCAGCAACAAAGATTCTATTGTTACTTTAGTTGTTTTTTGAACAAACTATTTTGGATATAGCTATAAGTGTGGTTGGACATGCTGTGAAAGTGTAAAACATCATAAACTATATTTTTTCTTGAAAAACGCATGAGAGCTGCGCTTCATTATATTAAGAAGAAAGATGGGTTAAGAACCCTTTACAACACACACCACACACCACACTGTAAACAGACAAAAAGACCCTGGCTTGAGAGTATATAAAAAAGAAGTTGCATTGCTTGTACCAAAGACTGCACTGTAAAATATCAAGACCTCGAAAGCAATACTTTTCCTCAAACAACCATCTAGTTGCCTTTATCGGGATTAAATCAAACAAGCTAAAAGGTGGTAGACTGGTATTCACATGCTGGTGTGGTGAGATGCCTTCAATGAGGCTGCCAAAGGATCAAGAAACCAAAAGTAATGGCTAGGACAAATCATTTTCATTTGGAATCATAAAGAGAAGCAACCCAACAATGTTCCTGTAAATTTTACCTTTCTTGGCATTGTCGTCGACTACGACCAGGTATAGAGCGTGCAATATCTGACCATTTGTTTTTGCAATGTGGGCCTACCATTTGAATAAGAATATCATCTTCCTGACATATGTTCATTTTTTAGCAATAGTGAACAGGAGGAAAATATACAATAACTGAAGGTAGCTGAAATAAACTAATAACTTACATCTTGTGACCATGTGTTCCTCCTCTTGACTGAGTTACCTGTCTTGTGGGATAGACACTCAGCTACACAGCAGAGTCAAAATGAAATCAAATATGGATGTTGAAAAGCATAAATTGGGGTTGCGAGTGTTACAAAGTCAAATAAATGTCAACCAGAAATATGATTTAATGATGGAATGGAGATATACACAATTACACACATGCATATTCATTGCAAAAATGGTCAACTCCAATTCAGGTAATCAAATTCACCCATATCATCCAAATTTCCTACCATTAGCTTCATCATGCCACAACAAAGGCACTAGTATCAGTCTGCAAAAGTAGTCATCATGAAACAAGTCTGCCTACTCTCATATCCAACTTACACGGTTACACCCTTTTCATGATACACACTAAGTTTGCATTTTTTATTCTTATGCCTGAATGAGGAATTGGAACCATGACTTGATGCACTACAACCAAGTGGTCTGTAAACTGTCAGTTTACCAGTACTTTCAGGGCCAGTACACTCATAGCATAATTTTATCCTACTTAATCAATTTTAATAATGTACAGCATGCTGGGATTGTACATTATCACATGCAGTTTTCACAAATAGCTTCCAGGCAATACAATCTTTTTTGTACCATATAGATGCACTGTGGCTGTGGGTGACTCGCTCTAGCTTGGTTGCAGAGAAAGTACTTTCAATAGAAGCAATCTCCTACTCACTCTTGATGCATCCCCTCAACTATGACTAATCTATCAACTTCTTTTCCTTATAAACTAGGCCAATTCTATTCTTCTTAATTGAAAGGCGGAGCTCCTGCCATTACATTCGAGAGAGAGAGAGAGAGAGACTAATCTATCGATTAATATAGTCTGTTTTAGTTAGATCAAGAAAAGGCACTACCTATCTTCCATGAAACAGCCACATATGAACTTTGAGACATGTGAGTACAAAAATTCAGATGTACCTATGACTAGACTACATTTACCTGTCTTTTTCCATTCTTGAGCCTTGAATCGTTTAGAAGGCCTCTGGAGTCCCCCATGCTACATTAACAGTTACGAAGAAATAAAACTTGTAGGTGAGATTCATTTAGAAGCCAAATCGGAATTGATTTAGAAGGCTTAAAAAGATGGAACAGACTAACAAAGTAATTCTAGTTCTGATCTACTCGTGCCAGCTCTGATTCCAGTCACTGTAAACTTCATTCAGGACAGTAAAATAGTCCATTCATGTGTGGCCGCACCTCGTCTGCAATCCAATCGATTTCGCGCGAGCAACTCGAGGACCTGCCGCTGCCGGAGCTCCTGCAGGAACATGACAGGGTAATGGTCAGCTGAAAGCTCCTGCTTTTGTACTCGATTCTCTGGATGGATTTCCGGACAGCGATAATATGAACAAGAACAATGCTGTTCGGGCGGTTTAATCCAAGAAACAGAGGGCGTCGAATAGAATCGCTAAAAGTGCTCAAACACCAGGACAGAACATATAGAAGGAAATCATGGGGGCCAATGGGGACATCGAAAGGAAGGGTTCATTGATTCACCGCCGCGTGGTGACGCCGTCTCCGCTCCGCCGCATGGCTGCCGCCGCGTGCAGGGACAGAACCAATCGCTCAATCCTCAAGCCCGCACCGAAGCACGGGAAATGCCTGCCCGCTGCCGGCACTCCGACTCCCAGAGGACAAGGTGGCGGGCTGGCGGCAGCGCCAGGTGGGGGCGGCGTGGACGCGCGGTGGCGTTGCCAACAAGGAGGGGCGTTGGCACAGCATCTCTTACCGTTTGACAAAATTTGTTTTCCAGATTTTGGTATTTGTTAACTCCTAAAAAAATATGGAGAGAAAAAAAACTCATCGCCAACGATTTGCAAATTTTGCTTCCAAAAGATGGAGAATTGGAATGCCAAATTACTAGAGAGGGTTTTTTCTTATTTTACTAAAAAAATTATGGATGAGAAGTCATTTGCCAAACTGTTAGAGATGCTCTACATATTTACCATTGCAGCTTAACATGTGCAGGGTTTATTTTGTTTTTTTACAACACTTGTGTAGGGTTGGTTGATTCACCGTTGAATGGTTGAGTACCCATAGTGGCCGTGGCCCTATTCGGGTGATGCTGATACTAATTTATTATGAGAGAAAAATATTTAAGTCTATGTGCATTCTAACTTCTATAATCTGTTAAAGGCAAGTTTCCTCGATTAACATGCAGCACATGCCCACATGTGTTTCTTCTGTGATGAAAATGGCGCATGTCCAGCTCTTCTATCTGCTAGAGGCAAGTTTCCTCGATTAACATGCTGACACATGCCCACATGTATTTCTTCTGTGATGAAAATGGCCCATATCCAGCTCTTGTTTAATAAGTTAGGCCAAATACTTTGAACCGTATAAACTTTGTCTGCACATAAAAATAGTCAAATAGTCCATTAAAATATACTATTTATGAGTACTAGTAGTAGCAATACACATGCAAATATGGTTATCCTAGGGTAGAGTTTATCCCCGTGTTTGCACATAAAAATAGTCAAATAGTCCATTAAAATATACTATTTATGAGTACTAGTAGCAATACACGTGCAAATATGGTTATCATAGGGTAGAGTTATCTCCGTGTTCCCACACAAGCACACAAACCCTGCCTGCTGCCGCCTCCCACCACCACTAGTGGCTGGCAGCGACATGCACTTCACCGCCTCGCCCGTTGACTCCGTCGTTCGCTAATCCATTGCCTCTATCAATTGACGAGAGTTCTCCACACTTGCTCCATCGAAACCTCCGCCTCTACTACCATGGTTGGCAGCGCTCTGTCGCCACACCACCCTCCCCACCTACCGTTGAAAGTCCAAGTTTGGTTTTGGTAATTAATGACACCAAGTTGCTAATGTCGTGTGTTTAAGTGATTTAAGTTAGGCATAGCAACACATGTGATGAAGGTGCAAGGTGGCGTGGAAGGTAGCCACATGATCACAAAGGGATGAAGCATGAAGTGAAGATTATGGTGATAGACGAGAAGCAAAGTTATCAAGGCAAAGGTATAAACATAGGGTTTTACTTTTGCCGGTCTAAGATGAGTAGAGAAGTGATTGACCGGGTTTAGGATAGATAGCCAACTATCAATAGGGGAAATCACGTTTATCTCTCGAATCAAGTGCTACTAGGTCCATATCTTGAGCATATGCATTAGGATCTAGTAAAGTGCTAACTTAACTTCTTTGGTGAAAATGTTTGTGAAAAGCTAACACATATGCACTTTGGTGGTGGACACTTGTTGGTGTTAGCACATTTACAAAGGAGGTGGAGTTCCTAGGCTTTTGAGAAAATGAAGTGCATATTTTTTATTGCGCCGATGGGAAATTTGGAGAAGTCGTGGGAGTGTTTTCTCACTGAGAAACACTCACCGGACGCTGAGTGCGGAGGCACCAGACGTTGGCCTCAGAGTCTAGTGTGCTTGACCCTGCTAGGGTTGTGCACCGGACGCGCTCTGAGAGCGTCCAGTGGTTAGCGTCCGGTGTGAGGGCGTTTTGCAACCCTCCCTGTGTTTAAGTCCGGTGAGCACCGGACGCTCAGGGTGCGTCTGGTGGCTCACATCCGGTGACTCTGCAGGTTTGCGGAACTCTCTGCGCATGAGTCCGATGTGCACCGGACGCGTCCGGTGTGGACCTACAGAGCGTCCGGTGTGTTGTAGGTAGCCGTTAGAAACTGACACGCGGGATTCAAGAAGGACACGTGGCCTACCCCTGAGCACCGGACGCTGGGGTTCGAGCGTCCGATGATCACTTAGTAGCGTCCGGTGCCCCCTTTTTCAGCCTAGTGAAAGTGGCCAACGACTAGTTCCTTGAGAGAGCTTATAAATAGAAGGTGGCCGGCTTTGGGAGCTCATCTCTTGCACATTTGATTACTTGAGACATACATTGAGCTAGAGAACACTCCCTCCACTCATCTCCTTGCTTGATTGCTAATCCTAGTGATTGAGTGAGATTCAAGTGCATTGCTTTGAGAGTTACTTTTAGTGGCACTTGATTCTTGAGTTTGCTGGGGATTTCTTGTTACTCTTGGGTGTTTCCCGACGCCCTAGACGGCTTGGAGCAGCGGTGGTGTTGAGCTTGTGATTGGAGATTGTTTCGAGCCTCACCAAGTGATTTGTGAGGGGTTCTTGAGC
>Ga0182004_10003712_pt1 | contig 12192 bp, 8 predicted proteins | sample Sormic07211540_1_FD_120479 | JGI IMG/M metagenome (GOLD analysis project Ga0182004, IMG submission 120479) | Endophyte microbial communities from Sorghum bicolor roots, Mead, Nebraska, USA - 072115-40_1 MetaG | ecosystem: Host-associated > Plants > Roots > Unclassified | place: USA: Nebraska... | reverse complement strand
TTTCGTAGCAGCTGCAAACAGAGCAACATCTCCATCGTCAACAGGAAGCTTGGTTCCTCTCCAAGGCCTATCTGGCGCTGTCCAAGAGAACCAAAGCCACCTCAGCCTGAGTGCCCTGCTGAACTTCCCCAAATCCAGAATGCCCAGTCCGCCAAAGACAGTTGGTCTTGCCACTAGTGTCCAAGCTACTTTGCATTTCCCTCCCATAAGTTCTTCGTCCCCTGCCCAAAGAAAGCGTAGTTACAACCTAGGTGGCTAGGTGGGGATGGGCGTGGTGGTTTCACTTCACCCTTACAATATGTCAATGACATGCTTGATTTGGCTATGTTTGGTGCCCTAAAACTAGAAGCCAAAGATTGGGCTGCTCTCATCACCTCATGAACCAATGCCTCTGCTGCCTACAAAAAAAACTATCGATCCAACTGAATATGATGGATTGTGGGCTGTGAAATCTCCAAGGTCTTAGTGCCAAATATTGCATTGGTAAGCCTCCATGGTAGCTTATTGTTGGTGTGGAAGAGAGGTTTATTAGTTGCTTGATGGACGACCTAGAAATGGATTTATATTGTGTGGGTAATGACCACGGATGTTTGGATGAATACATAGGGAAGATAGTTCATGCCACTCCTGTAATACTGTTCTCTCTTTGTTTCATTCTTTGGCTCTATGTTTGCAAAGCTTTAATGTTTCCAAAAAATTACTAATATTCATGATACTGATTAACTGAAATTGTTAGATTAATTACACCATATATTTTCATAGTCAACTTATTTGGATATGTAATACAATTGTTTTTTAACTGATATACAATACAAAATGTTGATTTCTTAAAAGCATAAACAGCACTGTTCGCATATTATCACATGCATGCATAAGTACACTGCACCCACAAAAGATCTCTGGTCAATGTTACAGCTAGCAGTGTTCCACAAATCCATTATAGTACAAACATATCTGAAAACTTTCGTTAATGTCAACTAAAATGCGCTATCACTTGATCTGAACTCAAAACCAAGTGACCAACAGTAAGATGTTAAACTAGATTACCTTATTAGCTAGCCATCCTCATCAGAATATAGCAGGTAATCTTAGGGCTAAAATAAACAAACATATATATGACGCTTGACGCGCACACATTGATCTCCATAATATCTTGTATCCAATAAAACTAATGACTGGATGTACTACACTCCGCTCACACGCTAAGCTTTCACAACAAAACTGACACATGCATTTAAATACCTTAATTAGCTTGATCTTTCTTACCCATATATAGTATACATTTCTTTACGTGAGCTCGCTCCAAACCATTGGACGACTATATACGTATCCTCTGACTTCCTACAGGTGCTTGTTGTGCAGGCGGCTTCATCTTAAGCCTGGAGCTCGAACCCTCAAAGCCCTTGCTGTCCATGGAGTCTCCCGATATGGCACCCTCGTACAGGCCGGTGACCGGATCCATTACATCAGTGCCTGCACCCTCCATCCTCGTCGACGACGACCCCATCTGGAGCTGATCGTTGCCGCTCTTTGCCTGCTGCTGCTGCTGCTCTTCGCTAGCCCACATCGTCATCGAGCTCTTGCCACTGGAGCTGCAATGGTTAGGGCCCTTCTTGTTGTCTGCTGACCCAATGAAGCAGCTCTCGCCCAACGTCAGGAAGCCATCCATTGGCCTCTCCATCTGATGCAGGAGCTGGTCCATGTGGCTGCTTCCTCCATAGAAGCCCTGCAGGTCCTGGACGGAGGAGAAGCTCGTGGAACTGGTGCCGATGTCAAGGACCGCCTGGCTGCTGCCTAGAGATCTGTACCCTGCGGGCCACGTGGTGCAGTCGCTGGAACCCAGGGCTTGGTATGCTTTCTCCACGATGGACTGCATGTACTTCCCCTGGGCTTCAACCCTCATCTGGAGGTGCTTCTGCACCTGCATGTCATGCATGCATGCAAAGTTCACCCTTTTACTTTTGTTGAGATGATTGAAGGAAAATATGCATATATGCTGAGTTCATGAGCACCACACACATATATGAGAAGGACAGAAAAGTTGTGTGTCGAGTAAACTTCCCAAGATTGGTCTTGCAAAAGTGTCGTCTATGATTCGGAACATGCGAACCGAAAAAAATTTCATATATATATATATACTAGGTGGCAAGTGTATGTAAACTTCCCAACGTTCACTGATGCATTTATGCAAAGTTCATGATCGAGCAACGTGCAATTGCCAGAAGAAAGAAACCAAAAGCTGTGGTAAGTAAACTTCCTAAAGCACATGCTACTACTATGTATGTAAATGCATGTACCTCTAGTTCTCCATGGAGCCTTCTTTGGACTTCCATTTGGATCCTTAGTGCCTCGTTCACGTTCACGCTGCGGCTGAATGATTCACAAGAAAACAGAAGGTATTATCAGAACCTTAGACTCTGCACTCACAAGAGTTAGAGTAAGAGTAGGTATAGTGAACAAATCAGCTCACTCGTTCATGCTTCTTGCTATCACGCCTGAAGAAGAGGCCACGCTACGTTGCATCTCCATTGCTGAATGTGGTTTGTTGGACGATAGATGTTACTATACTTTTGAAAATATATGTTTGTGAACAACTAAAAGTACTGGACACATGATATATATAAAAAAAATGATGATCTCTGCAATTAGGTTTGTGTACGTGATGAATGAATCAAAACTACAGAAAGAGATCATGATCATGCATAATAGGTTTCAGAACATCATATCTCAGGATATAGCTTAGCTTTAACAAAAGGATGGAAAAGGCACACACATATAAGTAGATATAGGACAGATCGAAGGCAAGGACACAAAAATTATACTACAAGTTCTACTCATTTTTCTCTAGAGATAATAATAAGCATATATATATATATATATATATATGTATATATAGAAGTCGTAGTAGTGTACACCGTATCTTTACAGTCCTAACCTGTATGGTCACCGAACTCCTTGTGCTGCTTCCCTAGCCTGAATTTCTGGCAGAGTGAGACACACAGTACAAATCAGATCAGAAAGAACAGCTTAAACCTAATTTCAACTTATGCATACTGGATCATCATGCAGGTACGTACCTGGAGGTGACTCTTGAGATGGTAGAGGGTGAGGCCCTTGACTCCCATAACCCTCATGATGGTCTTTGGCGTTGCCTCTACATACGGCGAAGAAAACAATAGATGCAAAGCAATCAAAATTAAACCATCAAATAAGATTCCCTAACAAGTAGCAACACGTAACTGAAGCATCTGTATTAACGTACTGTCTGGGCCACCGAGCTGGGCGACGGCATCGACGAAGCGGTCATGGAGCTCGGGCGTCCACCGGAGGCGGGGCTTGGGGTCGGTGGTGAGGACGAGGCCGCCGGAGTCGCCGCCGGCTTGCCCGCACATAGTAGTAGGCCGATCATTTGAGCTCGCCGCGCCAGTGCTGGCCGCCTGCTTCTTGGAGGAAGAAGGGAACATTCTATTCTCTCGCCTCCTTGCCTCGGCTTTCCCTCTTAAACCTTTCTCTCTCTCTCTCTCTCTAGATCTCGATCGATCCTGCAGGCGGGGGCGATCTCTTCTCTTTCTGGCTGAGCAGCGATCTGATGATCTGCTACGAGGACGACTGGATGCAGAGATTCGTTTCGCACACAGAACGAGGAGTGTACAGTAGAAGCGTGGTGCTAGTGTTGGTCTCTTCTTCCTCCTTGATGTGCTCTTCTCTCTCTCGATCTCTCGATCTCTCTGTCTGTGTGTGCTTTAGACTTTAGTTCGTAGCTTTTGTTTCTTTCTCTTTCTCGTTTGTATAGTGTGTGTAGTCTCCTAGCAGAAAGCTTCCCGGGCCGGGTATTAGAAATTCTACCCGGGAGAAAAGCCACACCGCCAGCTACTCGCCAGTCTCCCCGTGTGGACCCGGCCCTCTGCAAAAAAAATTAGATTAACATCTGCATCTTTTACTGGTAATTATGGTCCAATAGCAAATAGTAGTACTATATACGTAGTACATATATATCATCTGTCCAAAGAAGATTGTAGGGCTGAGATAGTATCTATATCTCTATATCTATATTTATATCTATATCTATATCTATATCTCTTATAAAACTAGTTTTCACTATAAATTTTGTCTTAACATGCAAGTCATCCACATCATCTCTATTAATTATCGACATCATCTCCCACTAATAGATATGTCATCTCACTAACTTCTAATTTATTAATGCAACTTATCCACATCATTTTCATTTTACTTCACTCAAAATCCTTTGCAATTCCCATAACAACGTGTGGTTTAGTTTTGGTGCGATCCATGATTAGTTTCGTTAGAAAAGGAAAAAAAATAATTCAAGGCATGCATGTCGAAGAGAACTTTATAGAACGAGGGTTTGATCAAATCATCAGTGCATGAAAAGAGAGTAAACTCACATCACCACCATCATGTCCAAATGATGGCATCCAGATTGTGAGGGGATTTAAAACATGCGCATTTGCATTGAGCCCCGGGACTTGTGTTAGCCAAGTAGACAGATATCACAAAACGTACCCAACAAAAATCAAAAGGAGGCTAAAGTCACCACATACACATCTATCCATCATATATAGTGGAGTCACTGATGGCACTTGTGTGGCAGACCTATTGCTAGCAGCAGTCATATTTCCTTTTTGTTGGTACCCCAGACCAAATTATCATCTTCAGATGCAGAGATATGATGAGAAGGTGGCATAGTGCAAACAACTACACACATGCATGCATGATTGATCTATCCGCTTAGGTTGATGCATGTTAATTTAGATAATCAAAAGTGAACGAGTTCAATTTATAGTCTTACTCTCCCATTCAGGTGCTAACCCTGTTTGGATGAAGTGGAATATTGCTAGCTACTAAAATAATATTTATGAATTAAGGATCTATTATATTGGATCTCATGTAGCTAAGAATTTGCTGAGGTTTTGTTTGGATCCTCAGCTAATAAGTCAGCCAATGTATTACCTATCACCTAGCTAACAATTACTCCTATTCTAAATTATAAGTTATTTATAGGATTTTCTAGACATTGATTTTGATGCGCACCAAGATATACATTATATTTTAGATATATGATAAAAGTTATGTATCTAGAAAAACTAAAATAACTTACAATTTGGAATAGAGGGAGTAGCTATTAGCTAGTTTTTCTTAGCTAATTAACATAGCTAATAGTTAGTTGTGTCTAAACATAGCCTAATTTTAGTTAAATTAAATCGTAAATACCGAGGACATAGTTTTGTGATTGTCTTTACATGTGGATACAAACTTTAGTGTAAAACCATCCTAATACATATATGAAAACATTATATATCCAAGTTGCAAACTGAGCCCACCAATTAGATGAGGAAAAGTAGAGAAGATAAGGGTACAACACTATAAAGCTAGTCCAGTTTGCTCGTCAGCCGTCCCCTACACATTCTTCCACGAAGGCGCCCGCGACCACACATAGGGAATAGATGCTTTCTTCTTTGTCAACTAAGCAAAGATTCTTCTGAGGAATAGACTAGAGATTTTGCATTGGGTGTAATTTGTAGTATGTACATATAAAATTTTCTGTCTATTATATTCTTTTTGTATAATTTAATTCAAACATGAAGCCACTACATCACCTAAAATCCTAAGTAATAAGGTTATAACAATTACTAACGACTCAATTTCAGAACACACGCCGGTGATTACCGAATATGATCAATTCGGATATTTTAAGCACACATGCATGTAAGTCGGATATATATTTCAGTTGCATAGAAAGTCGGATATTTCAGGCCAAACATGCATATGTACAAGTACACATATGCAGCAAACACTGGTACATATATCGATCCATGACTCCATGAGATACACAGATTCGCTACGAAAGTACGTCCACGTGACGGAAGAGAGACGGCGTAAGCATGACTACTAAATATGCCTGGCAAAGTTGCGTTCTACTACTTTTATCTCTCATCGATCAAGCTCAGAAATCATACTGTCCACTATGATGGTAGCTTGAATTTCAAGCACAGCTCTGTATCGAGATGCTCTATGAGATAAGACATGAGAAACGTGTTTGGAAACTGACTATTAAGCATACAAATAACATAGCTAATTTTTTTTTTAAAAGAGAATAACTCTGCTTTAATTTTAACATTGCTAATAATAATTGACGACATATATATGACCATGCATGGATTTTTTTTTTGCCTGCTGTCTTCACTCACGCAAAATAATCATTTTGCTAGCTAGTCTTCTCACCGTTTTCTTCTTTACCATATTAGGGATCTTGTGTGACCTTGCTTATATGTACTCTTTCCTTTCATAAATATATCAATTTTTTGAAACTTTCACCAGTTATGGGTCTCAAAGTATATATTCAGTTGCGAGATATATAAATGCTATGGGCATATGGAGTATTTCTGTTCAATAACATTTCATAATCACAAATACATTTTGTTGACATTATTTTTTTGCGAAGGTTTTGTAGACATTATTAATTATATTTTAACAGTAAATTGTGATCAAATCGCATATCTCAAAGACCATAAAGATTCAAAAACGTCATATATGTTTTAGATAAGCCCTATTTAATTTAATTTTTCTTCCTCAACAAGCACACATGAGATTGAGTTGCTGGTTGCTCTTTTACATGAAATGATTCAGACCACAAAGTTCATGTAATGATGATGCAGCCAATGCAAATCTCTCAAGATACTTGATATGGCCAGATTATCTATTATTATTGTGTGAACACACTTGAGTTGCTTGCCAACATAATGTCGTGTCTCTTTACTAAAGAATTCAGTATATATATAGTAGACCTTCTGCTTTTGGCTAGATTAGGCCATTCATATGGGCCCTCCGATCCTAGCTTGGCCCTCCTCATTTATATACCTTTACTAAGCAAGGCAACAGATGAAGTTGCAGTTCATACGAGATCGATCCAATGCAAAGTTACGTTGAACACATATCTATAGGCGTATGGCACAAGGTCCACACAGTGTGTTTGCGCGTTGGTTTCTACTGCATGCCTTTTTCACCCGAGACGACGACGTACGTGAGGAGGGCATGGAGAGAAAAGCCTAAAAAGCTGGCCATCAGAGAGAAGAGGCAGCAGCTACAGCGGTGGTGCCCCTCTACTAGCTCGATCTCTTTTCTTCGGAGCACGTCACCCGGCCGGTGCGCTTTCAGCGTGGAAGCCAAGCTTCCAAGAGTTCCAGTAGTTCTCGATCGGCACCGACGACGTCGATGCATGCATTGGGATCGGTCGCCGGACGCTTTGGACACGACGGCCGGCGGCGTGCAGCCCACGGTTGGAATGTCTCGCAAAGGCGCGGTCTAGCTCAGTCGGTCGGTGTTACGTAGCTCATCTGTATGTAGATCGAGCTCCACATTGATCGCGAGGCTAGGGGCTTGTTTGACACAACTCAACTTCACTAATAAAGCTGTTGTTTTTAGAAAATAGCTTCATGAGTGACTTTCTAGATGAAGCTGAGCTGTTTTGGAGAAAGTGTTTGGCAAAATAGCTTCACCAACTACTTCATACAAAATTGAGAGAGAGAAATGAGAGAGAAGCTACAATAAGCTACTTTTTTTCAGCTTCTTCCAACTTATGTCTTTGTGAGAGAAGAGAAAAAACAGCTTCACCCATGAAGCTGTTTTGAAAATAAATATTTGGCAAAAAAAAACAGCTCATGTGAGCTGTACCAAACAGGCCTAGGTTGGCAAGTGGCAGGTGCATGGTTGAGGCTGGCCGTAGGCGCGCAGTGCCAGTGCCACCGTGCCCGGCGCTTGCCGCGCGCGGTGCAAGCAGCAGCAGCTTTGCTTTGCTAGTGCTGGCCTGCTGGGTAACTGGGTTAGAGTTAGAGCCGCGCCACCAAACTGGGCCGCATGCAGCCTCGTCGCCGTCGCCGAGAGTTCATACCTGTCATCTCAGATGCTGGTGTGGTAATTATTTTTTTTTAAAAAAACTAACACTACTCGCTGACACAAGCTTTATTGAGGGCTTGTTTAGTTCATCAAAAATCAAATTTTTTTCAAGCAAATTTTACGGCACATGCTTGAAGCATTAAATATAGTTAAAAACAAAAACTAATTACACAATTTGCCTGTAAATCGCGAGATGAATCTTTTGAGCCTAGTTACTCTATAATTAGACAATATTTGCCACAAATAAACGAAAATACTATAGTGGCCAATTTTTTTTTCATTTCACCAACTGAACAAGGCCTGAAGAACGTACGGGTTGCTATTTTGTTAATAACTACATCATCCACTAAATTATAAATCATGACTTTTCTTGCATAGATGGGTATACGTTATGTCTTGTGTTGACACTCAAAATTATCCAAAGTGTAACTCCTACATCATGTTTCTATTAATTACCAAGACAGTCAGAAAGTATACTTAGATCATCGCATTTGAAGCCCGAGCGAAGAAAATAACTTTTCGGGGATGATCCAGTCATAGTTGGCTAAGTCGACTTTCCTAACTTCTTCAAATGCAAGAATAGACTGCATCATTGTGTTCCTCTCATCGATGATCGAAAAACATATATGGATCGACTTATTTGGAGTTCAAGCGAATTAAATATGAATTTAGGTAAACCGACCCACCCCATATATGAACTCCATATATGAATTAAATATGTTTTTCAAGCGAATTAAACATATATGGATCGACTTATTTGGAGTTCAAGCAAATTAAATCGACTTTTTGTCCAGAATTGTGAGCACCAAGTCAGCTAAGCCGACCCACCCCGACTCTTAAATCAGCTAAACCGACTTTTTTGCTGTTTTTGAGTCGGTTTAACATCCAAATTGACTTTGAACCTATTTTAGACGTGGAAAACTTAGAGATCATGTTTGAGACTTGTTTTTTACTGGATAAGATCACACCCTCTATACAAACGAAAAGATCATGGCCATTGAGAATCCCAACTCACAATCGACAAAACACAACACAAACCTTCTCTTTACCTTATCCCTTTCCAACCTCATGCTATTCAATGCTTGATCCGACAGCCAAGGATGGCGCCCTAAGCTTGTTGGCCAACTAGGACAATTCGATGATATTCTTGCCCCGATGGGGTCCCTTCCAGGCCAGAGCTTCGACGGTTTATTTGCTAGTTTACCTAAAAACTAGATGTTCTTCATCACACAAGTACAAGTGGTTATCATTTGGTGGTTTGTTCGTAAACCTCTCAATTGCTCACCATGTAAGTGTGATATCCTCACTGTGTTCTTCGTTCCATGACTGCTCGGACGATCTAGACCTAGCTGGTGTGTGATCCCGGATCAATCTGACGCCATCATCTAAATACGCTATAAAAGCGAGAAGTGACTTATTACGCAATTAACCAGATGACTTGTAGCAATAGCGAAACCAACAACTTTGATTAAGGGGGATGGACAAACATGATGCCATCTGTATGTGTGATAAATATATATTACCAATATCTTTTCTAATATTTTTATATATGCCATTGGTATTCATAAAGAAAAATCACAATACTATGATAAATAAAATATGTGAATTGATGCATTATTGTGCAATAATTTGAAATAGTTATAGGAATATTAAAAACATGGGGGGGGGGCAGAGCGCCTACTAGCCCCCTGGTTCCACCACTAACTCATCGCTTAAAGATTTATTCAATGCCATGTCGTCCATTCCAAATCATTTGGATTAGGCTATGCACCCTGATTGCATTGTACATTCCAATTAGATTTGGGATCAGACTATGTAAATGTGTGTGAGTGTATTGCTCTAACTGTAACATCCTAGATTTTTACGAAAACCAAAAATACGAGCTTTTTAAAATTTTTCCTGTAATCGTGTGAAGCATATAGTTTTTAGGTCTAACTCAAGACTAACCGACTAACGAATCGTAGCATACAGGTAGATTTGTTTGCAGGAGAGTGTCGGTGTTCTTGAGTCGGTTTAGGTTTTCGTCGAGTTTAGGGTTTGGAGTACACAAATCTATAGCGAGAATTCCCTTTCAACTTTTCCGTTGGAGTGATTCTCAAAACTCCATTGGATTTTATCCGATCTCTTTTCGAATCCTTCTCCAAACTCCTTTGTTTTCATTCCATTGTGCTTAGTCGAAAATGGAAAACCCCTTTTCTACCCTCTTGGGTCGAGTCTCCCTCCTTCTCTCCATTCTTTTCCCTTCCTGCAGTCCAGCTCATGCCCAGGCCCATCCCGCGCACTAAGGCCTAGTAGACTTTCTCCTCGCTCGGCCCACGCGCGCGAAGCAGCACTTGAGGCCCAGCGACCCAGCACCACTCTGCCTACCTCGCGGCCCATCCGCCCATCCTTGGTCTAGCCCAAGTCATGGCCGGCCCAGCAGCCAGCGCCCCAGCCCCAACCCTAGCGAAGGAAGCCGCGCGCCCCTGCCTCTCCCCAAGCCTGCCGCCGCCACCTGATGTGGAGGAGCCACACACCCCTGCCTCGGCGTCCGTACCCCCGATCTCGCATCGGCCGCCGCGTGTCCCGGCCGTCACATCAACGGCACAGACGCCAAGACCGCCTAGAACCCTAGCCCTCGCGCGCGCTATAAAACAGGAGTCGCCGCTACCCTTGCCCGATTCCCCATCGGCGCCGCCATCCTCGTCATCTCGCCCGTCCCCACGTCCGAGCCACGCCGACCACCGCATCCGCGACCCCGGCGCCGTAGTCCGCCGCCAACGCCACCGGCCTCGCCCTGCTGCCCTGCCGAGCCGAGCCCAAAACCGTGACACGGAGCCGCGACCACGACCTCGACCTCGCCTCGGCCACGCCTCGAAACCCCTGCCCCGACGCGGTGACGCAGGAGCCACGACGTCGATCTTTGACGGCACCTTGTCGACAATGCCAACGCCCCGAAGCTCCGTAGCGCCTCCGGCTCCCAGCACTCCCGCAGCCACGACGTCGTGCTCGTGCCCCGTCGCCCCCGCGTCGTCCTCGCCAAGTCGAGCCACGGCCGCACCACCGTCCTCTTCCTCGTCGCGACGCCGAGCAGCAGCAGGACCGCGGCCGCGACCTCGCCCCGACGCACCCGCGACCAGCACCTGAACGTGCCCTGCTCCAAGCCACCGACGCCGCGCGCCAAGCCCCCCCTGCACCGCGAGCTCCTCGTCCACGACGTTGTGCTGCCCACGACGACGCTCTGCTCCGAGCTCCACCCTGCCACGTCAAGCCTCGCCCTCGCGCACTCATCGCCGCCAAGCCCGAGCGTCGTCTCGACACGCAGACCCCTCCGTGGCCGGGAACGCGCCCTCGCCCCCGCGCACCTGCACCTCGGCTCGCCCCGGAGCCACGACGCCGCCTGTTGCCCCGTCGAGCCGGGCCACAGCCACGGCCGGTCGCGCGAACGGTACCAGCCGTCCTCGGCTGCGGACACGACCACGGCGCCCGAGTATCTCAGCTGCTACACCAAGCCACCGCGGTGCCCTACTCCACCGTTGCAGCAGCAGTACCACCTCACACGGAGCTCCTTGCTGTCGCTGGTGAGTAACCGAAACCCCAAGCTTTCCTTTTCACATTATCGATGTGCTCCTATCTGAGTCCGGCCTTTGCGCCGTAATTACCACTGTCGCAGGGGAGCATGAGCCCTGCTGTGCACACGTCAGAGCCCTGTGCCACTCTTCGCCATGCATGTGTCGTGCCTTCGTGCATCATTTCGTTATCGATCATTTGTACATGATCTATCTATCCATGCATGTGTCGTGCCTTCGTGCCGGTCTATTTGTCTACCTATCCATCTTTTGTTGCTATGGAAATGTGCTACTCCGTGTTGTCTTAGCGTCGATTGTGTTGCCAGTCATTGTGTTGTGGTTCTTCATGCGTTGTTCTTGCGGGTTGTGTGTGGTTCTTGTCGCTTTGGATCGTGCCTTCGAGCCGGTCGGGGGATCATAATACATTTGATCATTTCGGTCGTGGGTACGTCCCGCCGTGATCGCGATGCCGAGCGTAACTCATTTCCCCGTGATAAGTTGACTTCGTCACGCTACGCTCGTTAGCTCCTATTCCCGTCCCTCGGACATGGCCATCGTGGACTCGATGTCGTTATCGACGCGGTTCTTACCCGCACCATTCGAGACCTTCATGATCTTGTCTAGTGGGATACGAATTAGGGGACAACCTTTGTGGGACAGTCGGAAGCCAACTCGTTAGGTGAAGCTCATGGACGCGAGTTTGCCTCGCCATGACCATCGGGCTTTA
>Ga0182004_10003711_pt1 | contig 12193 bp, 10 predicted proteins | sample Sormic07211540_1_FD_120479 | JGI IMG/M metagenome (GOLD analysis project Ga0182004, IMG submission 120479) | Endophyte microbial communities from Sorghum bicolor roots, Mead, Nebraska, USA - 072115-40_1 MetaG | ecosystem: Host-associated > Plants > Roots > Unclassified | place: USA: Nebraska... | reverse complement strand
GCATAATTCCTATCATCTATTATTTACCCCTACTTTAGTCTAGTTGGTGTATTAGTTAGTAGATACATGATGGTGAACTATCAATGTCTTTATCCATTGTTTCCTAGTGGTAAAATATAAATACTCATACCTAGAATACTCCTGGTAAAATGCTACAATGGTTTTCTGTGCACTTACAAAATCCTTCATATTTTAACTGTGCATAAGAAATACCAACAGGGTCTTGGAGAATATCACAACGAGACAAGTTAATAGCCGATGACTAGAGGGATCTTATGTTAGATAATTTAGATTATCTGAATTTTCATCGGCTAAGCTTCAAAAAATTTAGAGCTCATAAGATTAAGATTGCAGGTTCTATAATCAGAAGGTGTGAGAGAAGAAATTCAGTGAAGAAGGTGTGAGAGAAGAAATTCAGTGAAGGTGAGTTTGTTTGGAAGGTGATTTTGCCGATTGGATCTAAAGATAATAGATTTGGTAAATGGTCACCTAATTGGGAAGGGCCATATCGGATTACCAGAGTTGCTCCTCAGAATGCTTATTTCTATGAAACTTTGGAGGGAGAAGAATATTGCAGAGCTGTTAATGGAAAATATTTTATGAAGTATTACCCTAGTGTTTGGGTTGATCTCCTCTAATTGATCGAGACAGTTAAGATGAAATTCGGATAGACGATACGTTGAGTATCGCCTTTAGTGCAAAGTTCAGGATAGCCGATACAATAAGTATCTCCTTCTATGTAAAAATTCAGAGTTATGACTGAATATAGCCGATACGATAAGTGTCGCCTTTAGAACAAAAATCAAACTGAAAGAAAGAGTTTTTGTTGATGCAGAAACATATTGTATTACCTCGATGGGCAATATCACAGAGATATTAGACAGTTGATCAACAAAAATGAAATAAGATTAAACTGCCTCGGTGGCCAGTGTCCTTGTTCATGGGGGAGGATTACATCAACAAAAATAAAAAACTAAAACTAATCCGTATCATCGAAGACACGGACGATGATGTCTTCGACTAATGAGACCTGCACTAATGCATCAGTGTAGGGGTCGAATTCCTCCATCAGCTCATCAAAGCCTTCATCATTGCCCTCCACGATGAAGTTCGGAGTTAGAAACTCTGACAGCTGGGCTCCATGGCGGACCTGGGCTGCTGCCAGTGTGCCTGCTACTCTTGAGCGGACGCCATGGAGAGTGACTTCCTAGATGTGACTGGGGACATCCTAGAGACGCTCCACCTGGGTCTCCCCACGCGCGCTCACCATTCTAGTGACTGCATTGATGGCGAAGGTGAGTGTGTTGAACTGCTCCTAGAGCCCTATGATCAACAAAATAGGCATATCAGCAAAAGATTCGATCGACTAAAGAGGATGCAAAGGAATGTACTTACTTACGACTGCAGCATTGGACTCTGCCAACTGTTCCTTGGTTCGGGCCAAGGATCCCTAAGTGTTCTCCAACACCGCCTCTAGAGCACTAAGCTACTCGTGGAGACGGCGGGACCTCTTGCACTCCTTGGAGTAGAGGTTCTGGGCTACTCTAAGATGCTGGAGTAAATCCTAGGTGTCTTCATTGTCAAAGATGGCATCGTGGCCCGGGGCGTCTTCATGGCCAACCGGCTCTAAAGCCGCTTGGCTTGCCTCGACTGCTTGGTTCGCAGCAGCCTCCTCAAAGGACGCTGCTACCGAAGGCAGGGTGGATGTTGATGCCGTATGAGCAGGGTGACTAGGGCCCACCAAAAGATCAGCTCAGGGGGTAGGACTGCAAAGAAACAAAGCAATAGGTAACAGTTCAAGACAAAAGATTGAATGAATCAGATTACGTATTCAACCACTGGTGCTGTGTGGAGTTCACCTCATCAAAGGAGAAAGGTGATGCTGGGAGTTTGCCTCTGCTATCCGCCATTGGTGTGAGCTAGGATTTGGTGGAAGATGAAAAGTTTGAAGGTCGAGAAGATGAGGATGGGAGACTGAGGGCTGTGTGTTTTTTCCCTTGGGGGGCATCGGTATTATTTATAATGAAATAAGTAGAAGGCAGAATGGCGTGCAGTTAATTCCCTAAAGGGAGTGGATCGATAAATTTAAGGATGGTTCCTCTATTCAGGGTAAGTGGATCGACTGAGTGAAAAATGTATCCGTTATATTAGGAATGTGGGTCGACTGAAGATAGCAGATAACTCAACTACAACTACGAAAGATCTAAGTAATGGATTGGCTTGTTTTGCTGATAAGGTTTTGGCTTATCTAGGTTCGGTTGGTGTTGCCGATAAGGTTTCAATGGAGCTAAGACTATTTGAAGAGACTACTGGATATATAAAAAATCAAAGCAAATAGGGATTAAGTCTAATAAATTACAAAGTATGAAGCAAATACAGGAAATGCTTGTTTGGATTACATGTGTAAAGCAGACTTAATAGAATTTAGATCTGAAAGCCTAATATTGTCTACTTTGGCTATTTGTTGATGATCTTCTTCAGCTGATCTAGGAATCTTGGCTTTCTTCTCGTGCTTGATTTTATCTAACTTGATCTTTAAGCTTTCCATGATTATTTTATAATTAGCTAAGGATGTAGGAATCTTGGATAGAGCTTCTTCTTTCTGCTTAATTGTGTCATCAACAACCTTCAGTTTGGCTAACAACTGTATTCTTTCTTCATTAAGAGTAGCCAATTCTTTGTTGATCTCGGCAAGGGATTCTTTAAGAAGATCAACTGTTTTCTTGACTGATATAATTTCTTAGATTCATTGGCTTTCAGCAGCAGTTGAGTTCTTCTAGGCTTCCCAAGGTGCAAGCCTATATTGAGCACTAAAGAACTTGGGACCAATTCCTTCCAAAAATGCAGCTGGCAGGATCATCTCTTTCAGGGAAGAAGGGAGATCATCCTTAATTTTTCCCTGATTGACCATGCATCTTGTATCAAGATTGAAATGTCTAGCTCAAGATGAGTGATCAGCCTCTACAGCTGGTCTTTGATGTGATCAAGTATGATTGAAGATGTATCTTCTGGAACTAAGATTATTTCTTCATCAATATATTCATCCAAGGAGAATGGCAGATAAGGTGAAGAAACTTGTTCATGCAGAAAATGAATAAATTAGTATTCATCAGAAGTTATCATCAAAAAGAATAGATGCTTCATCATACCTGAACCACTTGGATTATTTCAAAATTAGGGATAGCCAATGAGCTTGCTTCAAGAAGTTGGGGGCCTGAGTTCATGAAAGTTAGTTAGTGTGTCTGAAGGATAAAAGAGTTTATCCTATCGATTGTTATTAATTTTACCTGAGGAAATTTCTAGAGTGATGTGTGGGATGGGACTGATGCCATCATCACTGCTAGAAAAGGATAGACTTTCCAAAAGGTCAGATTTCTGAGCAGCATCCTAGAGAAGATTCAGAGTTAGTTGATGTATAGTCATATATTTTTATTGTTGAAGGAGGTTTACCTCAATGGTTGCATCAACTAAAGATTTGAGCTGTTTAGAAGAAGTAACTTTGATCTTCTTTGTGTTTGTTTTCTAGGAAATAGCTGGTTGCTTTCTCTTTAGTTTAGCAATCGGCTGATTGTTGGGAAGGTCTGATGCTGATCTTTTCATCAGGGTTTTCAAAGAAGGTGCATTCCAGCCTAGCCTTGGATTGGTTCACCATATATCCTAATTCACCAGTGAGGGAGTTATACCTACAAGATCCTACAAAAAGATAAAATTATACAGATGTATCATGAAGTAAAGATTTCTAAAGTAAAATATATGAGATCATACCTCAAGATCTGCTTGGAAATCTTGGTGTAAGGAGAAGTAATAGACAGATACTACTTCACTGAAGATATGCTGACTCCACTCTTTCCACCAATGATCAAAGGCTGAGGAAGTGAAGGGAACATATTCCCATCCACTAATGGCTTCTGGCAGTAAGCTTGTTCAAACTGAAGAATCCTGTTGAACTCTATTGAGTTGTCGATGGTTTCTCTCGGTTTTAGTTTATCAGCAAAGAACAGAGCTGGGGGTAGCTGACCAAAGCCCATCTATCTAGCTGCTATTGAAGGGTTGTAGAACTCATAAGAGGTCGGAGGTTTCTCCCTACCATGCCTAATTTCGACTAGTAGTAGACTTGGCCTTACCAAGTGACTTAGAATTTTAAATTCTCCAGCATCACTGTAGATGGTCTGAAAAACCTAAATGATGATGGGAGCTCGAATTCTGGAATATCTGGTTATACAAACCACTCTACGCTGCCTTTGGAGAATTTTTATAGAAAAGTTTGAAGAAGTCAGTATTCGATCCATTAATGCTAATTGCTGATGCTGCCTCACCAAATGACATGCATCGGTGAAATTTTTTACTTCTAGGGAGTTGCTCTTCCTGCTCTTCTGAGTATTCCATAGAGGGGAAGGATAGGTTGATCAACTCTGGAGCCACCAGCTTATGAAGATGTAAGTTGAGCCACAACTACAACAACCACCAAGGACCTGTGATTGTTGGGACAACTTCACTTTTCATCAGGCATTGAGAAACTTTGTTCAAGAGGTTGTATAGGGCTCCGAGAAGAAGCTTGTCAAGTGGGATTTTAGAGTTAACTGCTAGTTTCCCTGCTAGAGCATGGTAACTGGATGTTGGAGCACAGGCCTGTCCACAGAAGACAAATCTGTCCAACCACATATTTAGAAAGGTTGTGTGTTCTTTGTCAGTCATAGTTTTCTTATCAGTCCTAAAAGTGGTGATATAGTTGGACCAGCCCCCGGTTCTCACACTTTCAAGTCTGCTGGAGGGTTTTATCAGCAAACTAAAGGGATTGATCTACCCTACAATGTTGAGACCTGTTGGCATGTGAACATCAGCTAAGGTTGGGGACATTGGGCGTTGTCTGAAAAAGAAAGCGTTGTATGTGTTGGACTAGAAAAAGAAAGCAGCCCAAAGCATAGGTTTGTTCTTCTTGATATCAGAAAGAGGTAGGAAGATGCACTGGTCCAAGTTGTGAGTTTCCCAATTTGTTCTCTTCTTAGCCGATACCTTGATCAACCAGTTCCTCCACCTGGGATGATTGATGACCAGTTCCTCATGGAGGGTTTCTTGTCCTAGAGATTTGGTTTCATATTGGAGTGCTTGAAAGGGATTCTGTTGGTTTTGGCGATGATTGCTTTGCTTGGATTTGGGTTGCCCATGGGGCCTAAGAAAATCTTGTGCAGGTTGTTTTCAAGAGGTATGAATATTTGATTCTAAAGATCCTAAAGGTAGGAAAGAGATAAGAAGATGTTGAAGGAGCAAAAGAAATTAGAAAGAATAAAAGGAGGGGAAATACCTTGGGAATGTTGTCGATGGACACCATTGGAGTGAAGAAATCGCGGAGTTGAAAGCTCGATAGGATGGTGTTGAATCATATTGAGGTCTTGCGGTTGAGTGGGTTTTGAATTTTTGACTGCAATTACTTTGGAGGGAAACCCTAGCTTCTTAAGACCGACAGACCGGGAAGAACAGAGAAGTAAATGGAGTCATCAATGTGTCCACATGAGTTTTGATTGGGTATGGATAATTGGCAATTTTGGAATAAAATCAATTTTATCTCAAAATTGGGGCAATGTGTTAATCCCAAATTTTCACGAGATAAGGAATTGCCTATGGGCCTGCTTTGTGGAAAGGATGAATGGCCAGATAGTGGATCGACTAAATAGAAGTGTGAATGAAAAACATCGAGGATTATGAGGATGTTATGCTAGCTAGGAAACAAAAAATTCAACCTCATAAAATAGGATCAATTGCTAGTTATAGATCACGGGATTACCACTAGATGCGCAGGTGTAGTGGAAGCTACTCTATGTAGTCGTGCGCGTAGTAGCTGTGTCATGCAGTTGCATGGTCGTCCACCACATCAATCCCTCTTACGCGGTTCGTCCTTGTGCTCCAAATGCAGCACCTTTGAGGTATCCCACATGTGCGGTGGAGAAGCGTCGTGCCTCTGGACTGCTAGGTCCATGAGGAGCAATAGGCGTGAACGTGGGTGAGCAGCGGCGGCTGCCTAATGTCATGAGTTAATCCTGGCCGAGCCCCATACCTCTCTTATATAGGTGTCCTCCAATCAGCCCTGAGTTGGAGGCCCAATTAGAAAACCCTAAGCCTTGACTAATTTGGGTCCAACACAAGTTAAGCTTCTAGCCCCTTAAGCGTGCGACCCTATGGGTTCACGTACATATAGACATAGGCCGAGTACTCCTACTCGCCCAATAGTTGACAGCGGCCTCTAGCAAGGCGTGACAACTCCTATACACATGCAAAGATCATATCAGACGAACCACTACAAACACATACATGTTATTCCCTTGGCCCATGATATTTGGTTCAACTTGTGGGTTAACACTTAACCCAAGCACGGCCATGCATTTGTTGATTCAATCACTTGAGTGATCCAGTGATATTTCTCTCACATAGAGAGGGGCAAGTTCCATCTTGATTATCTATGTCTCACGTCATATTTCGTGACAAACCCAAAGACCACCTTTATAAATACCCTGTTAGAGAGTAGCATTTAATAGTCCCTAAGTAGATCGTTTCACCTCTTGAGAACATACGACAATCCTAGCCCCATGTCATACATGTGCCCACATTATTATTCTGTCATCTCTATGTCCATGACTTGTGAAACATAGTCATCAACTAATACATGTGCTAATCTAATATTCATGTGTGTGCTCACATGAACTATGATTAGGGACAACTCTAGAATAACCATACAAGTAAAAGAGTTTCACAAACAATTCACAAAATTGTCAATCGATACAAGTTTGTCTACAATGGATATTTATTGAAATCATAATATATGTCATGGATACGATCATAATATCATCATCTCTATGATTACCTCTAGGGCATATTCCCAATAGTCCCCCACTTGCACTATAGTTAATCTCTAAGATATCTAATACCCATAGACCTCAAGTGTGCCTCATGCTTAGGCTGTGAAGATCCTTTATCAAAGGATATGCAATATTCCAATCTGTATGTACTTTGCACATCTTAATTTCACCTTGCCTAATGAACTCTCAAATGAGGTGAAATTTCCGCAGCGCATGTTTGTTCTTTTGGTGATTCATAGGCTCCTTAGCCTACACAATCGCCCCATTGTCGTCACAATGTAGATTCAATGGGCTCGACGCATTCGGAAACACACCAAATTCAATGAGGTACCTCCTCATCCAAACACCTTCCTTTGCAGATTCAGAAGCTGTGATGTACTCGGCCTCTATTGTAGAATCGGTCACCGTCGCTTGCTTGGAACTTTTCTAGCTTACTGCACCACCATTTATTGTGAACACAAAAGCTGACTGAGATTGTAAATCATCTATATCAGTTTGGAAGCTAGCATAGGTTTAACCATTTACAACGAGCTCCTCCTCACCTCCATAGATTAGGAACACATCTTTAGTCCTTCTCAAGTACTTAAGAATAATTTTAACAAGTGTCTAATGACTTTCACCTGGATTAGTTTGGTACCTGCTCGCAACACTTAGAGCATATAAGACATCTGGGTGAGTACATATCATGGAATACATGATGGAACCAATTGTCGAAGCGTATGGAACCTTACTCATGCATTTGCACTCTTTATCTGATGAAGGACACTGCTTATCGCTAAAACACATACCATATGACATTGGCAAGAACCCTCTTTTAGATTGTTCCATGTTGAACCATTTCAACACCTTGTCTATGTACATATCTTGGCTTAATCCTATTAGCCTTTTTGAGCTATCTCTATAGATCTTAATGCCAAAAATGTATGCTGCTTCTCCTAAATCCTTCATAGAAAAACTATTATTCAATGAAGTCTTTACGGATTGTAACATTGGAATATCATTGCCAATCAATAATATGTCATCCACATACAAGATTAGAAATACAACAACGCTCCCATTTTCCTTCTTATAAAAACAATGTTCTTCTTCATTCTGATGAAAGCAAAATCCTTTGACTACTTCATCAAAACAAATATTCCAACACTGAGACGCTTGCTTTAACCCATAAATGGATTTCTCAAGCTTGCATATTTTTCTAGCATTATTACGATCAACAAAACCTTCAGGCTATATCATATACACATCCTCTTCCAAATTTCCATTTAGAAAGGTTGTTTTAACATCCTTCTGCCATATCTCATAATCAAAATATCCAGCAGTTGCTAGAATGATCCGAATAGATTTAAGCATCGCTACTGGCGAGAAAGTCTCGTTGTAGTCAATTCCTTGAACTTGCCTAAAACCTTTTGCGACAAGTCGAGCTTTATAGATGTGAGCATTTCCATCCATATCCTTTTTCTCCTTATAAATCCATTTGCACTTTATGGGACTAACCCCATCAGGTGGATTAACCAAGTTCCAAACTTGATTGTCTCCCATGGAATCTATCTTGGATCTCATGGCACTTTGCCATTTCTCGGAATCTAGGTCCATCGTTGTTTCTGCATTATTTACAGGTTCGTCATCGTCTAACAATAACAATTCCCAATGTAATTCACGAAGTCTTGTTGATCTTTGTGGCTGTGCTGGTGTCTATACTACCATGGGTGTCTCCACTTGTTCTACTACGTTAGTATCACTCATAGAGTCATTCCCAACTGGCTCATCTTAAACTTCTTCAATATAAACTTTCTGTCCATTTTTCTCCCTTCTAAGAAACTATTTTTCTAAGAAAACATAGTTTCAAGTAACAGACACTTGTCCTCTATTCGGTTATAGACATAGTACCCTAAAGTTTCCTTTGGGTATCCCAACAAAAATCACATGTCCGATTTGGGTGTTAGTTTATCTGATATAAGTCATTTGACAAACTTCATAACCCCAAATTTTTAGAAAAGACAAACTGGGACACTTACTAGTCCACATCTCATATGGTGTCTTAACTATAGACTTAGATGGTATCCTATTTAATGTGAAAGTTGTTGTTTCTAGAGCGTATCCCCAAAACGATAAAGGTAGGCCTGACTGGCTCATCATAGACCGAACCATGTCCAACAAAGTTCGATTATGTTGCTGTTGATGGTAGATAAGTACTCTTTTTAACCGTCAACATAGCATGAGAAAGAACTAAAATCAGAATATTATCTAGTTATAAAGGTTTGAACTAACAAATTCCATGAGTTTTGGTGTATCTATGTTTTGCAGGGTCACATAGGAAAAGAGCTAAAGGCAAACTAATCATCAAATAAAAGTATCTCCATTGATGATTTGGACTGCACTATTTCAATGGGCTCATCTAGATGATCAAAATCCATATATCATTTGCCCTATTTGGAGTCTTGGATGAAGAAATATAAATTTCACATGAAAATACACTTTTCTAGAGTCTAGATGGTTTGCGAAGACACCAGAACGAAGGGGACGGCAAACGGCCATAGGGGATGGGTGCCCGCCCCACCCCATTGGGCGGCCGCCCGGCTGCCGCAGTCAATCAGCTTCAACCTCGTGGATTCCCGATCCACCGCCTTTGTGGAGTAATCTTGAGCATACATTTAAGTCAGTTTGATCCAAGGGCTATGGCATTTCCTAGGGGGCTATAAATACAAACCTGACCCCCGTAGGAGGATGAGAATCATTATAAGTTGTAGAGGCGTCCCTCGAATGGATGACCTCTTTTCTCTATGAGTTGTAGAGGTGTCCCTTTAATGGGTGATCTCTCTTCTCTAGAGAATTAGGGCTAGACATTCTAATGTAGTAGATTAGTTCTAGTCGAGAGTTAGGGACAGCGGAGCTACACTCCAATTCTAGAGGAGTCTTCTTCAAAGTTTCGGTATGACTTTATATTTATTCTTTGTAAGACTTATACTTTAATATATTATCTTCTCTATTTACTTTATGCCTATTTATGATTAGTGTAGTTGTTATATCTTGGCATGGGATCTCTGCTCGTATTGAGTGCTCTAGTTATTCATGGTAATTAGGTAAGTAAACGCAAGGGTAGACATGGTGTCTAGGATATAGTTTACCTGAGGTTGCACCCAATCCCACAAATAGTTGTGGTAGCCCTAGGGGTGACAGCCCTGTCAGGTCTTTGTATTCCACGACATTCAGGTTGATGTTTCATAGAGCTTTTGGCCGCCTTTCCCAGACTACTTTCTTTCCAGTCTCTTTCGAGAGTCAGAAAGGACCTACTGCTCCAAAATGCCATTGTGTGACTGCTATATCTTTTCATATTCTGTTACCTTAGAACCTAAGTAATAGAGAAGTACAAAAGAACCTTGATCTTTCCTGTTATCCTGCTTCTATGACTATCTATACATTTATCATTGAATTCTCTTATATGTGCTTAATTGCTTATTCTTATAGTATATCATTTACCCTACTTTAGTTTAGTTGATACTCTAAGTTAGTAGATGTAGGATAGTGAAATATCAGATTCTTAACTCTAGCTTCCCTATGGTAAAATATAAATAACGATACCTAGAATACTCCCGGTAAAATGCTACGATAATGTTCTATGCGCTTGTGGAATTTTTCATATTTTTTTGCACTAATGAATCCGCCTCTAGCTGTCATGCTCATTAGTCCACATACATCAGTATGTACAAGCTCCAACAAGTCAGACGCTCTCTCAGGAAAGCCTATGAAAGGTGCCTTGGTCTTATTTCCCAGTAAGCAAGACTCATATGTCTCGTATGATTCGAAATCAAACGAAGTTAAAAGCCCATCATCATGGAGCCTCTTCTTGCGATTCTCACTTATATGACCCAAACGACAATGCCACATATAAGTTAACTCATTAAGCCAAGGCCTTTTAGCACTAACATTACAGATAAGTGCATCAAGATTTAAAATAAAGAACCCATTCACTATGGATGCATAAGCCACAAATATGTCATTCATAGAGATCACACAACCATTGTCTTTACTCGTAGATGAATAACCATCCTTCATCAAACATGAAGGTGACACAATGTTTTGACTTAAACTAGGAACAAAATAACAATTATTCAATTCCAAAATAAATCCTGATGGTAGATGGAGTTGCATCATCCCGACGTTCAACGTAGCAACTCTTGCATTATTGCCCACGAGGAAATCAACTTCTCCCTTTTCAATGCTTCTACTTCTTATCATTCTCTGTATCATATTGCAAATATGAGCAACTGATCCGTTATCAAATACCCAAGAATTAATATAAGAGTTAGCGAGGAAAATATCTGTAACATAAACAACAAGTGTGTGAGCAGCGGGAGTACCTTTACTACCACCATCCTTCTTCAAGGATGCCAAGTACAACTTGCAGTTTCTCTTCTAGTGGCATTTCCCCTTACAGTGAAAGCACTCAGCATCAGCATCTGGGCTAGCCTTGGGCGTAGATAGGTTTGGCTTATGGATCTCACCCGTTTTCTTCTTCCAACCATTGCCCTTCTTTTTCTTAAAGATAGGCTTGTTTTGGACGGCCAATACTTGGCTACTGCCTGCACTTTTCTTGATGTCAGCCTCTGCTGTTTTCAAAGTAGCATTTAATAGTCCCTAAGTAGATCGTTTCACATATTGAGAACATACGACAATCCCAGCCCCATGTCATATATGTGTGTCCATATTATTAGTTTGACATCTCTATGTCCATGACTTGTGAAACAGAGTAGCATTTAATACATGTGCTAATCTAATATTCATATGTGTCCTCACACAAACTATGATTAGGGACAATAAAAGAGTTTCACAAACAATTCACATAATTGTCAATCAATACAAGTTTGTCTATTTTGGATATTCATTGAAATCATAATATATGTCATGGATATAATCATAATATCATCATCTCTATCATTACCTCTAGGGCATATTCCCAACAGTCTGTAACACCCTAAAATTTACTCCTTTCGAAATATAGATAAAATTATTTAATTTTGTATTTTTGTGCTCATGAAAATATAGAAAAAATAATATTTTTCATTAAATTAAAATTTATCATAAGGCTTAGCAATATTATTATTATGCATACATGCTGGTGCATATGTTTTGATGTGATGCTTGTTGCTCCTTTATGTGTTGATAGTAAAGAAAATATTTAAAATACGTTTAGTAGATCGATCTTCCTTATTCGGCACGTATTTATCTTTTATCTACAACCAAATTCCTTGTTTCTAAGCTCAAATTTTTATTAGAACTTTCCTAAAATATTTTCTTTGTCACTCAAAGCACTTCTTTTAGTTTCTCGTCCATCAAGCACTCTC
>Ga0182004_10003710_pt1 | contig 12194 bp, 11 predicted proteins | sample Sormic07211540_1_FD_120479 | JGI IMG/M metagenome (GOLD analysis project Ga0182004, IMG submission 120479) | Endophyte microbial communities from Sorghum bicolor roots, Mead, Nebraska, USA - 072115-40_1 MetaG | ecosystem: Host-associated > Plants > Roots > Unclassified | place: USA: Nebraska... | reverse complement strand
GACATTGATCGCACGGTTTTCCTTGATCCCTTAGGTCGGTGGAGCACGATCCGCGAAAAGGACTCTGATTGGGCACGGTAGCAGGGCGGGCGCCTAGGAGAGTAGGGCGGGCGCCCTGCCTCCGAGCCTGTTCGGCCTCCCGTTCGTTCCCGTGGCTTCTGGAGTCTTCTAGATGATAGAAAATTGTGCGGCACATTAATATCTCTGTGTAAACCCGACGCGTGGGCCTTTCCTCCATATTTCCTGATAACCCCCTGCAGAAAAAGACAAACACCAAAACTCGTGGAATTCTGTCACATAAAACCCTAAATCTGGGTGTTGGTTGCATATAGGTCCTTTTCCATGATTAGTTGACGGTTAAATGTGAGCATTAAGGACCGTCAACATGTCGATAGATCTGTGTTGAGCTGGACTTGTCCTCTTGAAGTCATTGGATCAGATCTCACTAGTGTAGATTGCTCACCAGCCAATCCTGCTGTACTCGGAGGCGACGTGAATTCTGTACCCGCAACGGGTGGAGAAGCCGATGGAGCCACAACCGATGATAATCCTAGCTGATGATAGGCCGGGCCAGCATAAAGTGGTGGTGACTCTCCCTCTTTAAAAGTTTAGACCACAACATTGTAAATAGTATTGGATAGCACATTGGAGTGATTAATCAAAGCATGATTAATAGCAGTATTAACCATGTCTTGCAGTTTACCAGGATTGAGATCAAAGGTAACCTGCCGAGGCAACGGTAGATCTTGCTTCTGAATAACCTCCTCGTTCCTATTCACGTTGAAGGATTTCAAATAGAGCTGCTTGTATTCCTCCGTAGCCCTCTCCATAACTTGCTTCTATTCTTCCCTGAGATCGGCTTCTGTCATGCCGATGACGTTGTCTGTGTCAAGATCAGAAGTAGCCATGTCGATCTTTGTTGATGATTTGTCCCACTAGGCGTGCCAAAGGATATGTTGATGCAAAAATAGATCTGCAAACATAAAGGGTTAATACCCAATTTTGATATCAAGGCGTGCCAGCTGATTTAACCTAGCAATCGACAAAGGTGATAACTTGAATACTTTGGTCTTGACAACAGCGATGCGCCCGGATGTCATGGCCAAGAGGTACTCACGCGGAACCCAAGAAATCGTCGAGTATGACTCGCCGAATCCTTGAGAACTTGTAAATAGGAAAAAGTACACGAATTGAAGAAGTCGTCGAAAAGTAGATGTAAAAGTAGATGTAAAGCTTGTGTTGGTATTGATTGATTGTTCTTACATCGCTGCTGGGTTTATATTTATACCCTAGTCCTCAAGAGTTACAACCAAACACGACTAAGATTCAACAAGACTCTTATATATAAGGCATATCTAGACAAGTATGGAAAAAGAAATAATAGTTATCTATTCCTATGTCTCTCCTAATCATGATAAAGTCTTTATTGGTCCCCACTTCAAGTCTCCATCAGATTTTGCTTCAAGTCTTCATCGGCTCGTGTCCCATCGGCACATATATGCCTCTTCAGCAATAATTTTCACATCCTCCTCCATCGGCATCGGTAACCATAAGTCTTATCGGCAACAATCAGTAGCTGCCATCTTCAACTCCAGACTAGCAGAATCGTTCTACTAACCATTATTTCATCATTGGCATCATCCGAATCAGCCATAGGCATTCTTCTGTCGATCTAACATAGCAACTTCACTACCGATCAGCTCTCCTTAACCATCTTGATTCATACCTAAAAATGGTGTCAACACTTTCTCTAAGAAAACACCGTTTTGAGTAACAAACATTTTGCCTCTGTGCAGTTATAGACATAATACCCTAAAGTTTCCTTCGGGTATCCCATGAAAAAGCACTTGTCTAATTTGGGTGTTAGTTTATCTGATATGAGCCGTTTGACATAAACTTCACAACCCCAAATTTTAAGAAAAGACAAACTATGACACTTACTAGTCCACATCTCATATGGTGTCTTAACTACAGACTTAGATGGTACCCTGTTTAAAGTGAAAGCGGCTATTCGACTGGCTCATCATAGATTGAACCATTTCCAACGAAGTTCGATTACGTTGCTTGGACACACCGTTCCTCTGAGGCGTTTATGTGGCATAAGTTGTGGAACGATACCATAACTCTTTAGATGATTGCCAAATTTGTGAATCAAATATTTGCCTTCACGATCAGATCGCAAAGCCTTAATTTTCTGGCCACGTTGATTCTCTACTTTATTATGAAATTCTTTGAACATTTCAAATGTTTCAGACTTATATTTCATTAAGTAGACATAGCCATATATACTAAAATTATCAGTAAAAGTTATGAAGTATTGGAATCTGCCTCTAGCTGTCGTGCTCATTGGTCCACACACATTAGTATGTACAAGTTCCAATAAGTCAGACGCTCTCTCAGGAAAACCTTTGAAAGGCGCCTTGGTCATCTTTCCCAGTAAGCAAGACTCACATGTCTCGTATGATTCAAAATCAAATGAAGTTAAAAGCCCATCATCATGGAGCCTCTTCATGCGATTCTCACTTATATGACCCATACGACAATGCCACATATATAGGTAGGACTTAACACATTAAGCCAAGGCCTTTTAGCACTAACATTACAGATAGGTGCATTATCAAGATTTGAAATAAATAACCCATTCACTATGGATGCAAAGGCCACAAATATATCATTCTTAGAGATCACACAACCATTGTCTTTACTCACAAATGAACAACCATGCTTCATCAAACATGAAGGTGACACAATGTTTTGACTTAAACTAGGAACAAAATAACAATTATTCAATTCCAAAATAAATCCCGATAGTAGATGGAGTTGCATCGTCCTGATGTTCAACGCAACAACTCTTGCATTATTGCCCACACGGAAATCAACTTCTCCCTTTTCAACACTTCTACTTCTTATCATTCCCTACATCATATTGCAAATATGAGCAACCGATCTAGTATCAAATACCTAAGAATTAATATAAGAGTTAGCGAGGAAAATATCTGTAACATAAACAACAAGTGTATGAGCAGTGGGAGTACCTTTACTACCGCCATCCTTTTTCAAGAATGCCAACTACAACTTGCAGTTCCTCTTCTAGTGACCTTTCACCTTACAATGAAAGCACTCTTCATCAACAACTAGTCCAGCCTTGGGTGCAGGTGGGTTTGGCTTATGGATCTCATCCTTAGCCTTGCCCTTTTTCTTCTTTCAAGCATTGCCCTTCTTTCTCTTAAAGTTAGGCTTGTTTTGAACAACCAACACTTGGCTACTGCCTGTACTTTTCTTGATGTCAATCTCTGCTCTTTTTAGCATGCCACAAAATTGATTCAAGCCCTTCTCTGCCCCATGCATATGGTTGTTCAAGATGAAGTTTTCATAACTAGGTGGAAGAGACGAGAGAATAAAAATAGTAGCCAACTCTTGGCCAACTGGGAAGCCCAACTTCTCCAACCTCTGAGTGTAACCAACCATCTTGATTATATGTGGACTAACTGCTGCACCCTCTGCTAGCTTGCATTCAACAAAAGATTTTGAGACTTGGAACCTTTCAGTTCTAGCCTTAGCTTGGAACATATCATTAAGCGCTATGCTTATGTCATACGCTGCATGATTATTTTTGAACTGCATCTGTAGCTCAGGTTCCATACAAGCAAGCATGAGGCATCTTACTTCAAGATTAGCATCACATGCTCTCTTATAAGTGTTCTTCTCTGCAATAGGTGCATTATCAGTAGGTGCTTCTGGTAATGGGTGTTGACAGTCACTAATGCTTATTTTCATCCATCAACTATTGCTTGGCATGATATGATATGAACCACAAAGCATAGTTGTAGGGTTTGAAACTAACAAGTTCCACGAGTTTTGGTGAATCTATATTTTACAAGGGTTAAACTGGAAAAGGACCAGAATCATCAAATAGAAGTATCTCAAGTGATGAACTAGAGTACACCATTGCAAAGAGCTCGTCAAGACATATGAAATAGAGTTTTGATTCACCCAAATCAGAGTCCACACAACAAAGTTATGCCTTCCAGAAGATTGCAAAGGGGCTTCTAGAGTAGTCCAGAGCAAATTGGGCATATCTCCCTCATCGAGACTCCATTTTTAGTGACCAGAACTTTTTGGAAAGCTAATAAAAATATCTATCAACCCTACAAAGTGGGGCCCACTTGGCAGAGACCTAGGGGTGGATGCCCACCTGTCAGGGCGGCCGCCTAGGGCTCTGAGCCAATCAGCTTCCACCTCACGGATCCTGCCTTCACCGCCTTTGAGGAGTAATCTTGGCCATCAATCAAGGTTTGTTTGATCCGAGGGCTGTAGTGCTTCCTAGGGGGCTATAAATACAACCTTGACCCCCCCCTAGAGGCATCTCCTTCATTAGCTACATCAAGTAGAGAAGTAGAGGTCCCTCTAGTTTATCTAGTTCTAGTTCATCTAGTTCTAGTTCTAGTTGTCTAGTTGTATCTAGATAAGAGGAAGAGAGAAGAGGGGAGAGCCGAGGAGGAGCTAGATCTATCGGATCTTCCTCAACATTGTATATTTTTAGCAGCTGGTTCGTCTTTGGCTAATCTCCAGGTACATTAATTCTATAATTCCTGAGTTTTTATTTAATTTTCATATTTATCTTTAAGTTATTTATTGGATTCCCGCTTGCATCAAGTGCTCTAATTCTTTGATATGCTAGAGTAGTAATTAATAGGTTAAGCATGGTGCTTAGTCCTGCAATTACATGGAATTGCACCCAATCTAGCGTATTATTGTGGTAGCCCTAGGATCTTGACAGTCGTGACGGCCGACGTATTCCACCATGTTCGGATTTGTGTTGTAGGACCGTAGTCAGAGCTTCCTAGCCCCATCTCATCCCTTTCTATGGTTAGTGTTCTGGTGTCCCAAGATAAGTAACCTTAGAGTAAATCCTGATTCCTAGATCAACCTATGGAATTCTTAGTAAAATTTCTCTCTACCCTACAAAAAAATATATAGTTATCCTTGGGCGATCTAAACCTTAATTAGTACACTTCATGTTCCTCGTGGAAAATCGATACCTTGGAATACTTCCGGGTGAAAGCTACATTGGTATCCATGCGCTTGTGGATTTTTCTATGTGTGTTTAAAATATCCAACAAGCTTTCTAGCGCCGTTGCTGGGGAATGGTAGCTATTCTTGAATAAAACCAAGGTCATCCAAGTTTTCTTTTTCATTTACCACCTTTTTATTTTTATTACTTCTTCCCTACAATAACCTAAATTTCATGCCTATCTATCATTATGCTGCACCCATGAGCACAAGCTTAGAGCCACTATAGCCCATGGTTCTCACATCTAGCTATAAGTTGCATCCATGTTTGGTTGCAATAGGCCCTATCTTCTCTCCTTCTATGCCCACACTAGATGACTTCTATGAACCCACCATTGAACCCATCCTTGACTCAAATGAATCCTCTAATGCTCTTTCTCCTAAACCTCCTAACAATCTTAGAAATCCATCTACACATCCCACACATAGGAATCATCTTGACCATAAGGAGGGTTGAGAAGAGCAACATCAATGGCTAAAGAGCATTAAAAACCGATATGCTATTATCATTGAATGTGTGGACGAGGCCTTATATGAGACCAACGTGTGGACGGTGGCGATTCCCATTCTTGCTCGTTGGGCACATCTTTTTAGGAGGGAACCATTGCGGCACGTTTTTGTCCTGGCGATAATAGCAAGTAACCTATCACGTGAATTGAGGAATGGTTAGGTGATGAATTTAATGCAGGGATTTACCTTCCATGGTTGTTGGATCCATCCGTTGCGGCTGACCCTACTTATTATAGGGGTTGCACTCACTACTCCTACTTCCGCTTTTCGTCATTGCCTCCTAGTTTCTTCCTCCTGCCTTGCTGCACACAAGAGAGAGAAGAGGTAGAAAAAGAAAGAGAGAGAGAGAGCTAGGGACTTCCCCCGGTTGCCAACCGTCGAGCTGATCCGTGCTGCCATGCCGGTGACTCTGGTGCCTATCGATGAATGGTGCCCATTAATTGTAACAGAGCACCGGCTGTGCGACTTAGCGGGAGAGGGGCTCCTCCGTCCTGTCACCTCCTCGACCCAACTAGAGTGGATCACGCTACTTGCAGAAGACCGGGAGCTGAATCCCATAGGGGGCTATGTTGTCAACTTTGTCAAGTTCCACCACCACGTATTTGGCTCTCCCCTAAGCCGCTTCATGCGGGCGCTCATCCACTATTATGGGGCCAAGCTGTAGCACTTCTACCTCAACGCCATTTCCAACATGGCAATCTTTGTCGTGGTCTGTGAGGGCTACCTAGGCATGATACCCCATTGGGAGTTGTGGCTCCATCTCTTCTAGGGTGAGCTTTTCCAAGGCACCGGCGGGGCCAGAGGCGTGAGAAAGTCTGTCTGGGTGGGCTGCCTCAACCTGGTATTGAAGTCCAGCTGCTTGGAGGAACCTAGTGAGTACATCCCTACTGGGGTGATGTCAAATCACACCCAGTGGGACTCATAGTGGTTCTACCTATGCAACAACGAAGGGCTCCTTCCTCCCTACACCGGGCGGGTCATTACAGCGTGTTCGGAGCATTGGAAGTATTGCGTGCTCGTGGACCGCCAATCTTGGCTAAGATCCCTCCTCAATGCCTTGAAGCATCTTTGCCAAGAAGGTCTGACGGTGGCTCTCGTACTCTCGGTCGTCCACCATCGGTGGGTGCTCCCACTGATGGCTCGTCCACTAAGGATGGACGAGATGGGTCCATGCGCTACGTCCAGGAATCTTGAGGCATGCTGAACATCGAGCGAGGCGCTACCCGATGAGGAGGTTGCAACAAGGGTCAGAGCAGCCATCTCTGACACCTTCCTGATTGAGGATGTTAACGCATTCCCAATGATGCCTAAGGAGGGCTACCTCAATCTGGTGAGTGTCGTGAGCTACAGTGTCTTGAGCCGTATCCCTTACATCCGATCTCTCTAATATCTGAATATTTTAGGCAAGGGGAAGTTGATGTCAGGTCGTCGAGGCCCCCCGTAAAGGAAGACGAGACAAATCATGAGGTAAGACGTCTCTCTGCTCAGAAACATAAGAAAGAGCTTGATGCAGAGAAGAGGAGGAAGAAGAAGAATATTGCCCAGCAGGAGCTTGAGCAGTGTCGTGCCAAGTCGAGGCGTGAGGGGGCCTAAAGAGGATTCCCCTAACAAGGAAGACGAGGATGATGATGATGATGATTGTTGGTGCAAAAATTGGTATCTCGCACCAACAATCTCGGGGCTTCTCAGAGGGAGTGTAGGAGCTGAAGTCCTAGACCTCTTGAGCCACAAACACACAAGCTTGGTGAATTAATTCTGGGTCATGCCAGTCAATTCGACTTGAAATTGACAAGGTAGAAGTACAAAAGTCAAATTATAGAACCTACCGTTTGTTGCCAGACAGTTCTGATATGTATCGCCTCGAAAAGCTGTTGAAACAAAGGAAATTAACTAGAATGTCAACTCCTTGTAACGATGCAAAAAGATAAACGTTATTGGACATATTGATCAATTGTATATTAATGGTATAAATAACCAGATAAGCTACTTAGCCGATATGCTGTGTGTGAAGGTAAGGGATAGCTTACGTGCATTATCCTTTTATTCATTAAATAAATAATAACTTATTAAAATTGGTCTAAAGGCCTGCGGTTTTAATAAATTACTTTTGTAACTTGTATTAAATTTATATTCACCTGGTCTAAAGGCCAGCGGGCTTCAATAAATTCAACACAGATTACTAGTTCATTTAATGCAATAAACGGATTCATACTCGTGCACTATTCATTTGAGCTTAGCTGGATTGACTATTTAGCAGATACAGGATCCATGAAGCACAAACAGGATCTATCTACTTTGTTATAACCAGATTTAGTTATTATTACCAAATTAATCATAACAGAATAAATACCTCGAACGCACATCATGTAATAATCAAGATCAACAAGTTAGCTATCATATTTTTGCTTAATAATTGTTATTCATTCAAGTTTATAGTAAGCGTTAAGATTTTAAGCTCGATCCAACTCATTGAGTCTTGATTGGGCAGAATATTGTTACAATAAATAAAACATTGAGCTTTGAACAATATGGATAACTTGATGAATCTATTAAATTGCCAATTTAATAGAGCTGATAACTATCTTGAACCATGATTCATAAGAGATTGAAACAATGCAGCCTTACAAACATAATTCAAGTCGATAACTAGTTTATAATTAAGATTGACATGTGTTCAGATGATGCAGCCATGACAAACTAAACATGAACAATGACAAAACTTACAAGCAAACCAAAGATCGAAATCAACCGATGCAGCTCGATTCATTGAAGGTCACGTCGAAATCTACTATTACTCCTACTCATAAGGTTGGTGGCCGAAGCCAGAAAGGGTTTGTATTATGATTGTGTATATTCTTACAAAAATCGGATTCCCAATATTTATAGTCTAAAGTCCTAGTCTTATGTCCTAACACGACTCTTTCCTCAAAAAGGCAACCTGGACTACAACTTCTCCTTTCTTAATCGAACCCGACACATTTGCCTCGTCTTGCCTTATTCCGACACCCTTCTGATCGACTAATTTTGCCTCTTGTTTAGTCGATCCACTCATCCGGCTGTCCCTCTTCTGCAAAGCAGGGCCACCGACAGTTTTCCAGACTTGCCAAAATTTAGGAATTAACATATGCCCCCCAATTTTGGGATAAAATTAGTTTTATTCAACAACTGCTACTCAAAACCAATACGGACATATTGATTACTCCGTTTCCTCCTCTATCTTATCCATTCACCGGCCTTAAAAGCTAGGGTTTCCCTCCAAGCATCCTCAATCAAAAATTTGAAACCCGCACAATCCACCAAATTTCCACACGATTTAATCCCAATACACCGAATCCTTCAACTCGGTGACTTTTGCTCCAATGGCGTTCATCGACAACATCCCAGAGGTATGCCCTCTCCCTTTGCTCCTCTAAATTTTCTTACTCTATTAGCTTACCCTTACTCTTTTTTTTATTCAGGATCTCCAAGGCCAAGTATTCATCCCACTTTATGGTAATCTGCACAAGATTTTCCTAGGTCCAATGGGTGATCCAAATCCTAGGAGGGTAATTGTTGCCGAGAGTAACAAAGTTTCTTTCAAGGAATCCAATATGCATCCAGGTCTTTGAGACAAAAGGACTTCTTGAAGGAGCTGGCCCCCAATCATCCCAGGCTGAAGGAACTGGCTGATCAAAGTAGCGGCCAAGAAGAGAGCAGATTGGACAACTAGGAACTTGGACCAATGCATCTCCTTGTCCCTCTCTAATATCAAGAAGAATGAACCTATGCTCAAGGCTGCCTGTTTCTTTTGGTCCACCACCTATAATGCCTTTCTCTTTAGACAAGGCCCAATGTCTCCAACATTAGCCGATGTTCATATGCTGACAAGCCTTAACATCGCAGGACACATCAACCCTTCCAGTCTGCTGGTGAAACCCACTACCAAGCTTGATAGCACAAGAACGGGGGGTTGGTCCCAATACATTACCAATTACAAGACTGACAGCAGATCTATGTCTGATAAAGAATACACAACCTTTCTGAATATGTGGTTGGACATATATATCTTGTGTGGACAGGCTTCCTCTCCAACTCCCAATTATCTAACTTTGGCAGAGAAGATATCAGGCAACTCTAAAATCCCTCTCGGCAAGATTCTCCTTGGATCATTGTACAATTTGCTGAATAGAGTTTCTCAGCATCTAATGCAGAATGAAACTGTTCCAACAATCATAGGCCCCTGGTGGTTGTTGCAGTTATCGCTCAACTTACACCTGCACAAGTTAGTGCCTCTAGAGCTGATCAACCTATGTTTCCCTTCCTTGGAATATTCAGAAGAACAAGAAGAACAACTTCCAAGAAGTCAAAAATTTCATCGATGTATGTCCTTTGGTGAGGCAGCATCGGCAATTACTATTAATGGATGGTTTGCTTACTCATTCTAGAATTTGAGCTCCTAGCATCATTCAGATTCCAGACTATTTATAGTGATCCTAAGGAGCTCAAAATTCCAAGTCGTTTGGTAAGGCCGAGTCTTCTACCTGTTGAAGTAAGGCATGGTAGAGAAAAACCTCCAACTTCCTATGATTTTTTTTGCCCTTCAATAGTAGCTAGACAAATGGGCTTTGGTCAGTTGCCGCCTAGCTTTATTCTTTGCTGATAAGGTGAAGCCAGGGAAACTATCACCGCTGGAATAGAATATAATAGAATTCTTCACTTTGAACAATCTCTATTGCCAAAAGCCATCAGTGGATGGGAATGTACCCCTTTCACTTATATAGCCTTTGATCATTGGTGGCAAGAATGGAACCAACATATCTTTAAGGAACTAGTATCCACTTACTGCTCCCTCTTTGATCTAGATTTTCAAGCTACACCTGAGGTATGTCTTTACACACTATATTTCTAAATTCTTATACCTCAGAATATACTTACTCATTTTAATTGTTCATATGATCTTGCTGGCTTGGCCCCTCCACTAGTGAATTATGATATATGGTGTCCCAACCCAAGATTGGGCTCTGATGCGCCATCTCGGAAAGTTTTGATGAAGAAACTAGCAGTAGACCTACCTACCTGATGATCAGCCAATTGCCACACTAAAAAGAAAGCAACCAGGTGCCTCTCAAAAGAGAACTTCGAAGAAGACCAAAGTTGCTCCTTCAAAACAACTTAAATCTTTAGCTGATGCAGCTATTGAGGTACCCTTTCTACTGATTTCCCAATCATATAGCATACCCGTGCATCAACTAACTTCCTAACATTTCAGGACGTTGCTCAAGAATTTGCTACTAAAAAGGAACTTGAACTCCCTGACCCTTCAGAGGATTTATCTTTCACCAGCGGCGATCATGATGCTATCCCTAATCCAGGCAATATTCTAGAAGTTTCTTTAGGTAACATCCCATAAAATAGCCGATAGGATAAACCCTTTTACTTATATTAACATATTTCCATGAATCCAGACCTTTAACTTCTTGAAGTCACTTCATCGGCTATTCCCAGCTCTACCATGGTCTCAGTGGAACAGGTATGTCAAAACCACTTATTCTTATCTGCTAATATCTTGTGATAAACACTAATCTATTTACCTTGACACAGGAACAAGTTTCTTCACCTGATCTACCATTCTCCTTAGAGAAATATCTTGATGAAGAACCAATCCTAATCTTAGAAGATACACCTCCAACCATACCTAATCACATCAAATCAATTGCAAAGACTAATTAACCATCTAGAGCTGTATATTTCATCCTTAACTCAGGATGCAGGATCTATTAGAGAGATCTTCAACCAAATAAAAAATGATCTCCCTTCCTTCTTGAAAGAAGTGATTCAGCCAACTGCATTCTTGGAAGCTAATGGCCCTAAATTCTTTAATGCCCAATCCAGATTACCTGCTCAAAAAGCTTAGAAAAACTCAGCTACTGCTGAAGACCAATGCATCCAAGAAATCCTATCAGTTAAAAAGACAGTCCATCTCCTCAAAGAATCCCCTGCCGAAATCAACAAGGATCTGGCTGCTCTTAATGAAGAAATGACACAACTATTAGCTCAGCTGAAGACTATCGACGATGCCATTAAATAGAAGGAAGAAGCTTTATCTCAGATCCCTACGTCTTTAGCTGATCAGAAAATGAACATGGCAACCTTGAAGGCTAAGCTTGACAAAATCAAGCAAGACAAGAGAGCCAAAATTCCTAGATTAGCTGAAGAAGATCAACAATAGATAGCCGAAATAGATAGCATTAGGCTTTCAGCTTTAAATTCCATTAAGTCTGTTCTAAACATGTAATTTGAACACTCTTCTTCATTTTATTTTGCGTCCTATAATCTCCAAACTTAACTTTTATTTACTCAGACTCCTTTTCCTTTTAGCAAATATATACTTTTGTTAAAATCTTATCATCAATGTTAACTGAATCAAAGTAAAGTAGAATCCCATCAGCAAAAGTTAGCCAATCTACTACTCAGGCCTCCCGCAATCACGGTTAAGTTGATCAGCTAGGTTGTCACACCCATATTTTAAGAACAAAATAGGATGCATAAAAGACTCATATGTGCCCCAGAAACAGTCGCACACATAAGTAGACAAATCTCAAATGTATCATTGCAGTGTTTATTACATAGCG
>Ga0182004_10003709_pt1 | contig 12196 bp, 12 predicted proteins | sample Sormic07211540_1_FD_120479 | JGI IMG/M metagenome (GOLD analysis project Ga0182004, IMG submission 120479) | Endophyte microbial communities from Sorghum bicolor roots, Mead, Nebraska, USA - 072115-40_1 MetaG | ecosystem: Host-associated > Plants > Roots > Unclassified | place: USA: Nebraska... | reverse complement strand
GGGTGGCCAGGGGTGGCGCCACGTCACTGCCTGGTGCCCCCTGTAGTCCCGGTTGGTGTTACCAACCGGGACTAAAGGTCCCCATTTAGTCCCGGGTCTGGGAGCCGGGACTAAAGGTGGGACCTTTAGTCCCGATCCCTTAGTCCCGGCTCGCCACCCGGGAATACAAGTGGTTTTCGACTGGGACTAAAGGCCTTTCCTGTACAAAGTTAGTAAGTTAGGTATTCACACTGATTTATAACTTTGAACTTTTCATTTTTATAGACAGAGCTTACCGATCAGATAGCTAAGACAAAACAATTAATAAACATGTAGTAGAGGGTACGGTGTTTATTTTGACGAGGGGATTGGCCATGGTATTGAATTCTGAATCCCTACCATCTTTAATAAGTAATAGGTATATATATAGCCCTTCGCTGGTCTAAAAAACTATGACTGAAAATACTTATACTGATTTATCATAAATAAAATACTATTAGCTGGTAAAAAAATATGGCTTATAAGACAAGCCGCAGACCAAATGTCTACAGTGTCGGTTGATCTCTGTGATTGGAAGTGAATGATTGCTTCATTCATGCTCAGTCGACACACCCGTTCTTTCAAAGCCAAATGTGCGAGGCCTTGTTTAGTTCGCAAAAATTTTAAAGATTTCTCGTCACATCGAATCTTTGGTCGCATGTATCGAGTATTAAATATAGACGAAAATAAAAACTAACTGCATAGTTTACCTGTAATTTGTGAGATAAATCTTTAAAGCCTAGTTACTCTGTGATTGGACAATATTTGTCAAAAAAAAACGAAATGCTACGGTAGCCAAAAATAAAAAAATTTGCGAACTAAACAATGCCAGCAAAGGCCACGAGTGTAACCACCGTCTCGTACCTACTATCAAGTTCAGACACCCGGCCGGCCACCTCCCTCTCGATCTCTTGCTCTCTCCCTCATACGCACAGCCATGTCTAGACGCTTCCAGCTGGCCCCCGTCCTCATCTGCCTGACGATCACCGTAGTCCTGCTGATCAGCAGCACGGCGTCGGCGGACACGCCGGACTGCCCATACCCATGCCTGCCGCCGCCATCCGCTGGAGGAGCGACCAACAGCTACCCGCCACCGCAACCGTCCACAGGAGGCGGCGGCGGCGGCTTCGGCGGGAGCTATCCGCCACCTCCGCCAGGGAGCTACCAGCTGACGCCGCCGGGAGTGATGCCGGGCTTCTCCCCACCGTACAGTGGAGGATTTCCCTCTGGGCCTGCCCCGCCGCCGCCGAACCCAGTCGTCCCGTGGTTCCCGTGGTACTACCAGCACACCAACCCGATCACGGGGTCGACGACGACGTCGGCGTCCTCACCGGCCATGGACGGCAGGTCGACGGTTGCAGTCGCGGTGCTGCTCCCTCTGTCCTTGCTCCTTCTTTTTCGTGGGCTGTAGAGAGGGTACCTGCCGGTAGGCGAGTTAGTTGATTCCGAACTAATTAAGGAGCTTCATTTTGCTATTTTGTTTGTACTATGTGCTACTAGCTTTGTTTATGTCGTGTTATATTATATAGAAATACAATACTAGTTTATTTTACATAATGTATTTTATCTGTGTCTCCTCACATGCATATCCTTCTTCTCCTCACATGCATATCCTTCTTTTACTTGTATTTCTGAGCAGGATTTTAGAGCACTAGCAAATGTTTTTTTCCTACTCCCGTTATCCTAAAAAGAGTCCATTTAAGGCAATAAAAAGAGTCCATTTTATTACTAAGTTTAAGTTTATATAAAAATAAATTACATATTAGTCTAATAATACTTATCTGGTACCATAAGTGTTAGTAATTGTATAGATTTGGTTAACCTTAAAATTTGTTGAATTAATGGAAAACGAAAAGTGCAATACTTTTGGTAATAGTTTTCTATGTACGAGAATACGATAATTAAGGAGCAATTTTATGTTTGTACAAAAGGGTTGTTTGCTGCTCGATTTGCTTCCTTGGTTACGTACTAAGCAAGAGATCAGTGGACAGAACAAGCCGTTGTTCATGTTACTAATTACTTTTCAGCTGTCTAGCATTAGTACGGACTACTTACACTGGCTGCAGCTTAGCGATTTTGATTCATTTCGTTTGTTCAGACGTCAAAATCTAGCCCATTAAGTCAGGAAAGCATAAGCTGCATAATTCATGTCTGGGCCCGCAGTTTCCCATTTTGCGCGGTGCCTGTCTTCTTTAGCTGGCGTTTCATGAATAAACACATCTGATTTGCAGCCGAATACAGTGATGCAACAAAAAGCCTCTACATATCTGCACCGACAAATGCAAATTTGAGTATGTGTATTTTCTCAAAGTAGGTATATATCACCTTGCTGCGACAGAACACCTTCTTCGTTCCTTTTCGAGGACGAAACCACTAATAAAGTTGTTGGTTATCCTTGCTCCATGAAAGCAATAACACAGGAGACCAAAAATGCCTTATTACAGAGTATCATCTATAATTGGCGAATGCCATGTAGAACACGTTACCCCATCTCGACGTTGCTTGTAACATCAGATCAGGGGAAGTCCTCGCCAGTAGTGCGCCACCGTTTCTGGAGGATACAGCTAATCGCCAGGCGGTGGTCATCACTCTTCAGCCATCACACAGACGAAGTGACGCGCAGCCTCCACGGCCCTTTTTAGCTCCTTCTAAGTTAGAATAAACCTCCTGATGTCTTGTTTCAAAGAAAAAACATGAATAAATTAGTCACCACGGCGGATCTTAGGTTTCGGGAATTCCGTTGGAATAGAAGATACAACAGGAGCAAGTGTACTTGTATCCAAAGATGAAAGCGATATGGATATTTTCTGACCGTATTCGAGACCGAATTCATTTAAAGAGGTTCAGATTTGTTCATATCCGAGTCTGAATATTCAGTATCCGATACTGTGTCCGTATCTGAAGATTTATTAAATCGTATATTTATATATCAGCATCCAATCATAACTTATCCGACATAAATCCGACAAGAAATATGAAAACAAATATGATATAGGTGATATCCGTCTATATCTGTCCAAGAAACTTCTCTGTCTTAGCTCTATGCGCCATCTCTGTTAGAGCAACTCCAACTGTTTTATATTTTTTGTTTGGCAAAACATAGAGTTTGCCAACTCATAAATAAAAATAGCAAAGCTAAAAAGAGTTCATCTCCAATCGTTCCCCATAATTCATTTGCAAAAAAATAGAATTACGGACTCACTTGTTGTCCATGCTTTTTTTCCTCACGCGCCGCCGCTATTTCGCGCGGTTTTTGTTTTCCTTCGCCAGTTCGCCTGGTCGCGGGCGTGATTGCATCCAGCCGGCCAGAAAGTCCTCCTAGGGAGGCACGTCTAGGCTAGCTAGCAGATACGATGGATTCCAGGCCGCTAGAGACTCCACCAAGTCAGCAACTGGAACTCTGACAGAAGATGGCGACACCATGGAGCAATCGCGCAGGAACTTCGACGGCACCGCACGGGAGAAAGAGTAGGCATGCGGGAGAAGGATACACGCGAGGGAGGAGTCTCTCCATCGTGCAAAAACACTAATGCCAAGCTTCATGGACTTTTGTATATATGCATTGTTTGACCTTCCATTTGCCAAGTTGCCAAATTTGCCAAAGCCAATTTGCCAAACCATTAGAGAGTAACTTTTAGACTTTTTTCTAAAATACAAAAATGTCTAACTCAATTGCAAAACCGTTAGAGTTGCTCTTATTCTCCTTTTTTTATTGTTTTAGATCTTCAAGTCGACTAGCGACTGGCAAATGTCATTGGGGATGCCCTAAGGGTGTCCTAAATTGTAATTTTCAAATAGCTAGCTAAATGAAGCTTAGAAATATTTAAAAAAAGAACAATGTAGTGGAGAGTTATGTGAGTTGTGAGAGATGTTTCTAGAAGATCGTGCTAGACTAGCTATTTGGTCATCACTAGTTATTTGACCTTTCTTCTTGATATCTGTCGACGAAAGCTAGTCGGCAGTCTACCTTGGGGTGTACCCACGGCAGTAGTTTATCGGTAGACGGTGCGCAAGCTACGAACTTGATGGTGACGCAAGACACGGGCAAGCTTTTTATCCAGGTTCGGCCGCCGTGTGGGCGTAATACCTACGTCATGCGTCTGGTTGTATTGATTTGTGTTGAGAGAATAATGTGTCCTAAGGGGGGTCCCTTGTCCCTCCTTATATAGTCCGGAGGGCAAGGTTACAGATCTTGTTTCCTTGCGCGAAACTCCGAGCAGTTGGATCAAGCCTCGGACTGTCTTCGTGATGGGCCAAGCCTCCTGGCCTAAGTCTAGCCGTAAGGGTATAGGGATTTATACCCCCCACAGCTAGTCCCCGAGCACCACGTATTATGATGTAACACGCCGTCTTGGGCTTCCTTGACCAGTGACACTTAACGTCTTCAATAAGCAAGAAAGCCACCCAAGCAGTTGCAACGGTATTTCGACCATCTTGAAAATCAGTTAACCAACATCAGTCATCGAGGAAGCAGGTTGTTCGAAGAATGCATGGTGCTCTTGAGAAAAAATATTTCTTTTGTCGGTGAAGTGTGCCCACTTTACTTTTACAAAAAGTACAGTCTTTCAAAAAGTAAGCAAATTCACCGCAAGGTGAAGTGTGCCCACTTAGTCCCCGAGCCTGGTAGTAGGTGACGTAGGCACGTGGTACCAGGGTCAAAAAGGTCTTCATAGAAATTCCAAATCTGAGATGCATCGCCTGATGCATCATACCGATGTAGTCCCCGAGCTTGCTGGAATGCGAAGTATGAGCCTTGTAGCAAGGTCTAAAAAATTGAATTTACCAGTCCCCGAGCATATAACGCTATGTGGTCGGTACAATCCCCAAACTTTATAACTAGTAAACTAGTCGACCAGTCCCCGAGTGTATAGTACTCAGATTGGTCAGTGCGGTCCCCAGGTCTCCAAACTAGCAGACTGGTCGACCAGTCCCTGAGCCTATAGTGCTCGGTGGTCGGTGCAGTCCCCAGGTCTCCAAACTAGCAGACTGGTCGACCAGTCCCCGAGCCTATAGTGCTCGGTGGTCGGTGTAGTCCCCAGGTCTCTAAACTGGTAGACTGGTCGACCAGTCCCCGAGCCTATAGTGCTCGGTGGTCGGTGCAGTCCCCAAGAATGTCATACACAGCCCTCCAACAATTCTGCTTATTCCTTTGGAAAAAGCATCTTGCCATATTAACGCATGATGTGACGAGACATCCTGGTATTTTGTCAGACGGTTGCGTGAAAAGGTGCGCCGGGTAACGGTGCAGCCGCTCTTTGCGTGGTTCGAGAAAAGGAAACCATCAATTACACAGAAAAGCCGTCGTATTATCTGCCGGTAATTATTGAAAACCGAAACGCCGCATCCGCCGCTGGGCCCGCTCACTTCCCAAGAATGCGGGAAGTGGAAGAGGTGGAGCCGTTGCCTATAAAGACTCAACACCACGCCCGTAATCTTTACCCTGCCTTTGCCTTCAAGCCTTCTGTTCTTGCCATTCCTGTCTCTACAACCTCCATCCTTGATCGTCCAGCTCGCAAGCACTTCTGCAGCATCAATGGCGAAGAGTGACTCGAAGAAAAGGAGTGAACTGATGGCGAAGGAGTGGAAGAAGTTCCGGAGCAGCACGAGGTCCCTCAAGACCTCGTCGGAATGGGGCTACTTCACAGCCAAGAGCTCGGCGGCTGGAGGGCGCCGGAAGGGTAAAGCTACCCCGACCCCCGTGTCGGTGAGATCGTAGTATTTGAAGATTTTTTCAAGAGGGGCTTTGGGATTCCTGTCCACCCTTCCCTCCAGGGCCTTCTTCTTTACTATGAGATCGGGATCTGCAATCTGCACCCGAACTCAATTCTTCTTATCTCCACCTTTATTCATCTGTGCGAAGCCTATGTTGGAATAGAGCCGCACTTTGACCTTTTTTGCTATCTCTTTTGTCTGAGGAAAAAGGGAGCAGTTGGAGGCTCTAAGATTGCGGGTGGAGTATACCTCAATCTGCGCGATGGAATGAAGAACCGGTACCTCAACTGCCCATGGAACACTTCTCTTACCGAATGGTACAAGAAGTGGTTCTATGTCAGGGAAGAGCCGTGCAGTTCCACGTTCTGCGACGTGGGCTACATTCCCGAGAAGAGGGTCAGCTGGACAGACCGCCCAGCGTTCGCTGGTTAGGTGGAAGACCTAATGAAACTGATCGAATGGTCCCGCTTAGACGGGCCAGGAGTGGTCGGTAACTTTATTTATCGTCGGGTGATGCCCTGCCAGAGGAGGGTACACTCGGCCTAGGAGTACGCGGGGAGCCTGGACCCGACCAGGATGAGTTCCGATGTTCTGGAGAAGGCAGAAATGCAGCAGCTGATGAACGAGTTGTTCAACTTTACAGACGACAACTTCGTTCGAAGCAGCGATCGGATGCACGCCTTCAAGCTGGGACGACCAGCTCCTAAGGTAAATAAATAATGATTCTGACTAATATTACTTTTTGAGTACTTGTTCTCCCAGTTGTTGACTTGTCTTTGATTCTACTGCAGATTGGAGACGTTGACCGGTGCGCAGTGTACGTATCACCGGCACCTGGCATGGAGAATCCTACGGGAGTGGACCCGCCAGAGGACGACGCTGCTCGGTGTCCTCAATACACCAGCAGCGAGGAGGAGCAGAACCGTCCCGCCCCGACCACCGAGGACAGAGTAGCGGCGAAAAGGCCACTGGTGGCGGATCCGTCCCCTGTGGAGGCGCTGCCGGCGGAGAGCAGCCAAGCGCCGAAGCGCCGTCGGCTTGTCAGGATCACCGATGACGACGACGAGGAGGAGGAGGCCGTGCCTTCTTTGGTCCGGAGGCCACGCAGTCGTCCGGACGTTGCACCGGTCACCACTGGTCGGATGACCAGCGACCCTCCTGCCCCACACGTCGAGCCGATGCGCGTCGTAGAGACGAGGGCAGAGGCACCGACCGGTAGAACCAGGAGGAGGTTCTTCACAGCGACGCACAGGCGCTCCGATCTGTAAGTTGTTCAATCTTACTCTCGTACATCGATATATTTGCGTTTTGTTGCTGCTACTTCTGACATTGATTAAATGTCGCATTCTTATTAGCGCGGCATCGGACGTTGACCCTGACAACGTTGCTGGCCGGGGGACGGCCGAGCCCGTGGTTATCGTCGAAGATGCCGCGCCGCAGACCACCCAGGAGCGTGCCGAGGAGCAGCCCACGGTGGTGATCGCGGCTGAGACTGCCGAAGAGCACCTAGCCCCGACAAGGGCCGAAGCGGGCACCCCTACGAGGGATGGAGAGGCTGCGAGGACGCCTCCCCCGAGCAGCGTTGTGGGGGAAGAAGACAGAGCTCCGACTCCCCCGCCAGCTGAAGAAGGGAGAGTTCCAACCCCACCCCGAGCAGAGACCTCTTCACAAGTAGACTCCCCTGGCCTGGATCAGGGTCCAGTGATGCCTACGACCACGGCCTGGGGTAGTGCGGAGGGCGAGGAGACGCAGACGGCCTCCAACGATGAAGTGGAGGAGATCCAAGGTTGTCCCCAAGATGGTCGCCAGCACGTTTACGTGTGGCGCCAACGCGGGGACCACTTTATTGGTCATGAAGAACTCGCGGAGACGGAGGAGGCCGCGAGGGTGGAGCGCGCAGCGAAGCGACTTGTGGACGAGGTTAAGGTAAGTGGCCTTTTGCGCTGCTCAAAGTTTATATGCATTATCTCTGGATTCCGTATGTATTCTTCTTGTAGGGCGCAATGAAAACGACGAAGTACCGGAAAAGGTGCTTCGACCAGATTGAGGGAATCATGGCCGAGAACAAGGCCCTGTCCGTGGAGGTGGACCAGCTTCGGTCGGAGGCCGAGGAGAAGACGGCCGAGATGGGTGCTCAGGAAGAGCGCCTGCTCGATCCCAATCGGCGGTTGGCCGACAAGGATCGAGAAAGGAGAGGTCAGTCATGTGTTCCGAGCAGCTGTATAAAACCACGTAGTCGTTTTAGTTGACCGGAAATTGCTCATACAGACTTGGAGGAGGAGGTTGCGTGCCTCCGACAAGAAAATGAGAGGCTCGACCAGGAACGAGCCAGCGCGCTGGAGGCCGAGCGCCGAGCTGGTGAGGAGTTAAGCAACAGGAATCGGGAGTTGACTGGTAAGAACCATGTTTCCTTCTTCTTTGATTGCTTGACATTCCTTGTCTTGTGTGCGAACTAACTTCTTGCTTGGTTCTTAGTGCTCAAAGTAAACACCAAGAAGCACCTCGACGAGCTGATTAAGGACCGGGACTCCTGGAAGGCTAACTGCATCAAGCTTTGGAAAGGAGTGGCCCTAGTTCTTGATTTGATCGGCCCCGAGCTCCCTGAAGACCAGACCCGCGTGCCAAAGCTGACTCCGATCGAGAAGGCGCAACGGGCGTGGGACTGGCTCCAACAATTTATCAAGGACGCCGGGGAGTTCGCCGGCGCACACGTCCTAAGCATGGTGCGCACTCACTATCCTCTGGTCGACTTGTCTCGACTGGAGAGGGGATAACCCAAGGAGGTTGGCCCGCAGGAGGCAGACGACCTTCGTGTTGGTCTGCTTGACCTGTCGTCGACAGTGATCGGCGACATCAACCTCTGCGGGACGGCAACTCCCCCCGACCAGCCCGGGTCAGATAGGTCGGCCACAGAGTTGGCGAGAGCGTCCGTTACCGGAGATGGGCGGTCGACGCCTGCGGTTTCGACCAGCCAGGCGCCGGTGGCCCCGACCCCTTCGACTGGGCAGCAAGGCCGAGCGGGTGATCAGCCTGAGAAGTAGGCCTCTAGAGTAGTCTGTAGGAATAGACTAGGGACCGCCCAGAGGGGTGTTTATTGTAAACTCTGTATATAAAGTTTGTAATAAAGTTTGATTTGTCATGACCATGGTTTTGAGCGCTGTAATATTGTCTAAGTGATGTATCACTGAGTCGAGTTAATAACTCTTAAGGACTTTCATCCTAAAGGCGGTTGTTGCACTTTGTCGAAAGCTCTGCATATAAAAGAAGTACATAGCAAGAACGAAAAAAATTTATTAATGCTGATCATAAGAGATTTACAAACGAAATGTACAGGAACTTATGGGTAAAAACGTCGCAGGTTGTTTATGTGCCAAGAGTTAGGCAGGCGTGTTCCGTCTGGGTACGCCAGTCTGTAAGATGTAGGGCGTGTGACTTCTGCGACCACAAAGGGTCCTTCTCAAGGTGTGGATAACTTGTGCGTTCCTTCTTGGCTGGTTTTCCACTTGAGTACAAGATCATCGACCACGAAGGAATGGTCTTTGACGTTCCTGTTGTGATACCTCCTGATGGCTTCGAGATACTTTGTTGTTCGGAGGCATGAGAGTAGGCGCTTTTCTTCCATGCAGTTGATTTCAAGCTCCCTAGAGATGTCAGCCGAAGGCTGGTCGAAGTTTTCGACACCTGGAGATCCGAAGGTTACGTCAGACAGAAGCATTGCCTCGGTGCCATAAACCATGAAGTAGGGTGACACGCCCGTGTTGCGACTAGCCTGTGTTCGGAGACCCCAGACCACGATCGTTAACTCTTTCATCCATTGTCCTGGTGCTCTATCGTTCTCTGTGTACAGCCTTTTCTTTAAAGCATCGATAATCATTCCATTTGCTCGCTTTACTTGACCGTTGGCCTGTGGGTGAGCTACTGACACATACTTTACAACTATGCCCCTGTCATCGCAGAAGTCCCAAAATGTAGTGCCAGTGAACTGAGTGCCCAGGTCAGTAATTATGTTGTTGGGAACCCCATATCTGTGTATGATTTGGTTGAGGAATTCCACAGCCTTCTCGGAGGTTGCTTTGACCAATGGCATGTACTCGATCCACTTCGAGAATTTGTCGATTAACACGAAGAAGAACTTGAAGTTACCGGGGGCCAGCTTAAACGGCCCGATCATGTCCAGGCCCCAACAGGCGAAAGGCCAGGATGACGGGATAGTTTGAATCTCGTGAGCAGGCACGTGAGTCCTCTTAGCGAAGAACTGGCATCCTTCACAATGTCGGACCAGTTTCTCGGCGTCGGCGACCGCAGTTGGCCAGTAGAAACCGGCTCGGAAGGCTTTCCCGACCAGTGTTCTGGAGGCCACGTGGTTGCCACAGGACCCGGCGTGTATGTCGTCTAAGAGCTTGATGCCGTCATCTTGGGATATGCATTTGAGCAGCACTTTGGAACTTGCGTGCTTTCGCATAAGTTTGCCATCCACCAGTATGTAATTCTTGGATCGTCAAATGAGGCGCTCGTTCTCAGTTTTATCCTGAAAACCCGATCCATCCGATATATACCTGATAAAAGGGGCGCGCCAGTCACGGCTGCTGGTTGTCGGAGTGGTGTCGTCTATGAGCATTGCCTCATTAGGTTGCTTTTCGACCAGGTCTGTGCCCACACTTGGCGTGTGGATGTCCTGAATGAAAACGCCTTGCAGGATCTGGGCCCGAGATGACCCTAACTTTGACAGCGCATCCGCTGCCTGGTTCTTATCCCGGACCACGTGGATGTATTCTATGCCGTAGAAATTGGATTCCCATTTGCAAATTTCTTTATAATAGAGGTTTATCTTCTCGTGTGTTGTGTCCCATTCCTTGTTTAACTGGTTGATGACTAGGGCAGAGTCGCCGTGGACATAGAGGCGTTTGACTCCTAGTTCGACGGCCAGTCGTATGCCGTGTAAGCATGCTTCGTATTCGGCAACGTTGTTCGACGCCGGAAAGAGGATCCTAAGGACGTACCATAGTTTGTCCTTGTTAGGCGACAAGAAGAGTATTCCGGCGCCGGCGCCATTGATGTTTAAGGACCCGTCGAAGAACATTGACCAGTGGTCGGAAGTGTCGGAAAGGGGGGGCTCGTTGAGGTCCGTCCACTCTGCGATGAAGTCGACCAAGGCCTAGGACTTGACGGTAGTGCGGCTCTGGAAATCCAAGGAGAATGGGCATAATTCCATTGCCCATTTAACGATTCTGCCGTTGGCGTCCTTGTTGCGCAGAATGTCCCCCAGAGGGAAACTAGTGGTCACCAGGACCCGATGACCGTCGAAGTAATGCTTCAGCTTTCTTGAAGTTATTAAGATGGCATAGATGAGCTTCTGTATCTGAGGGTACCTGGTCTTGGACTCATTTAAAACTTCGCTTATGAAGTAGACTGGTCTCTGGACTTTGTATACGTGGCCTGGCTCGTCCCGTTCGACAACCATTGTCGTGGACACAACCCTATCAGTTGCTGCTATGTAAAGGAGCAGATCCTCGTTGGGTTGAGGTGCTGTAAGGACGGGTGGTGAGGTGAGAAAAGTTTTGAGCTGGGTGAACGCAGCATCAGCTTCCTCTGTCCAGGAGAATTTTTCCAATGCTTTGAGGAGTTTGAAGAAGGGGAGGCCTTTTTCTCCCAGTCTAGAGATAAAACGGCTGAGAGCGGCTATACAACCGGTGAGCTTTTGAATGTCTTTGACATTCTTGGGTGGTCGCATGTCGAGCACTGCCTTTACTTTTGAGGGATTCGGTCGTATGCCGTCGTGGCTGACGACGTTGCCGAGTAGTAGACCAGAGGGGACCCCAAAGATGCACTTTTTGGGGTTAAGCTTCCACTTGTATTTATTTAGCGCCTTAAAGGTTCGGTCTAAGTTGTTGATTAGAGTGCTCGCGTCCCTTGTTTTGACAACGACGTCGTCCACATAGGCCTCGACGAGGTCATCGCGAATCTCGTCGTGGAGGCATTGCTGAATGGCCCGTTGATAGATGGCTCCAGTGTTTTTGAGTCCAAAGGACATAGTCATGTAGCAATATGCACCGAAATGAGTGATAAAAGATGTTTTGATCTGGTCATCTTCCTTTAATGAGATCTAGTGATAACTAGAGTAGCAATCTAGAAAGGAGAGGAGTTCGCATCCAGCCATTGAGTCGACCACCTCGTCGATGCGAGGGAGACCAAATGGATCTTTAGGACAGTGTTTATTGTGATCAGTGTAATCAACGCACATTCTCCATTCATTATTCTTTTTCCTTACAAGAACCGGATTGGCAAGCCAATCGGGGTGATACACTTCTTTAATGAATCCGGCTGCTAGAAGCCGCGTTATTTCTGTCCTAATAGCCTCCTTTTTGTCACGAGCGAACCATCGTAGCTTTTGCTTGATGGGTCTTGCGGTCTTCGAGACGTTTAAGGAGTGCTCGATCAGGTTTCGTGGGACGCCGGGCATGTCTGC
>Ga0182004_10003708_pt1 | contig 12196 bp, 7 predicted proteins | sample Sormic07211540_1_FD_120479 | JGI IMG/M metagenome (GOLD analysis project Ga0182004, IMG submission 120479) | Endophyte microbial communities from Sorghum bicolor roots, Mead, Nebraska, USA - 072115-40_1 MetaG | ecosystem: Host-associated > Plants > Roots > Unclassified | place: USA: Nebraska... | reverse complement strand
GTGGCTACGCCTCGACAGCATCGTCCTCTCCTGGATTCTGGGGACGATCTCCCTGGACCTCCACGACCTCGTCCGCAACACTCCGAGCGCTCGCGGGGCCTGGCTGGCGCTCGAAGGCCAGTTCCTGGGCAACGCCGAAGCCCGGGTTCTACGGCTCGATGCGAGCTTCCGCACCTTCGTCCAGGGCGACCTCTCCGTCAACGATTTCTGCCGCCAGATGAAGGGCATGGCGGACTCTCTTGGCGACCGCGGGCTCAGTGACCACTACTCCTACCTCCGGACGTGGATCACCCGGCAACGGCCCTTCCACACCTTCTTGCAGGTCCGTGACGACCTTGTCATGGAGGAGCTTACTCAGGGCCTACAGCCTAGGTCCACCTCCGCCCCGAGGTCCTCGTCCTCCTCGACTGCTCTCGCTGCCACTCCTCCGCCCCGTCCAGCCTCGCCACCACAGTCGTCACTTCTCGGTCCTCTTCCCCCCGGGCCGAGCAGGGGTGGGGGGGCCGCGGCGGTCGCCGTCGCCGTGGTGGGGGACGTGGAGCGGGTCGTGGGGGCAACACGACGCCGCCACCTCCACGGGGTGCATCCTGGCCATCCTTCCACAACCCATGGTCAGGGCGCATCTCCATGTGGCCGTTCCAAGCTTCCGGTGGTGAGCCTCGCCCGCCGGCGGCCATGCTCGCTAGTGCTTCCCCGGGGTTTCCCTCCGCGACCCCATGGATGGCACCCCCCGCATCTACGTGGCCCGGGCCTGCTGGCTGGGACCAAGCGGCCTTAGCCCACTCCTTCGGCACCATGGCCCTGACACCATCAGTTGACACACAGGGCAAGCTATCAGAGGCAGAGGGTTCACCAGTGACAGATTCCACTGCCTATCGGAGTCTTGCCGAGGCACTTCAGTATCTCACATTCACCCGGTCGGACATCACCTCTGCAGTTCAGCAGATATGTCTCCATATGCAAGATCCCCGGGAGCCACACCTCACCGCTCTCAAGCGGATCCTTCGCTACCTCCGCGGCACCGTCGACTTCGGTCTCCTTCACCAACGGTCGTCCTCCACAGAGCTCGTCGTCTACACTGATGCCGACTAGGCCGGGTGTCCGGACACTCGCTGCTCTACCTCCGGCTACGCCGTCTTCCTAGGCGGCAACCTGGTGCCCTGGTCGTCCAAGCGCCAGCCGGTCGTCTCCCGCTCTAGTGCCGAGGCGGAGTACCGCGCTGTTGCTAACGGCGTGGCTGAGGCTTCCTGGCTCCGGCAGCTCCTCACCGAGCTTCACAGCCCTCTCTCCCGGAGCGCACTGGTCTACTGCGACAACGTCAATGCGGTGTACCTCTCCACCAACCCGGTTCAGCACCAGAGGACCAAGCATGTGGAGATCGATCTACACTTCGTCCGCGATCGGGTCGCCATCGGCGATGTTCGGGTCCTCCACGTCCCGACCACCTCCCAGTTCGCCGACATCTTCACCAAGGGTCTCCAGTCCTCGACCTTCACCGAGTTCCGCTCCAGCCTCAACATCACCAGTGGCTAGTTGCGTCTATGGAGGGCTCGTGTGTTGTACTTCTTTTCGTGTCCAATCTGCAAACTCCGCTGCGCCGGTAGTCCAGACTGGGGGGGTGTTGGACTATAGGAGTGAGTATTGGCCCATGTGGCTAGGCCCATGAAGCCCATGTATGCTATACTATATTGCTACCCTCCTAGGGTTAGCCCAATCAATGAATCAGAAATTGTAACAATCTTCTTTTCCTTCCCTACTCTACCTCTTCCTAAGGACAGCAGTAGCGCTAGTCCACAGACTAGAATACTGAATACCCACCTTGTGGAATAGCAATAGGAGTATGTTGGCAGAGACAATAAGGAGAGGCCAGGACCCAGGTTAGCCTCCACCACTATAGGAATATTATATTCCTTTTCCTCTACGAAATTATCATAGATCATGTGTAAAAAACATTTTCATTGGGCTTCCATATCAGTCTGAAACTACAGCTTACTGATTTAACACCTCCAAAAACAAATCAAACAGAATCCTGTGAAGATACCAATGGGAGTTTTGCTTCTTTGCTGTAACTAGTTTAAGTTCTCTGGTGATATAATAGTTCCCTCAATCCAAATATTAGTGAACTGATTACAATTTGATAGCTTCTATGGAAAATGGACATTATGAGGTAACTTTAAGGTAGTTTAATCAAAACTCTCTTGTACAAGTCAAACGTGTATTGTTAAATTCTGCATACTAGAATAGAACAACTCTTAGAACAAGATATATATAAGTATAAAGAAATACCATATGCACAAGAGATTTATAAAGCCAAGACATAATATTCATCAAATGATAACAGGAAGTCTGATATGGATTTCAACTTACCTCCCTGAGCAAGTTGATCTCAGACTCAGAGAAGCCTTTCCTGCGACAATACATCGCACATAAAAATAAGCAAATAAACATAGAAACAGGAAGATGGCGCATAAAAATAAGCAAATAAACATAGAAACAGTTAACCAATCATGAAATCTGAGATAATAAATCATATAGAAAGCAGTGGTCATGGTTGGCATGATATGGTAGCATACAAAAATCAAAAGACCCTTTAATGTTTTCATACAGTTCTGAATACCTAAGTCACATTTCACACCAGTTTAAAAAAATATTTTTGGGCAAGGCATTTAGGTAAACTAGAGACGGTGTAGATTGAATTTCAAATGTATTTTAAACATTTAAGGCCCTGTTTGGGACAGCTCCACCAGCTCCAGATCCACCAAAAACAGCTCCACTCCACAAAAGGGTTTTATTAAAAAGCAGGGGAGGCCCCCCACTGTGAGATTTTATTAAAAAAGCAAAAGCCAGAAACTGTACAGAGGAGAAAGAACAAAAAAACAAAAACCACCCAAGAGGCTGAGGGAGCCACTAGTCAGCTATGAAACTAAGAAAAGGAGTCTATACAATAGAGGAAAACATAGCGCTTGTCTTCAGACATTCTATGAGCTTGAAGTCTAGCCTCATCCAAAAAGGAGCATTTCTAGGAGGAGAAAGAGGGTCGTCCTCTGTCAAATATCAAGTTATTTCACTGCTTCCATATGTGCCAGGCAGCAATGACGAAGATCTCCATAAAGGGAATTTTGCTGTTTCGACTGCATCATCATTTGGAAGAAATCACTTTGAAAGTTCCAGTGCATATTCAAGTGTTGCCAGCAGGCCTGACTGAATGGACAGCTGAAGAAGAGGTGGAAAGCAGTTTCCTCAACATTCTGATTGCAGAGAATACAATTATAGTTATTGCCCTCCAACTTGTGTTTTTTCCTTTTAAGAAGGTTCCTTGTGTTTAGCCTATCCATAATCAGGAGCCAGTCGAAAACTTTAAGTCTGTTACTGCATTTTGAGTCCCAGATCCACAGAAAAGGAGCAGGGGGCTGAACATTTCTGTAGGGGAAATTGTAGAATTTAGAAGATGTATAGCTGCTACTTCCCCAAATATAGTGCCAAGAGTCTTTTGTATCTTATTGAACCTGTATAGATTGAACGTAATCTTGCATTCTTTGATATTCTTGATAAGCTTGTTCAGACAGAGGAAGGTGGAATTGTGACTTACTCAAACAATTCCACCAAATCCAGATACAACGAAGCAGTGGATCAGGGCGGCACATTCACCATTTTGGTGGAGCTCCTCAAGGGGTGCTCCACCAAACTCAAATTGGAGTTGGGTTACCCACCACTGCCACCGGTTACACAAATACCGGTCCATTCTAATTTTTCTTTCGTCTTCCTGTCACGGTTCCTTCTCTCTTTCTCTGCTTCTTTTCCATTGATACATCCCCACCGCCGCGTGACTGCCATCCGGCCACAAGCCCGGACCCACCACACGTGTTGCGCCACCGCGTGCCTGGCCCTGCCTCGCATGCTGCCGTGTGGTAGCGGCCCCGACGCACACGCGCCCCAGCCATGCGCGAGATCCGTGCCGCGCGGGACGCCCCGGCCGCATAACCCGGCCACAAGGGAGCCACCCCCAGCCCCGCAAGCGTGCACTCCAGCCCAGGCCGCGCAAGCACAAGCACGAGGGCCTGACACGGTGGGCTCCGATCTCGCCTCGGGCGCGACCTTCAGCCCCGCCCGGGTTGGTGAGGCACCGACATGGGAGCTCCGGCCGCGAGCGCCACCCCCAGCCCTGCGAGCATGCACTCAAGCCCCGGCGCCGGCCACATGAGCGTGGGGGCCGATGCAGTGGGCCTCGTCCCACCTTGTCCCCGAACTCCGAAATGTTGTACTCTGATCGGGACGAAGAATAGGGGCAAATCTGGCTATCCCAACCAAAGTGTCCATGTGTGCATCTGGAGCTGCTGTGTACCCAGACGGTTCCCTGGTAGATCCACTAGTGGAGGCGTGGAGCTGCTCCATGGTGAATCCCAGATCCAGATTCATGTTTTCAGTGGTATAGTTGTCCAAAACAGGCCCTAAGTAAAACTACAGGCAGCGTAGATTGGATTCCAAATATATTTGTAGCAGGTTGCAGCATGACAAGCAAGATACAACTTGTTTATAAGATCTAAAGTTACAAGAAAATGAAAAATCTTCTTTGTTTTATGAGGATGGTGCCATGATGGATATAAACAACTACTTTTTTTGCAGTGTCATGTTGCATCAGTTACACATGGTTCATTGTAATGGAAGTGTTCAAACTCACCGATAACCATAATTAACCCTCTTGCCAATAGGCTTGGGATTGAGAACGAAGATATTGTAAGCCTCTTGTATCTGAAGGTGATCAACAAGAGTTGAAAATATATGTTCCATTTGAGCACTATCCACTTGCAAAAGTAACTCTTCATTTTCTCTGCGACAAAGAAAAAAATGGATATATTTTATCAATGGTAGTGGAAGTTATGGCAAATGCAAAGGTACCATCATAGAAGTATAGACAAATGTCACTGGAATGGAAACCGAGTTCTCTATGAGCTGCATCGTAAGTAGCTAACATGATTACAGTGCAGGCATGGCAGAATTGCCTATAACACACTCCCTCATTTTGTAAATATGAGGCATTCTGAATACTAGCACAGCCTCTTATATGCAACTTTGAACACTATTTTTAATATGAAACTGATAGTAATATAATACAAATACTTTTATCATAAACTCAATGATGCTATTTCCATATGACCAAACCAAACAGTCATATTCCCGTTTTTGGTGAACAAGCAAGGGAAAAGACCAAACAGTCAGTTTTAGATTAATTTTTCATATTATATTAAGAGAAGAAAGGACCAAACAGTCAGTTTTAGATTAATTTTTTATATTATATTAAGAGAAGAAAGGACCAACAATCAGTTTTAGATTAATTTGTCAGATTATATTAAGAGAAGAAAGGACCAAACAGTCAGTTTTAGATTAATTTTTCATAGTCCCTCTGTTCACAAAAGAATGCAATTCTCGTTTTTTGAGGAGTCAAACAGTTTGAATTTTAACTGACATTCTTGATACAAAATAAGTACCCTTAGATTAGTTATAGAATACATCTTCATAATAAATTTATTTGGATACATAAATGCTAATTCTATTTACTATAAACTTGGTCAAATTTGAGCTAATTTGACCGGCACGATACCATAATTGCATTCTTTTGTGGACGGAGGGAGTAAATATAGAGGTTTCACAATAACACATGAGAAGGTTATATGAAGACAGAAAAAAAGTACAAAGACAACAATATATATGTCTAAATTGCATATGACTAAATGAGTTCATGAGCACACACCAAGGCACTGCAAGGAAAATTTGCAAAAAAATGTGAATACCTACAACCATGTAGCAATTTGTTCTTTCGTATACTCATTTTTAGTTGCCAATCAATAGCAAGACCATACTAAGATTTCTTTTAATGCAGATATACTATACATTATCATAATAGATCTAAACCTGCTTTTTGGGTTGAAATTTTACCAAACCAGTGTATGAACATAATAGAAACAATGGGTATTAAAGAACAACATACTTGGAATCCGTGAGATCATCTTTACGGGATAGAACTTTTATAGCATGCTCAAAAACAGATAAGACATCTTCTCCCATGTGTATTGCATGCACGGAGAAACTGCATCAAAAGAAAATTAGCTGGAATATTGGGGAACCATTCTCATTGAAGCATGTCAAGGCTTAACTACAGAAATTTGATTGAATATACAGACCCCAAGTTGGATCATAAATGTACATATTCCTTACTTGTGGTTCACATGGCTGACTAAAGGAAGATCATAATGCTGAAGTTTCTTAACAGTAGTCTTGTAGAACGGGGTTAGAACTTCACCAACTGGAGGGATTCTTGTGTACTCAAATATGTGATCTATTTTTGTAAACCAGCGCTCCAGTTCTTCAGGCCCCAACTTAAACTCTAACAAAACCAAGGAACTGTTAATGCTTATTATAAACAAACTACCTACAAACTTGTGTGATTTCATATAGATGATTTACCGTGCCCTCCATTTCCATCAAATCCAATAAAGATGAAGTTCACAGGGATCGAAAGATATATGGAATCAACCTCTGCCAGGCTCAAATAGTTTGCAATATTACCTTGGTATTAAGAAAAGAAGAAATTTAGTAGTGAAAAGATCTCTGCTTCTTAAATAAGAACACACAATAATAGCAGCTAGACTATCCATATTTCATGTGTGATTCCTGATTGTTAGAGATGGGCATGCATAATACAATTATCAAGGCTGCAACTATAATCACATCTCAAAACATCAAACTATAAAAGGCAGGTACCAAGTGCTCAAAACTCCCACACAGGTGGATCTGGGGAATGGAATCCCTAGGCAACCTTACCCTTGTTTATTTGAGGCTGATTCAAAGTTCAAACCCAGGACTTCAAGGAGGCTGATAAAAAATCTGCTACCCCATAGCAATAGCATATTATGAATAATTTAGACATAATCGGTATGCTAATATATTACACTAATGTAGCTGTGCTTATTGGTTGGTCATATATCCTGCAAACTAATATTTGCGGTTTTTACCTAAACAGCAAGACAAACTCCACATGCAGTCAAATGGTCTTGATTTTTATCTCCAGGTGGCCACACCATTTAATCAACAAAGTACATGCATATCTGGACAGAAAGGTTGCTAATCTAGAATCATGTATTCTCTCCCTGCTCTAGTTCACCTGTTGCAGCATTGTGACCCTCCTAGGGGCACCTAAATATAATTATCTTCATCCACAGACCACAACATTCATATGCACATATCCATAAGGAAAAAGGAGCTGATGATATAAATAACTTATAAAATGCAGATGACCCAGAAACTGTTCTGTGCTCACTTGTGCTAGCTGTGGCTGCAGTGCAGCTAGTCAGTGCTACAGTTTTTTTTGCTGTAGCTGTGGCTGGCTGCTGCCACAGACAACTGTAAATATTAGAGTAGTTAGTAAGTGGCATTGTGTATTGATACAGTACAGAGAACTACATTATATCAGTGCTCTTGCATAAATAATGGCAAGAGGCCCATCGACAACAGTATATCAGCTCCAACAATAATAGTTTCAAATTAGTAAAATCACCAGTATTACACAATCGTTACTTGGTACTTGTTACTTGTAGCTTATATATCATTGTAGAGGCTTTGGCAGAGCAGAAAGTAGTGAGTACCAAGAATCAAAGATTGTATTCAGAATTTCAGTTTAGCCTGTTTGAATTGTGCCCTGCATTATATAATCCCAGGAGTTGCCGACAGACACAAAGAACCTACCAGCTCTTGTGAAGTTGAGCGGGCCCTTTTTGCTAGAGTCCCGTGATGCAGAACCTTCCAAGTCATCGAACTCTACAAAATGAAATGAACACAAGCAGTCAATGTGATACCAAGCAAAGGCAGAATGCAACAAGCAAACAGTAATCCAAAAAAAAAGCGATTAAAAGAGGAAAACCGAAGGTTCCGGACCTGTACGGATGACAGACTCAGTCCAGAACCTGCTCTTGTCCTTGAGGTTGAAGAGCGAGAACACCGAGGACGCCCCCGAGCCGCCGATCTTGCGCGTCCGGGTCCCCGGCGTGGACTCGGCTGCCTCCGGAGACGGCGCCTGCAGCATCGAGAGGATAAGAGGAAGGGAAAATTCAACACCGACTGGAACCTCCGACATGATCAGATCCAATCAGTAGATCGGGGGGTTTGGGCAGAGACCAGGTTACCTGCAGGAGCAGGAGTAGGAGCGGAAGCGCGAGGATGAGGGAAGGCCTCCGGAAGGGGGGCATCTTTGCCGGCTGTGGTGCCGAAGCGCCGCCAGCAGTACAGAAACCGGAGACTGGAGACTGGAGGCCGTACGCCGGCGGCACCAGGGGTTTTGGGGCTCCGGTCTTCGGCTCTCTCGAGGCACGAATCCCTATTGTCACGACTCACGAAGATTCGGCTGCAGCTGAGGGCGTTCCTCGGTTTCTTTTTCTGGATCGTGAGCTCTCCGATCAGGATTGAACGGCCACGATGATGTGTTACCGGTACTGTCTCAGAGCAACTCCATCATGCGCTTAAGCCCTCAAAACTAAATTTGAGAGATTGAAAACAAAAAAATTAAAAAAAAAAATCTAATAGAGCTTCTACTAGAGAGCCTTCAAATTTAACAGGCCCCCTCAAATTCCGCAAGTCCCCAATCCTCATTCCTGATTCCTAGGGGCTTTAGAACTTATTCACTTGTCTGGAAAGTCATCTTTAAAGAAAGTCACTTGTTTCTATTATTTCTCTCGTCTTCACGTCTTCTCCTTTGTCCTAGGCAGCAACACTGCCTTCTCGTTGACACCCCGCGCAACCTGCTCGTCTTTTGCATCTCTTTCTCCGACAACCATAGCATAGAGGCATGGGTGAGTGTCAACCATGTCAGGCGTCGTGCAAGTGTGAGCGCCGCGCCAGGGCTACACACAACACAGGTCAGGGGCAGCCACTACGCGGAAGCATAGCATGGTACGAGCGAGTGTCAAGCATCATGCGAATAAGTGGCAGACTCCTCACGGAGGATGGAGAAAGAAAAGGAAAGAGAAAACATAAAAGAAAAGGAGAGTCGTAAAGAATGGCATGTGAGTTCTACTTAGCACGTGTTTAGTTGAAGGTGCTAAAGTTTAACAGATATTGTAGCATATTTGTAACTATAACAATTAATGTTCAATCATGAACTAGTTAGGCTTAAAAAAATATCCTGCAAATTATTCTCTATTTATGTTTTTAGTTTCGTAAATAGTTTATATTTAGTACTCAATGTATGTATCTAAACATTCGATTGGATAGGTGTTAAAAACAGTTCAAACCAAACAGGTCCTTAATAAAGAGAATTGATTTTTTCTCAATTTGTTGCATGAGCACTTTCCTATCCTGGAAATTTGTTTTCTAATTTGCTAAATTGTAAGGGAAGAGGAAGATCCAGTGGATATGCTCTTAGGCCTCATTGGAACAACTCCACTTCATTAGTTAAGCTATTTTGTTTTTGCTTCAGCTCTACGAGTAGCTCTATCAGTGGAGTTAAAACTGTTTCGATGAATCGCTTAGCAAAATAGCTCTGCATGTGTAACTTATAGAAACATACTCATACAGAATCTCTTTAGGGCCCACCAAAACAAGTAGGAGCTAGAAAAAAACTACTATTTTCAACTTGATCTCAAATCCACCTCTTGTGAGAGCATGTTTTAAGAAACTTCTCATTGTTAGTATCCCCAATCTGTACGAGAAGCTTCTGAGAGATAATTTGGAGTGCTACCAATTTGGCTCTAAATGCATAGCATAACTGGGTTTCTTAGTTGAATTTGGTTTTTATCAACTAAATTGATTAACCAAGCCCTAGAACTGAAATAACCATAATAATTTTGATTCCTTGGAACTTTAGACCATATTTATTAGGACTAAAATATTTGGTTTCCATTAGTTCACTTTCGGCATATATGCCTAGTCTACTTAAGACATGTAAATTACTACTTATCAGTTGTCTCATATACCGTTTCATGTACTATCATGTAGAATTTTTGCTGACATGGAGAATAGAGAGAGGGGAGAGAGAAAGAGGTCTCATGAGTTAAAAGTTAGAACTATAAGACAACTATTCTACAATTATATGAGTTCTTGTTGTCATGCAACTCAGAACTTTATTTTTATTCTATGCATAAATTAAGAAATTATAAGTTACTACACACAACTTAAAAATCAAATTATTATATATGTTGTCTATTAAATCATCTTAAGATTATGTGACACTACATGAGACCAACTACAAGACAAGACCAATATACTTGCTCTTACAGGGGCAAATTTGTGAAACCTTTGTGGTGATGAAAGCTAATAACTTGGTTAAAACCAAAACTTCCAGAGGAAGCTGTTGCTGAGGAAAAGTAAAGGGACAAAGAGCATATTCGCTAATCTGAAAAGCTATAGCCGAAAGTACTGTTCGTTGATTTATTGTGAGAGAAAAATACTGCTGGCTGATAGAAAAAGTACGGCTCAAGCAAATAGAGCCAAAATGGCACGCGTACATGACACGGTGTTGGCGCCGTGGAGTATGCAGGGAGAACAAAGGAGTAGTTGTGATTGAGAATTAGAGCAAAGAGGATAGCGAGGCAATGGTGTGGTGGGGGATTACCGGCGGTAGCGGCTAAAGCGCGTGCTGCCACCGTCGAAGAGGAACCTGAAAGGACCTTGATGTCGCCTAGGAGGCCTAGAGAGGGGGGGTGAATAGGCCTGCAAAAATTCTGCTCAAACAGAAACTAAAACTCAGGGCGGCACTGCCTCCCTTTGAGGGCGGCACTGCCTTCCTGCAACCGTGAGTCCAATAGAGCCCAAACTTGGTGAAGATGTACTAGAGATATCCAGTGACAAATCTACAAAGTTTCAACTCAAAACTCTATCAGATTAGAGGGCGGCACTGCCGCCCTTACATAGGGAACTTAGCACAATTCAAAATATAACCAAGGAAATTTAGATCAGATAAATTTTCTAGCTTCCTGCAAGTATGTTAGTCACTGAATAACAGTTATACGCAGCAGAACAAGTACCACCAAGTAGATCGACCACAAATCCTACAATCACCTCAACAATAATAGCAATACAAGAATGTAAATCAGCACACGATATTTATCCCGTGGTTCGGCGTCGCCACTAAGGCTGGCCTAAGTCCACGTTGTTGAGGTGCCCACACAAGGACCGGCTTGCCACCAAGGCTTGCCCTTCCCTCATTCTGCAAACAAGAGTGTTACCTCTTGAAGGAGGGGTGATTTCACTAGCTGCAATAGAGGCTTACAAACTGTCCCGCTGCTCACCATAAGCACGGGAGCTCGCCGAGCGATGCCTAGCCATCTAGGAGGCTCACCTCCAAGAGTAACAAATGCACAACGAAGATCGATGAAGCCTGCAAGTGCTCAAGGTTAGAATTGCTCTAATCTGCTCTCAAACACTTAATCACACAGCCCGAACACTTAATTATGCACTAAGCACAATACTCTCACAAAGAGAGGGTTGGGGAGAGGCTTTGCAAAGGTTGGGAAGGTCTAGAGCATCAGCAGCATGACCAGAAGCAATAGGATGGGTATATATACTCATCCCACTTCAACTAGCCGTTAGGATTCGAAAACTAGCCATTGTGACTGTACAGAGGCGGCACTGCCGCCCATCAAGTGTGGCAGTGCCACTCTTGTAAAAACAGCACAGGTCACCTTACGGAAAAAGCCATAACTTTTTACTTCGAACTCCGTTTGCAGTGATCTTGGACTTTTCGGAAAGCTTGTTTCGAGAGCTATCCAACCCTGCAGAGAACAAGCTCCAAGATCAACTTGTGCAGGTGCAGTGATAAGTGTTTTCTCTCATGTTAGCACTTGGGCTTGGTTAGTTTGAGCACTTGAGACTTGTCTATCATTCATATTGCATCCCCCTTGATAGTACGGCATACCTATACTCAAGAACAAGAGAATATAATCAATTTAACCACTTGAGTCTTCAATGTCTTCATATGTCATTTTTTCTTGAAAGGACCAAGGATGCGTCTAGAGGGGGTGAATAGACGTTTCTAAAAATTTACAACTTAAAATGCGGAAACGATTAGAACTAGAGTTTTCCACGTAAATGAAAAACTCCACACAAAGATAATCAGAGAAACAGTTGTAAACAATATTAAATAAGTCTAACACCTGCACCACAGAGATTAGATCGCAGAAAGAAATATTCTTGACAACTCACAAATACC
>Ga0182004_10003707_pt1 | contig 12197 bp, 11 predicted proteins | sample Sormic07211540_1_FD_120479 | JGI IMG/M metagenome (GOLD analysis project Ga0182004, IMG submission 120479) | Endophyte microbial communities from Sorghum bicolor roots, Mead, Nebraska, USA - 072115-40_1 MetaG | ecosystem: Host-associated > Plants > Roots > Unclassified | place: USA: Nebraska... | reverse complement strand
TTAGTATTATTATTATTATTATTATTATTATTATTATTATTATTATTATTATTATTATTATTGTTGTTGTTGTTGTTGTTGTTGTTGTTGTTGTTGTTGTTGTTGTTGTTGTTGTTATCGTTGTTGTTGTTGTTGTTGTTGTTGTTGTTATTGTTATTATTGTTGTTGTTGTTGTTGTTGTGCTTGCATTGTGTAATAGGAGTAATTACAATTTGTGTACCATCATAGCAACGCCATTTAAACATAATTTCTTAGGCCCTGCAGAGCTCTAGCTCCAAGAAATTTGTAGGTTTCATAGAACCAGTTACCTATAGTTCTAGAAAATCCTGGATCCAGGGTTGCAGACAAGTTAAGTGCATTTACATGATCTAATTTTATTTATATTTTAGATTACTTAAAAAAGTAAAGCATTTTATTAGTCTACAAACTATAGATCAAACAGAGATCTTAGGAGCTAGAACTGTGCCAAACGAACCCTTAATCTCTTCTATGCTATAATTTTTATAGCAATCAAAGGATGATGATATTAGATTTCAAATGTGAATGTAAGCCTGGCAGCACCGCCGCAGACCTAATGTGGCAAGGTTTCAACATGAACCTAGGATTGTTGCCTTTAAAAAAGTAGCGCTAAGAGAAAACTAACAGATGCATAAGCACTCTTGTATTATAAACTCTTTATCTTTTAATACAATGATATGCACACCCGTGCGTATTCAAGAAAAAAAAAGAATTTAATGATATAATTTCTGTGTAACAAAAATGTATATCATGTGAAGCTAATTAATTTTTTTAAGATACAAGGTAATTTGGTTACTTATAGTGCTTCACTCGTACGAATTGATGAAACAAAGGGAATAAGAACCATAACATTAATACAGGTCAACATTTTGTAGAGACGAAAAAAGTGACAACCACCCATGATAGTTGGTCGATGATAATCTAGTAGAGAGCTTAGTGAGGCGTGGCTGCTAGGTTTGGGGGAGGTAGTTGCCTTGGGGCGGAGCTATATTTACCAAAATTTCACCATATTTGTATCAAGGTGTCACAATTTCTTGCATCCACAAGACATGCGCAACCCTTGGATTTGCTATAACTCTGCCAAAAGACATAAGTCACATAGTGGAAAAGGCACGTTGAATGAAGATGCCCTTTGGTGGGAGGAAAAAAAATGAAGCAACACATTATGTCTGAAACGGCACCATGGATAAGTTTGTACACCATAGTGCAAAAAGACATGTTTAGTAGGTTGTGGGATTGTAGAATGTAAAAGAACCGAATTATGGAATTTGAGATGAAAAGTTAGTTCTTTATTTCTACAAGGGATTATGAAAGCTCAAAGTAACAATCAGTACCGGAGACAAACAAGACCTTAGTTCCCAGTGTTTGGGGTAAGATGGAGATGAGATATGTGTGTTCTAAATCAACCAACTAGCTTTTTTTGTTCGAGACGCATAATGTTTTCTTTTTCTTTGGAGCTATAGTGTTTCTTTAGAGAAGTTGTAATAAGAAGCAATAAATAGATGATACTCCTCCGGTACAAATTATAAATCGTTTCATTTCTTCTAGGTACACAGTTTTACAAACGTATGTATATATAGTATAGTATCTAGGTAAACGTATATATATATAGTATAGTATCTAGGTATATAATAAAAATTATGTATATAAAGAAATTAAAATAACTTATAATTTAAAACAGAGAGTAGCACAACTATGATAACATAAATTTGAAATGCATATGGCCCGGGAGTAGGCTTCACATCACCCACCACTCCCGAAGCGGCATTATATTCTTGGTGAGGCCTTGTTTAGTCCTGGTGAAAAGTTTTCAGCTGTACATTTTGTTTGTATTTGATAATTAGTATCTAAACATAAATTAATTAGATTTAAAAATTCGTCTCACGATTTACAGGCAAACTGTGTGATTAGTTTTTATTTCTGTCTATCTTTAATGCTCTATGCATATGCTGCAAGGTTTGATGTAACGAAATCTTAATTTTTTTTTGGATTTTAGGTGTAACTAAGGCCTTGTTTAGTTCACCCAAAAAGTTTTTAAGATTCTCCGTCACATCAAATCTTACGGCAAATACATGAAACATAAAATATAGATAAAAAATAACTAATTGTACAGTTTCTTTATAATTTGCAAAATAACTCTTTTGAGATTAGTTAGTCCATGATTGAACAATAATCACGAAATAACAAGAAAGTGCTACAGTACCAAAAAAAAACTTTTCATCTCAACTAAGTCCTTGTTTAGTTCCCAAAATTTTTTAAGATTCTTCATCACATCGAATCTTTAAACGCATGTATAAAGCATTAAAATATAGATTAAAAATAACTAATTGCACAGTTCGTCTGTAGATGAATCTTTTGAGTCTAATTAGTCTATAGTTGAACAATAATTATCAAATACAAACAAAAATGATGCAGTGTCAAAATCCAAAAAAATTTAACAACTAAACAAGGGCCTTGTTTAGTTCATCCAAAAAGCAAAAAGTTTTCAAGATTCCCCGTCACATCGAATCTTGCGGCACATGCATGAAGCATTAAATATAGACGAAATCAAAAACCAATTACACAGTTTAGCTGAAAATCACGAGACGAATCTTTTGATTCTAGTTAGTCCATAATTAGATAATATTTTTGTCACAAACGAACGAAAGTGCTACGGTACCGAAATCCGAAATTTCTTCGGAACTAAACAAGGCCCGTTTAAAAAGGCCTGAGTCGCGGACGCCAGCCGCCACTCCAATCCAGCTATAGATAGATAGGGGTAGTAGGAGGACAGATTAGATTAGATGACGTCGGCGTCACTGACAGGCGTGACCCACTTAGCTTTGGCTGCGCGCGTGGGCCCTCCACTTGTCCACCAGGTCTTTCCGTTCGACGGAGCGGGACACCGGTACCCTCACTGACACGTGAGGCTCCGTCTGACGCGGGACCCACGTGTCATGCTCATCGAGCAGCAGAGGAGGTGGAAGGCGCACGTGAGGATGATGAGAAGAGGAGAGGATGAAAACGCGGGCGCCCCCTCGTCCAGGCTCACACCAATCATCAATCATAGCTGGCTGTCGCTATCCACCACTATAGATTTCTTTTTCTCTTGCCTTTTTGGTGGTTTCACTTCACTCAGAGATAATCAGTCGATCGACTTATAATATTATTGTTTTTATTTTTAAATATCTTATTTCTTGGCCTCATCTGATCTGTCATCTCCCTCCCTTCTATACTCATCATCATATATATATATATATATAACATAGACCATCATAAATAAACTGGATTAGAAACTGGACTATAGGCAGGTGCCGTGGAGGGAGAGAAGAGGAGAGGAAGAGCCTCCCCCTTTCGTTTCCGGTGCTTGCGTTCCTTGTGTCTCGTCGGTCGTCTCGTCTTGTTTATATATAAAAATAAGAGGAACTCCCTAGTCCGAGAGTCCTCTTGTGTTACCACAAAACTAGACTGGGCAAGGAAGGAAGGAAAAGAGAGACACAATCGGCGGCCGCAAGAGCGATTGATTTCGGCCCGCCGCCGCGCCTCTCCCTCGTCCGCCGCCGCCGCCGCATCTCGCAGTCCGCCGCCGCCTCCAAGAGGGAGATATTTCGATTTCTCTCACTTCCAGTGTTAGGGTTCCGCCTCCGCCTGCTCTCTGGTCTGGTGAGTTATCTGCCCTCCCTTTTCGGTTCCAAAATCTTCTCTTTTTTTTTTCCCCCGTTCTGTTCTGGTGATCACCCAGTGACGGATGATGAACATGATGATGAGTGGGAGAGATTGCTGCCGATTCCCTATTCTCCCTCAACCCAACCAAGGAACAACGGACGCAAATCCTTCCTTCCTTGCCAGCTTCAGTGACTACTCCACCTACCTGTACCACTGTTCGTCCTCCTCGGTTCTACTCCTAATCCCCTCGCTCCCCCCCTCCGCTCGTAATCCTTCACTCCCTTGCCACTACTCCGTTCATCCTTTCACTTCCGTACGCCTGCCTGCCCGCGTCGCGTCTAGATTCATCGCACCCCACCGGACCTTGCATGGTCGACAGATTGGATTGGAGATGCGATTGCTTCCGTCTTCCTCATCGCTATTTCTGGGTCAAACTTTGTTGCGGTTGCGTCTATCCAATTCCTTTCTTTCAAGACCACCTTGCATGTTTGACTATCCCGTGCGCTAAACAAAATAATAATAATAATAGTAATAAAGCCTTTTTTTTAATATATACCCCCCTTCACCTTAGATGGATCAAACTTCGTTCTAACCAACAGATTGCAACAACCCACCTTATTGTTCACAGAGATTGCCGTGTCCACCAGTTGCAGAATCAACTCCTTGGCCCACCCCGCCCCTAAAAAAAAATAATCTGTTTTTGCCATAAACTTCACTCTTCTGCTCATGACCCCAACCCAAGTGAGTAAATGACAGATGATGATATGCTCAACCCTTTTTGTTTGCTCCTGCAGGTATCTGCCACCTGATGCGAATGCTGTAATGGATCGATCTTCAGATCATTTCAATCCACCAGGTCATATTCCGCAACTATCAGACATTCCACCTTCCTGCTTGATGTCTTCTTCCTGTGTATTTCTCAATGCAATTGCTTTAACTTTATAAGATTGTATCAGGTCTCGCGGTGCCTGCCGCCTCAAAGTCACGACAGATGGCCGCAAATAACAACCCGTGGAGGGGCCCTTTGCCACCACTGCTCAATGCTCGTGCTGGTTTTGGTGATACAAGCCTCTTCTCAAGCTCACTGCCGGTTCTTTCTCACGAAAAGTGTATGTGTTCTGCTTCCCATCTCCATATAATGTAATAATGCACTTGAACCATACTAAGTTTCTAGCCATATGCTTTACATGCTCTGCATGACAAACTTCCATTGAGTATCTTTTGTTCATGGTGAAACACGATTTTCTGGCTATGAGAAATTGACCAATGGATGCCAGGGAATAGTAGTTATGCAAATTAAATACGTGAGAGGGAGTAGATGATATAGGGCAATTAATTCCTACAAATTGTTATGTAGTCATGCCTCTGTTTTTTCTGTCAATTTATCTAAAATCCGATGCATCAGAAACCTCACAAATCTACCATTTTAATGAGTTCCTGATGATATTTCCTGCCATTTCTTTCAGTGATCTTTTCTGATTCTGCTCATGGTACCCCATCAATGGATGACACTTCGGCCAAAATGAAATTGCTTGCTGATGATCCTGATGAGAAGGACTACAAGTTTGATTTTGATCTTCGACAGATAGATGACTTGTTGCCTGATGAAGATGAGTTTTTCGCGGGGATCACAGATGAGACTGAGCCTGTTGGGCAGACAAATACCACAGAGGAATTGGAGGAGTTTGATGTCTTTGGCAATGGAGGGGGCATGGAGCTGGACATTGACCCTGTGGAGAGCATCACAGTTGGTTTTGCAAATTCAAGTATTGTTGACGGGGCTAGAGGCAATGGCATCAACCCTTTTGGTGTCCCAAGCACAGTAGGAACTGTGGCTGGGGAGCATCCATTTGGAGAGCACCCTTCCAGGACCTTGTTTGTAAGGAACATCAATAGTAATGTCGAGGACTCCGAGCTGCGATCTTTGTTTGAGGTATTAACTGCAGTGATTGTAAATATATGCATAGCATTTATAATTTTGACACCTTCATGTATTATGTTATACGTATAATATAAGCTCACAGTCGTGCCATTCTCACATTCAATGTCTCTGCTGCTGAAAGTTGAACCTCATTGTGGTCTATTGTTATTTCAGCAATATGGGGACATCCGGACCCTTTACACTGCAACAAAGCACAGGGGCTTTGTAATGATTTCTTATTTCGATATCAGAGCTGCACGGAATGCAATGCGAGCATTGCAGAACAAACCTCTGAGGAGAAGAAAGCTGGACATTCATTTTTCCATCCCAAAGGTTCGTTTGTTGTTTTGCTTTTATTTTTCAGACACCAACAAAAGCACTTCTTGGACTGATTGTTGAGTTTATTTTGCAGGAGAATCCATCTGACAAAGATTTAAACCAGGGAACTCTTGTTATTTTTAACTTGGATCCATCAGTTTCTAATGAAGAGGTTCGCCAGATTTTTGGGGCATATGGGGAAGTAAAGGAGGTTAGCATGCAAAGTATTGTTTCCCTTCATTCTGCTTTTGATCCTCCTTCCCTATTTGTGCTGACGGTGCTTTGGTTTCTATCTGCAGATAAGAGAGACACCAAACAAGAAACATCATAAGTTTATAGAGTTCTATGATGTAAGAGCAGCAGAGGCTGCACTTCGGTCACTGAATAAAAGTGAGATAGCTGGAAAGCGGATCAAGTTGGAACCAAGTCGTCCTGGTGGAACACGCAGAAAGTATGATTTTGAGTTAGTTTTTGAGACTATTTGCTTGTTTGCATGTTACACTTTCTCACCAATATTTTCTGAATAATATTTTTTGTTGGAACTGTCATTTTGCTGTGATTCTGGGTACTACATTCTCATGATGATACTCTAGAGGCTTATAAAGTTACTACTTCTGATAAGCTTGCAAGTTAGATGTATAGTGCAGTGCTGGCTGGCAGCTGGGTTCATTTTGGATAATTCACTTGCAATTTAAGATTTCTGTTTCTTTGCTGCTCTTCCTGAGTCATTTTAATGCATGTTTCATCAGTGCATGAATGATACAATTTGAGTGAATTTTCATGTCTGAAATTGGGTTTTGCACCAGCATGCTGTTCCACTTACTTTTACTACATGTGAAGTACTTCATTACTTGAATAAATTGAATTTTTCTAATGTAGTTTACTGACTTGATGCATTTTTCTTGTTTTCTTCTGATATAGCTTCATGCAGCAGCTTGGTCATGATTTGGACCAAGAGGAGCCCAGAAGCTACAGACATTCTCATGTTGGTTCACCTGTTGCTAACTCTCCTCCAGGTACTGTTGGAACTAGTTTTTGTATAATGCTGTCCCCATGTATTTTGGAGTCAATCCCCCTGTATATAAAAATTACTTTTGTTTTTCTAATCCTTGTGGCAGGGGCATGGGCCTATAGTAGTCCAACAGATAACAATATGCTGCAAGCTTTCACAAGATCTCCAACAGGAAATGGAATGAGCCCTATCGGAATGCCTTCACTGATTTCAAATGCTCCAAAGATTGCTCCTATTGGCAAGGATAGCAATTGGTCTAAATATGATCAAGTCTTCTCAAATGGTAACCAGTCCCAGGGAGCTGCATTTCAGCACTCCCACTCATACCAAGATCACAACAGTGAATACATGAGTTCTAGTCCTGGGACTTTATCAGGGCCCCAGTTTCTCTGGGGCAGTCCAAAGCCATATTCAGAACATTCAAAATCCCCTATTTGGCGTCCACCAGCAATTGGACCTGCATTGTCATCCAGCAGTCGCACTCAGGGCCAAGGATTCTTGTACAGTAGCCGTCAGGCTTCATTATTTGGTTCTTCAGATCAGCACCATCATCATGTTGGCTCTGCCCCTTCAGGTGCTCCATTCGAGAGCCATTTTGGCTTCTTACCTGAATCGCCAGAGACATCTTTTATGAAGCAAGTCAGGTTTGGGAACATGGGTAATGTTGGTACTGGCCGAAATGGGGGAGCCCTCATGCTGGGCATGGCTGGTCGTGCTTCTGTGAATCCTGGTTCTTCTCTAATTGGAAGTCTGACAGATAACAGCTCTACTAACTTCAGACCGATATTGTCACCGAGATTGGGACAGGCTTTTTACACTAATCCTCCATACCATGGGCCTGGTACATTCGGACTTGACAACTCCATTGACCGTGCCCGTAACCGCCGAGTTGACAGTAGTGTGCTGCAAGCTGATAGCAAGAGGCAGTATCAGCTTGACTTGGAGAAGATTCGCAGAAGTGATGATACTCGGACAACATTGATGATTAAGAACATCCCGAACAAGTATGCATTTCCAAATTATGTTTTCATTTGGACCTTATGCTAGCCGGTTGTCAGTTGTATTCATTTGGTTTTCTTTTCCCTGAATCTAACAGATATACATCTAAGATGCTCCTGGCTGCAATTGATGAGTTTCATAAAGGAACTTATGACTTCTTCTACCTGCCAATTGATTTCAAGGTACTAGACTCAAAACCAATTTGAGCTGTTCTTTTTAATTTTGGGGCCTGTATTTTATAGTCCACAGCTATTTAATTTACTTATGCTGTATTATTGTGCTTATGCAGAACAAATGCAATGTCGGATATGCATTCATTAACATGATATCACCTGTGCACATTATATCCTTTTACCAGGTAATTTTCTTTCTTGGCCTTTGTCCTCTGTTTGCAATAGTCACTTGTAGAGTTAAGAACTTGTTCCCTGTCCAGCTGAGTTAATCGGCATAGAAGTAGTATAATTTCTCTGAACAGCTTGTTAAGTTCAAAAAAACTTTGAACAGCTTGAAATATGTATTTACGGATGTACACCTATAACCTGCAGGCTTTTAATGGTAAGAAATGGGAGAAGTTCAACAGCGAGAAAGTAGCCTCGCTGGCTTATGCTAGAATTCAAGGACGGTCTGCACTGATATCACATTTTCAAAATTCAAGTTTGATGAATGAGGATAAGAGGTGCCGCCCCATTCTTTTTAATCCCAATGGCCAGGACTCTGTGAATCAGGTAAACAATCTGCGGTCCCCTCCTTGTTCTTTACCAAAAAAAGTTAAAGAGATAGTGTAAGTGTGTTAGTAATGCCATTGTCGTCATGAATGAAATCCAGGAAGCATTTCCAATCAATGGCATATGCATCCACATGCCTCTGGAAGATGATTGCCTTGACAATGAAGAAGACAAGAACCAGAATGAGAAGACAGGAGAGAGCTCCACCGATATCGGTGGGAGTTTGTGACATCAGTGATGAGAGCAAACAGGATCGGAATGGCCATATATATAAATCTAACTGTCTAGAGAGTATCCACCCCCAAATTGTATAAAAAGCGAGGAAGGTTGATGGTTAGCGCTGAATTTTGTGGTCTGGTGTGGCATGGCACGTCTATTGGTTTTAGTCGCAACAGATGTCGCCCCCGGAAGCGGAAGCTGAAGCGAGCGAGTGAGCTTAGAACTGGAGCTGGGAGCTTGCTTGTCGCACCCCCTTCACACTTTAGAGATAAAGATGTGGGGGGGAGGGAACCGTTGCTGCTCATAGTTGTGCTTGATTTTGGTTGGTTGCTGTAAAAAGGTGAACTGAACTGAAGAAATTTAGCCAAACTGTACAGTTTAGAACTTTTGTGCTTATTTCCCTTCTGGTATGTTAATGTGCAGTGGTGAAATTGGGATCTTGGTCATGCAAAGAATTGATGTACATGTTCTTTGCATAATTGTAATTTACAACATCGAAGAAATCTGACCAAAATTCAGAAACCTGCTTTCGTGCTCTCTTTTTGTCGAAAAGGAAAAGAGAGATGCAAGTCCGAGGTTAATTACAGTTCTTGGCCAGCAGATGCTCCAATCGAAATATGAGTATGGGCTCTCAGTCTCAACATGGTTAGTCTGGTGCGATCAGTGAATTTCCAAATAAATAAGTGCGCTAAAGCAGTTAAAAGTTTGCAATCAGAAATCATAGGAAAAACTTCAGTCTAAAGAGTTTTCAGTTTTGGTGTAACATTTTTACTCCGTAGAACCATGTCCATCAAATTGTGCTGAAAATCATTTGTGTTTGCTGGGAACATCCAAAGGAACCAAACCAGGTTGGACTTTGAGATGCACCAATTGCGCCTTTGGTGACCAACTCATTTCGTCCAATTAATATGTCCCCAACTACTAGTAGTCTACTAATATAAAAGGACAAATTTAAGGTTTAGAGTTCACTGCTTGCGCTATTGTTGCATGTATAGTATGTTAAATAGAGATGGATATTGATCTTTCAGTGGTGTCGACTGTGGACCCTACCACTGCTCTTTCCGTAGAGAATTTGGGAGCCACTATTTGGAATAAAAGTTCCTAGCCCCAGGCATTGATCTTGACATTCATAACTTTGTGGAAATATCTCAGTTTTCATTGAGAATCTGTACTATTTGTCATTCCTTTAAACTTAAATTAAAAACAGTACTTCTGAAGAGTTTTTGCCAAACACATCTTCATTTATAAGCTTAAAGGGTTACTTGCTAAGTAAAAACAATTATTCTGAGTGTGCAAATCTTTTACCAGCGATCCTCTCTGCTAAACAGACTATACTTTTTTTTTTTGGTTTACATTGGTCACTGCTAAAATAGAGTAAAAACTTCTACTGGAAGTCTGAAGGCCTTTCAGAATTGATGAGGCAATGGACAGACGTTCCATGTCTCCTTTGATTTCAAGCAGGTTATCCTATACCTGTCAATGAGGCACTCAGCAGAAGATCACCTGCCACTGTCAACACACATCTGGTAGGTTGCATTCAATTTCAAACACCAGGGGCAGCATCATCTTCAGAAATCAGAAGCACAATCAAAAGCTTGCCGCGCGATGCAATCTTTCTGCAGTGCGCATCAACATCCATCCATTTCGTTCATTTCCCTCAACAAACATTTTCGCTGGAAAGAGTACCCCGGCCTGCCCTCTCTCTCTCTCATATTTATTTCGATTCGTTTATCAGAGGATTAATCCTTAACCAAACGCATCAACATCCTTTTGCTGTCTGTCTGTCTGTCTGTCTGTCTGTCTGTCTGACATTGATCGGCCATGGGCAGTCAAGGTTTGTCCGGCGAAACGGCCGCCCAGAACTCGTCGTCCTGCTCCAGCAGCGCCATGTGCTCCGGCGTCAGCACCACCTCCGCGTCGATGCTGCCGCCGCCCTCCCGCCCCGGGTACAGCGACGCCTTCCCGTCGAACTTGTTGGCCCTGCCGCTGCGCGGTGCCAGCGGCGGCCCCCAGCCGAAGTCGCAGCCGTACATTTCGAACCGCGGCGAGCTGCCCATCATGACGCCGTTGGGGTCGAAGTACCTGAGCGTGTACACGACGGGCTTGGCCATCCACGCCGCCACGCGCGCCCGGATGTCGGCGTCCGTGTGCGCCGCCACCGCGCGCCCCACGGCCGCCGTCGCCCACCCGTGGCCGCGCGCCAGCAGATCCCCCGCGCTCACCGCCTCCGTGGAGATGGCGTAGATGGTGTTGCCGAAGTACTCGGCCGGCAGCTGCGGGCGGAGGCGCGTGCGGTTGTTGATGGCGGCTCGGCAAAAGGTTGTTTGGTGGGGCGGCAGGCGCCGCGCGCGGGTGAAGCAGCGCCACACCAGCGAGGACAGAGCCTGGAATTTGGTCACGGCGGCCGCGCCAGCCACGTCGCCGGCCGCCAGGAGCTCCTGCCGCGCCCGGTCCTTGAGCGCCTCCAGGGACTCCGCCGAGAAGTGCAGCATCCGCTCGCGCAGCGGCGGCGGGGAAAGCCTCTCGATGAACCCCGTGAGGTCGGGATAGGGAAGCACGACCGGTGGCGGTGGGGGCGGCCGCGGCGTCAGCCCGTCGGCCTCGGGCGACCAGCGCTCCAACAAGGGCGGAGGAGGGGAGACAGAGAGGCTGCGGCCGCGCGCAATGCCCGCCCAGGCGTTGAGGAAGTGCCAGAAGGCAGTGCCATCGGAGAGCACGTGGTTGTAGACGAAGGCGAGGAAGACACCGTCGGTGAGGTCGGTGACCTGGACGACGAAGAGAGGTAGGTGGTGGCCGTCGTGGTTGACGGCGCCGTCGAGGGGGAAGAAAGAACGCACGAGGCGCGGGACGTCGGCGTCGGCAGGGATGACGTCGGCGATGGAGACGCCGTCGGCGACGGCGTGGATGACGTCGACGCCCTGGCCGTCGCAGTCGATGGAGACGGAGCAGCCAACGACGTTGCCGTCGGCGTCGCGGTGCTGGTCCGTGGCGAAGCGGCCGGCGACGGGGTAATAGGAGACGAGTGCCTGGGCGAGCGCGGCCTCGAGGTGGTCGAGCAGACGGAATGGCGGTCTGGAGTAGAGGAGGCCCTTCTGGATGTAGTCGGCGGAGAGCATGGAGACGTCCCAGGTGGTGAGCGGGATTCGGTGGCGCGGGCGGGGCGGCGGCGTGACGGTGCGCCTGGACAGCACGCGCAGCGGCGACGGGGATGGCATGGTCATGGTCATGGCGGCTGGAGCTGCTGTCAACTGTGGTTGATATGGATCCGCATCCGATGATCTCTTGCGGGAGCGGGAGCGGGAGTAGGTGATCAGGTGGGCCCCGCTGTCTGCGGGAGGCG
>Ga0182004_10003706_pt1 | contig 12197 bp, 13 predicted proteins | sample Sormic07211540_1_FD_120479 | JGI IMG/M metagenome (GOLD analysis project Ga0182004, IMG submission 120479) | Endophyte microbial communities from Sorghum bicolor roots, Mead, Nebraska, USA - 072115-40_1 MetaG | ecosystem: Host-associated > Plants > Roots > Unclassified | place: USA: Nebraska... | reverse complement strand
GTGACTTTCATTATATAGCCTAATAGGCTAGGGTTACAATGTACATGGGCCAATAGGCCATACGCCCAATATGGGCTGTTACAATTACATTCTAACACGCCTTTCCATTCGCGACAGCACCATCGGCGGCTTCCATGTCGTCTTCACTTAATTTTTTGCTGCAGGGACTGTCTTCCGCGACGGCACCAGCGAGCACCATTACACCGTCCGCTGATGCCCGCCTCCAGCCAGGATGCATCACCGGAGCCCCTGGACCCCATGGTTACCCCTACGGGTGGGCACCCTCCTGCTGCCCCTCCTGCGGGCGGGCCCCAACTAGGCAGCCAACGGTTCCGCGTCGTCTACACTCGCTGCGCTCGGTCTGTAGTGCCGACCACAGAGGCAGTGGTCCCTGAGTCTGCTTTCGTGGCCCCTGCTGTACCAGTGGCACCAGCCCCCCTCCAGCACCCTCGGCGGCACCACCAGCACCACCTGCTGCGCCTCCATCAGCTCCAGTGGCCCGGCCTGTGACACGTTCACAGACCAGCAGCCTCCGCACCGTCCAGCGCTACAGGTTCTCCGCCTCCGTCGCCTCGCCCATCTCGGTGAACTATCGTAGTGCCCTCGCCGATCCCAATTGGCGCACTGCGAGGGCTAAATAGTACAAGGCGCTGATCGACAACGGCACTTGGCGCCTCGTCCCTCGGCCACCTGGTGCGAACATTGTCACTGGCAAGTGGCTGTTCAAGCACAAGCTTCACTCCGACGGCTCCCTCGCCCGGCACAAGGCGCGCTGGGTTGTCCATGGCTTCTCACAGGAGACCGGCGTCAACTACGACGAGACCTTCAGTCCGATTGTCAAGCCTGCCATGATCCGCACCGTCCTTAGCATTGCTGCTTCACAAGATTGGCCCATACGCCAGCTCGACGTGAAGAATGCCTTCCTTCACGGCAACCTCGAGGAGACGGTCTACTGTGAGCAGCCGAAAGGCTTCGTCGACCCTGCTGCCCCTAACTCTATATGCTTGCTACACAAGTCCCTGTATGGACTTAAGCAGGCACCGCGAGCTTGAAACCAGCGCTTCTCCACCTACATCTGCAGCATTGGCTTCACCACCTCCAAGTCTGATGCCTCCCTGTTAATCTACAAGGCCGGCGTTGACATGGCCTACCTCCTCCTCTACGTCGACAACATCATCATCACCGCGTCGTCCACGACACTTCTCCAGCATGTCACCTCCCGGCTTCACTCAGAATTTGCCATGACGGACCTTGGCAAACTCCACCACTTCCTCGGCATCTCGGTGACCCGAGACAGCAGTGAGCTGTTCCTCTCCCAGTGACAGTACGTTGTGGATCTCCTCCAGCATGCTGGCATGTCTGAATGCCACTAGACTGCTACACTTGTGGATGTCTAGACCAAGCTGTCCGCCTCAGAGGACGCCCCGGTCGCCAACGCCTCGGAGTACAGGAGCATTGCTGGTGCCCTCCAGTACCTCATGTTGACGAGACCAGACTTGACGTATGTTGTCTAGCAGGACTGTCTTTTCATGCACGACCCTCGTGAGCCGCACCTTGCGCTGATCAAGCGCATCTTGCGCTACGTCAAGGGCTCACTGTCAGCAGGTCTGCAATTGGGCACCGGCGCTGTTGACCAGCTCACCGCCTATTCCGACGCTGACTGGGCTGGCTGCCCGGCACACGCCGCTCCACCTCCGACTTCAGCGTCTACCTCGGTGACAACCTGGTGTCTTGGTCCTCCAAGCATCAAAAGACGGTGTCTCTCTCCAGTGCCGAAGCCGAATATCGTGCAGTGGCACATGTTGTGGCCGAGTGCTGCTGGCTGCGTCAGTTGCTCCAGGAGCTCCACATCCACATCCTGCTTGCGACAGTTGTCTACTGTGACAATGTGAGTGCAGTCTACATGACTGCCAACCCTGTCCACCACCGCCGCACAAAGCACATCGAGATCGACATCCACTTTGTCCGCGAAAAGGTTGCTCTGGGACAGTTCCGAGTGTTTAATGTCCCCTCCACACATCAGTTCGCCGACATCATGACCGAGGCTCTACCCGTCCAGCTCTTCACTGATTTTCAGACCAGTCTATGTGTCTGTGACTCTTTCGCTACGACTGTGGGCGGGTATTAGGATATGTATATATCAGGATCAATTAGGCTCAATTAGAGAGTTTCCTAGATAGGTTGTTTCTATGTATAGCCTAGGATAGTTTCCTTGTACAGGTAATAGCTTACCATGTTTGTACTCTCCATGTATGCCTATTGGCTATATATATGAAAGGCTCCCCAGTCCCCACCCACATAGGGTGTGTGGTGATTCTCTACATTTAGACATCAAAACATACCTACTTTAGAAGCATCTTCACCATTTGCATCTCCGTTGGAAACAGACATAGTTTCCATAGTTTGCTTCATGTTGTCCCCCATAAACATAATGCCAGAAGGATTAAACGGAGGAAATTCAGAGCGTGCAGACATTGCTTCAGGTTCAACTTCAATCCATTGTCCAGTTTCATGCTTTTGCTTCCACAACCCAATGAATTGTGTGCATGCCTTCCTATTTATTGAAAGCACACCAAAGTGGTAAGCATCACTTATCAAAAAAAAAGTGGTAAGCATCAAAGGATTTAAAGTTAAAACAGTGTAATTTTGCTTTCAGGCAACCATGTAACTTAGTCAAGGTCTGGCTGTAAGTTTTCCAGCTATATGAATTTAAAATAAATTATAAAAGAGTAACATGCACCAGCTGTCCCTAAACTTGTTCAGGGGTTGTCACCTAGGTCCCCAAACTATTAATTTGCTATATCAAGTCCCCAAACTTGCTGCATCGTTTACCAGAGGTCCAAACCTCCCTAAGTTGCAAATTAGTATTGATGCACCTACTTGGCATCTTCATGGTAACCATGTCATCCTATTTTTGCCAACTCGTCACTCATAGCACTACTAGCCCTCACATGACACTCAATAAACAAACAAAAATTCTGATGAGACCCACTGCAAAGAGATGAGGGAGGGAAAGAGAAACAAGATGGAGAGAGACTGCCTATGGACTCATGAGTTCAACATTTAGCATCCAAGATGGCACTAATCAAGTTTCAACATAAGCGATTAGATGGTCATTAAGAAGGTTTGAACCTTAAGTGAAAAATTTAACAAGTTTAGGAACATGAAGTTCACAAACCTAGATGACACCCCAAAGCAAACCGCCGGTGCACTCCACTTTCACTCTTAAAACACTGGTGCAGTACTCAGTCTATGAAAGAACCATCCATAGTGTGGTTCTGCATGATACATAAGCTACTGACTAAGATCATTTAGCTGAAGCTACTTGCATATTGCAAAAAGCCAAAAACTATCAATATTTGGACTCTCAGTAACTCTCAATGTTTGAAAATAGCTTACACCACGGCTCCTATATTATACTGTCAACAGAGTAGAATCTAAGAAAAGAGAACATAGCTATAACATAGAGTCAGTTGAAGATAAACTATAGTCCCAACATTGCGAGGAGCCAAGGAAGATGTATATGATACTAAAAATGATATATCCAATCGAGCAAGCAGGATATTATAATTAGACATAAGAACGCTGTACTTACATCAGGCGAGAAGCACCAAAACGCTCTGCAAAAGTGATCAAATACACTAAGTTGTCGATATCAAATCCTGCTGCTACAGCACGTGCAAAAGCCATAGCCTGCTCTTTACGTAAGACTGTTTTGCGAGTCTCCAACACTCTGATCAGTTGAGCCCTACAAAATAAGAAGTCTGCGATGACATGACTGTATGAACAACATTCTATAATGCAGTTAAATTCACCATGCAAATAAAAATACAGACGAATGCTTCTCAAGAGAAAACACATACAAAAAGAAGTCATCCAAAAAGTAAACAGATCACATAGTAGAAGAACCAAATGATGATCATGCCAGAAATCTATGCATGTCTTCATGAAATGGAGCATATGTTAAACAGATCATATAGTTGTATTCAAACCATTGTGTTATCAATGTACACAGTTTTGTTGCCAATTGCCATAAGTGGCACTGTGGCAGCCTAAAGTACTACATTACAGAAAACAAAATGGGCTGCTTTACACATAGGTACTTTGAATTCTCCTCCTGTGTAGCATCATGATTCTGCAACGGTGGAGTTGGCTGTGTCCCAGCCTGCCAACAATATGGAATCTCAGAACATGATAAACACATATAGCATTACTCTTTTGCAGAAAGAAAAGGCAGGTTTATCTGTACAACTTTACCTTATATGGAACAAGTGCCCTGTCTGCATCAGGATTGTAACTTGTCTTACTGCCTGTAAGTAGATGGGTCAGGGACATTCAGCAACAGGGCAGAAAAATACAAGAACTGTCGCCAAAACAAGTTTAAGCTCAGATTCATCCTTCAAGAAAAATGTAGCTTTTTAAAGTAGTAGAGAGTTCCTAAAATGCCCGACGTGTTAGCTAGCTCCATCTCAAAATGCATAACTTCCAATGAGCTAGCTAAAGCTAAAGCTAAAACTAAAGTCTAAAACATTTAATTTCACAACCCATATACACTAGAAAAGGTCATTCATGCATAAACCAGCATATACACTGGGATTTCCTTGTGCAGCCCAGTATGTTGAAAATAAGCTATCTACCTGTATAAAATCCAACAACATTGCCTGATTTTACATTGCAACAAACTTTATAATGAATAATAAATTCTAAAGTAAACCCTGCATAGCAATTTGCCAAGTATCGTGATCCATGAAGATACAGAGAATTCTTTTTCAGTAACAAATAAACATTGCTTATATTACTTACTCCCTCCATCTCAATTTATAAGTCATTCCAAGAATCTTGAAGAGTCAAAGCATCTCAAGTTTGACCAAATTTATATGATAACATAATAATATTTATGATACCATCTAAGTATCATTAGATTCTTCATTAGTTATATTTTCATAGTAACATCTATTTGATGTCATAAACGTTTCTAATTTTTTCTTTAATGTTGGTCAAACTTGAGATGCTTTGACTCTCCAAGATTCCTGAAATGACTTATAAATTGAGATGGAGAGAGTAGGTGATAAAACAAAGACTCCACAGATCTGCTGTTTGTTCTTTGAATCATGGCGAAAGAAAGAAGTGCACGTCAGCATTTCACCTTCCATGCAGTCCACCAATTTCCCATTATAGTCATCCACCTAACAAAGCACAAATATGAACATCTCATCTTTCTGATATTAGTATGTTATAGTCAAAAGTTATGAGGCAGAGATGTCTGCTTACATATCTCAAACCAAGGCTGTCATTGCCCTGGACAGCAATGGCATCCTCAATCTGCAATATCTCAGACTCTATGGTTGTGACCCGCTCCAGGACCTCTGGTGTACTGACAAAACGAACAAACCTGCGAAAGACAACCATGCAAATCAGCACCCACATTGTCAAAAGAAAAAATTGCAAATCACAACCCCTAACAATGCGACGCACAATTGGCACCAACCTCTCCACCGTGCCCCTGGTAAACCATGGCACGTCAATCTCTGGATCAGGCTCAAGTGTGATAGAATAGCCTCCCTTGGCAATTTGTTCTTGTGCAACCTTGAGATGCGTGACGAATGGGTTCAGCAAACCAGAGGCTATCTTCTCCTTCCGTCCATTCGCCACCACAACTAAATCACACCTAGAAAAAGATGGGGAGAAGAGAGAAGCAAATCATTTGCCTACATACTGCATCACGATGGCAGAAAAAATGGGTATTTCGACATACGACGATAAGCTGTGGCCCTAGTATTCGATCAAATTTGGAGCATGAGCACATCAGATCTAACAGTGCAGTGTTGAGATAGTGAAGCCAGGCTTGGCTACGTATATGAGGTGAAGGCGAAAACTTTTTGCCGTTGCATGGGGAAATGAGCATCCGGAGCTCGCTCCATTGTTGGCAACACGCCACACACCAGAGCCAGACGAGACGACACATATATAATTGACTGGCTATTAGTACATAGGTGTAGAAGAAGAGAAGAGCTCGGGCCAAATTTAACAGAGGAAACCGAGAAATATCGCCGGGAGTTCCTCGAGCAGATCCGGTAGCTCACCTGGTGCGGGTCGGGGTGAGCTGGAACACCGCCGATTCAAGCCGCGTATCCGGCCTCATTTGCAGAGCGGTTCTTGCCGATTCCCCTTCTGTACCAGATCTTGTTGGAAGGAGACGCTGAGGACTTGAACCGGCTTAGATCACAAGATCAAAGGAGGCCAGCCAGAATTTGGAGGAGGAAAATGCAGGTAGGAAAAAATAATTTCGATAATTGCAATCAAAGAAGACGAGTAATCCGAGAAGAATTGTGCGAACTAAATTAAAGCACAAAAGAAGAGATAAATAGCAATTGGAAAAATAAATAGTGAAAATCTGGGGAAGAGAGAGAGGTGGAGAGTGCGGGTGGTGGTTGAGTGCAGCGCAGACTGCAGACAAGGTGGATGATACTGGAGAGAGCTGCATTTGCTTGCTTTTATTTATATTTGGTGCTGTCGCTGCCCAAGTTGGTGGAGGTTATTACATTAAAAAATTACTCTTACCGTTCCAAATGTGTGACATCTTTTATCGACTGTTCGTTTTATTTAAAAAATTTATATAAATTATTATTAAAGTATTATAATAACAATATATGATATTTAATAAAATATTATATGATTCATTCAAACTAATAAGATGATTCATTTATGTATTATGTATATGATATTCAAACTAATCAGTTGATTCTTTCATGTATTATGTATTTGACACTATAATTCTTAATTGTTCTAGCTGGACGTTGTTGTTGTGTACACAAGCTTTACATTAAGTTGTTGATTGTGTATCACCATCCCTCTACATATCTGCAGAAAATATATATGCAGCCAGCTTCAGGTTTGCTAGAATTCATAATGACATGTTCTTTGGCATATCGTACATTTCTAATGGTTAGCTAAGCATGTATTGGTCACTAGCCTTCCCTATATCTTCCAATCGATAGATACTTCTCTGTTTTATTGACCCCCTTACCTCTCAATTTGAGGTACACATTTAACTGAACAAAAGTAAATCTCACCTGAAAAATTTGTACAGCCTTTTGACTTAGGTTTTGTAATTTTAGTTCAACTGCTTTACTATAATTGCAGTTGATTTTGATTTTGGTCTGTTAGGTACCAAAAGAATTTGCATTATTCATCTGACCCTATCACGCCCACCTTTTTCCCTTCTGTTGAATTAAAATTTTGGATATTCTTCTTGCTCAGCCAATTTTTCATGCTAAGAAATTGTACCTCCATCCCCACGATTTGTGCTGGGGTTACCTGCAAGTAATACTTTATGTCCATATACATAATAAAGATTATGTACATACAAAAGAATCGGAACAGGTGGAGTCATGACAATATTTATATTTGTGGGTTAGCAATAACATTTGAGATATGAAGATAGGTTGGTGCTCAAGAAATATTGACCTACAGCAAATGTCATGGTATAAGGACTTAAGCCAGTCTCGGTAGAGAGTTTATGTCATTGTTTTGAAGACTTCTCTATGATGGAAACCAATATAGATAAGTTTCATCCACAAACTCATTTTATCCCATAAAACCATTATCTTATCTCTCTTTATTAAAACTAGGCCACATTAGCTTATTTAATACTCATAAAACTCTCATGAGACCCTGTCACATGCCCGAACGCGGGTTGTGACCATCAACGATGAGATTGGGATGGAGGAGACCCACAAGGGGGCCGGGTGCCACTGTAATATCCCGGTCTAGGGATTAATAGGATTAATAGGATACTCATACCAATAAGTTGCAACTTCTTTTCCGAAAGCCTAACTCCAAAGAAGTATAAAGTTAAGTGTGTTTGGCTTAGAGAAATTTAGGGATGGATGACCGACCCGGAAGTGCTTTCTGGGTGCACACGAGTGAGGACAAATTGTGCAAAAAAGACTGATGTTGGTCTGTGAGGGCTGACTATGTCCTAGAAAACCTGCCAGATGTTAGCGGACCCAGCCTCATGGAGGCAGGACATTACCAATAAGTTGCAACTTCTTTTCTAGAAGACTAGCTCCAAAAAACTCTAAAGTTAAGCGTGCTTGACTTAGAAAAAATTTAGGGACAGGTGACCGACCGGGAAATGCTTCCCGCTTGCACATGAATGAGGACAAAGTATACAAAAAAGACTGATGTTGGTCTGTGAGGGCTTACTATATCCTAGAAAAGCTGCTAGATGTAAGGGAGCCCAGCATCATGGAGGCGGACATTACAAAATGGTATTAGAGCTGATCCTCGTGGTTTTCATGGGCGCGTGTGTCGTAGTTGCGCAACATAATACGCATGCTGGTGTGGACCCAGATTGGTCATACAACATGGTACATGCGTTGGCACTAGACGTACAGACGTGGCCAAGAGGGGACGTTTTTGGCTTGGGCTTGACTAACGAGGACGTCAGTCTCTTAAGGGAGTGAGGATGTAACATCCTAGCCCTAGGGCTTAATAGAATTAATAGGATACTCATATCGACAAGTTACAACTTTTTTTCCGAAAGCCTAGCTCCAAAGAACTCTAAAGTTAAGCGTACTTGACTTAGAGAAATTTAGAGATAAGTGACCGACCGAGAAATGCTTTCGAGTGCACACGAGCGAGGACAAAATGTGTAGGAAAGTCTGATGTTGGTCAGTGAGGACTGACTATGTCCTAGAAAAGCTACCACATATAAGCAGACCAAAAGCTACCACATATAAGCAGACCCAAGCTTGTGGAGGAAGGACATTACAGCCACCGCCCCTAAAGTCAGCCTAAAGGGCGCAACCTGCTCTAGAACACGGCGTGCACGCCCAGGGGAGGGCGACGCAACCACCATCGCTACCATCCTTTTCTTCCATATTACATTCATGTTTCCATATTCGGTTAGAGTTGTTTTAGAAATAGTTGGTTAAGATAGGGAATTAAGAATTTGATTGATCAAAGGGAGAATCCATGTTTGATAAGGACACTACTAAAAAAACTTTTGCGAGACATTTTGAAATGAGCCACAGAGGCGGGCAACAATTCTAACCGCCTCGGTTAATGCCTCGGATTAACCGAGGCGGTTAGTTTTTATTAACTGAGGCGGTCACAAAAAACCGCCTCGCAAAATCAATTTACGGAGATGGTTACAAAATAACCGACTTCTAAAATCTATTAACCGTGGCGGGCCTTATAAATGGCCCACTTTGAAAAATAAGGGTATTTTTCGAGGCGGACCGCTTATAAGGCCCGCCTCGGTTAATATTCCTCAGGCCCAGCAAAAAGCCCAACTCCAGCTTATATTTGGTTTGTACATATATAGAGTGAGTTAGGGTTTTACTCCTCCCTCACTCCACCATTCCTCACTCAGTCCACATCCCAACGTCCCCTCCCTCACTCAGCCCGACCCCGACACCACCTCCCCTCCCGCAGAGCCACCCCCTCCCGTCCTTCCCATCCCATCGGTGGCGCCCCTCCTGCTGCCGGTGCCCCCTCCCCTCCTCTCCTCTCTTGTCGACGCCCCTCCCCTCACCCTTCTTCTCCTCTCTTGCAATGGACAGGGACGCCCGAGGCCCGACCACCTCGTCTAGTGGCGGCGGCGCGGCCTCCAGGCGGGATGGCGGGGCTGCCGTCTCCTCCCCAATGGGCACGGCCTCTCGGCGGGGATTCGGTGGTGGAGCCCCTCCCCACGCGGATCTGGAGGCAAGGAGGCCGGATCCGGAGGCGAGAAGGCTAGATCCAAGCGCTGGCAACGCGTGCACGGCGGGCGGCGGCGCTCCTTCCTCCACGCATGCAAGAGCTCGCCCTCGAGCGCGGCGGCCTCTTCGCGATCCAGCACTGTAGCGCCCCAACCCTACCCAGGAGCATGGCTGCCTCTCAGATTTGTATCCACGACGACGGATCCGCCACGGATCAGGCTCGTTCCCAACATGTGCGACAGCCGCGCCCCGGCGGTGGTGCGGGCAACGGTGGACAGGCTCGACTCTGGGCCCTAGATGGGCTCATGGGCGGGCTCATCTTTTTTTTATTTTTTTGTTTTATTAACGGTGGCGGGCATCTATCCGCCTCGATAAATCGGTGATTTACAGTGACCTTAGATGCGAGGCAGGCGGAAAAATCGCCTCCGAAAACCAGTTTTGCCCGCCTCCAAAAAAACATTATTGTAGTAGTGGGATCTTCTTATTTTGCTTGTGAGCCAAGTCTAATAGCCCATCTCTAAAGAATTCTAAAGTTGAGCGTGTTTGGCCTGGAGAAATTTAGAGATGAGTGACCGACAAGGAAGCAAAAAAGACTCACATTGGTCTATGAGGATAGTCTATGTCCTACAAAAGTTGTCATATGTAAGTGAGTCTGGGCTCATGGAGGCGGGACGTTACACTAATTAAATTTGTCTAGCGTTGTGATTCCTAGTTAAAATTGCATGTTTGCCCCCTCTAACCAGTTCTAGCGTTGTGATTCCTAGTTAAAATTGCATGTTTGCCCCCTCTAACCAGTATCCTTATATCCTATAAAATTATTAATCCAACATTTTTACTAACCTGTAGATTAATTGATTTATTTAGATAAGTCAAGTGTAGTTTTGTATTTACGGATAGATGTAGTAGTTAAGTTGGTTTCTTCTTCATAAGTGAATCACGGCACTTTGATGTGAAAGCTAGGGCTTTCGTGTTGTTTAGGGGTTTGGATTGTGACATGAGATTGTTGAAAACAAAAACAAAGACATCTATTTAATGAGAATTCACACTACAATAAACACGAGACATGTATTGGCATGAATGAACAAATAGAAAAAAGCTGGCCAGAAAAGGGAAAAAAGGAGGAGGCGCAAGTGGAATGTAAACAATGGAGATAATATGGCCTTTTTGCTTAGGCTTCGTTTAGTTCACTCAAAATCCAAAAACTTTTCAAGATTTCCCGTCACACCGAATTTTGTGATGCATATATGAATTATTAAATATAGATTGAAAAAATAACTAATTGTACAGTTTATCTGTAATTTGCGAGACGAATCTTTTGAGTCTAGTTAGTGGATAATATTTCCCAAATACAAACGAAAATGCTAGTGTCAAAATTCAAAAAAAAATGGATCTAAACAAGACCTTAGTTTGGTGGCTTGCAGAAAATTAGAAGATATACAGTAGCTAGAGAGAGGGGGAAACCAAGAAGAAGTTTCCTTTTTTGAAAACAAGAGACGTGGATTCTCCATGACGATGATATGGATGGTGGAGGGAGTCTCCTAGATTTGTTTCTAAGGGATCATGACATCTGAATTTCATTTAGAAAGTGAAAGCCCTCTGCTTGTAACTTCATTTTATATTTTAATTTATTTCAATCACATCAAAATGGGACGGCCGGTCGCTACACACATATATATATATATATATATACACTAGGTAAATGCCCGTGCGTTGCAACGGGAAAATTAATACCATGATAATACAATGTGTGAATATGTATTATACTGGTACCTCAAAAATACATTGCGAGCGTGATGTTTGGAATATCGATATTGCGTGAGCTATTAGCTATTTATTAACAATAAGTAAAACCAATAAATTGTAGATGTGTGTACATAGAGGCGGAAAATCATTGAGTGAAACTAAGAGATTAATTATATCCTGAGTGTATCATCTGGTAAATCATAATAGCACGTCTTCTTAACAACATCGTAAGAGCATCTCCAACGGTTTTGCAATTGAGGTTTGCATTTGACTAATCTGCCAAAAAACTCAAATTGAGGTGTCCAATGGTTTTGCATTTAAGTTTTGCATTTTGGTAAAGTTGGCAAATGAGGGAGGAAACTTGCCATTATTGCCAAACCTCGGACGACTTGGCAAAGGCCGATCAGTCTCTCTTCCCGCGCGGTTTTCAGTCTCTCGCGCGTCTCCAACTCCTCTTCGCGCCATATAGGGGAAACTTCCATCGCGACATATTGCGACACAAAGTCCCGATCGGCCTCCGACTCCTCTTCGCGACACAAAGTCTCACCATGCATTGCCGTCCGCCTCGTGAAGAAACCTCTCCACACGCGTCGCCGTTCCGATCGTGACACAAAGTTAGCACGCGCCGCCGTCCACCTCGCGATAGAAACACCTCCACACGCGCCGCCGTCCACTGCCGTAGTCGGAGAATCGCTCCGCCTGAGGCCCACAGTACTCCGTCTCCCACTTTTTTCCTTGAAGCGAACG
>Ga0182004_10003705_pt1 | contig 12198 bp, 6 predicted proteins | sample Sormic07211540_1_FD_120479 | JGI IMG/M metagenome (GOLD analysis project Ga0182004, IMG submission 120479) | Endophyte microbial communities from Sorghum bicolor roots, Mead, Nebraska, USA - 072115-40_1 MetaG | ecosystem: Host-associated > Plants > Roots > Unclassified | place: USA: Nebraska... | reverse complement strand
GGTGGCTTGCAAATACCCCATTAGAGCTAGAGCAAAAAGCTTCGCTTTGTTATTTACTAACCTCTTGCTCTAGTGAGTTTGTAGAATTTTTAAATAGGCTATTCACCCCCCTCTAGCCATATTGGACCTTTGATATGGCCCTTTATTTATAGCCCGGTGGGATGGATACGCATCGTTGGATCAAATTGACGTAACAAGCGGCCAAGATGGCTCCTCAGAGGCGGTGGAGGAAGACTCCAGAAGGGGGGCGGCCAACCCTAACCCTAGGGGTCGCCTGACGCAGGGGTGGGGCTGCCTAGCCCCACTTGGCGGCTGTTGGCCCGCCTGTTGCTTTGGGTGTCTTCTAGAGTATTCTTGATCCCTTTGGTGACATCTTTCATCGCGGATAAGTTTCATGGTAGATTAGCACTTAAATCCCTCTTATTAGGCTTTTCTGGATAATTCCCTAAAAAATACACAAATCACCAAAACTCATAAAAATTGTTAGTGATAACTCTGTTCTAGTAGATACTCATATATGGTGGAGAGATAATTTCTAACAAATATTGTGGGTTAACAGGTGTCAACAGGGGGCGTCGTGGCGGTCATGTGAGTGCGCCTAGGCTGACGGGAGGGGTCACCATCGACGTATGACCACCACGGGGCGTCACACGTGTCGGCGCTCGGCTGACGAAACTGAATCGAAGCCCTGAACTCGCCATTGCAATGACTGAACCCCAATATTCATCGACGTTCAACTCCCAATCCAGCTGGTGGTTTGGCCAACAGATTGTTTCACTAGATAGAGCTACACAAGTACTACAAGATTACTTAACAGATCATGGTCTGATTTGCTCTAGATTTCAAACTATAGAGCCCCAAAGACCCTACACCGAAACTGTGTGGCACCAGACTTAGCAAAAATTTTCTCAGTGCCAACATAGCACTGAAATCTGCCTTGTGGGCCACTTTTGAGCATGTTCTAAACATTTTCATGGGATGGCCCCAAAACAACTTTTGTAGCTTATAAAGTTTACAACAACTTTGCTTAAGGGTGCACCTCCATGCAAGAAATCTAACACTAACTTTAAAAAGGTCTTTGAAAAGAGGTTTAGGGGGGTCAAAGTTGGTCAAACTAGGGTTACCATGACCTAGGGGCATTTTTGGGTGAAACTTCCAACATGAACATTGTTCCAAAACACATTCTAAGCTTAGCTAAGGTATTTGTGAGGACCATGGACACCTATTTGCATTGGTCACACTCTAACACACATATAAATAAGCATTCAAGCAATCTTTTCCAAACATGTTTCACATGAAATGATACATGACCATGGCATGATGTTTACGAATGATTGTGATCATGCTTATGCTAATGCAATGCAAATGCTTAACATGCCAGGCTAACACTAGAAGTGTTACACTATCTACCATTAATTGGAAGGTTAGAGTTCTTGGGAGAAAGGGCAGGAGGCTTGGAGATTGAAGGGTTAAAGATGCGAGTCTAACTGTGTGACTTTTACCCTTAGAGCTCAGGTATTATTTATAATGGGGTAAGTGAAAGCCAAAGCGGCGTGCAGTTAATCCCCTGGAGAAAGTGGATCGGCTATCACGAAGATGGTTCCTTGAATTTGGGGTGAGTGGATCGGCTAAAGTTAAAACTTCTCCCTAATCCTAGGGACGTGGACGATAGAGAATAGCTGATCAACTTAACTGTGACTGCGGAAGACCAGAGTAGTGGATCGGCTAACTTTATTGATAGAGTTCTACTTTACTTGGATTCGGTTAGTATTTCTGATGAGACCTTAAACAAAAGTATATAATTGATGAAGAAGAAAAAATGAGTCTAAGCAAATAAACGTTAAGTCTGAGGATTACAAGATGCAAAGTAAATGAAGAATGTGTTCAAAATACATATTTAGAACAGACTTGATGGAACTTAAAGCCGAAAGCCAAATGTTATCTACTTCGGCTATCTGTTGCTGATCTTCTTCAGCTGATCCAGGAATCTTGGCTTTCTTGTCTTGCTTAATTTTGTCAAGCTTAGCCTTCAAGGTTGCCATGTTCTTCTTCTAATCGGCTAACGATGCAGGGATCAGAGATAAGGCCTCTTCCTTCTGTTTGATTGCATCTTCAATAGTCTTCCGCTGAGCTAATAGTTCTGCCCTTTCTTCAAGAGCAGTCAGATCTTTATTGATTTAGCAGGGGATTCTTTGAGGAGATCGACTATTTTCTTAACTTATAGGATTTCTTGGATGCATTGGCCTTCAGCAGCAGCTGAGTTCTTCTAAGCTTCTCTAGCTGCTAACCTGGATTAGGCACTAAGAAATTTGGGGCCATTACCTTCAAAGAATGCAACTGGCTAAATCATTTCTTTCAAATAAGAAGGAAGATCATCTTTAATTTGATTAAAAATATCTCTGATGGATCTTGCATCTTAAACCAAAACTAAAACATTCAGCTCTAGATAGGTGATCAACTATTGTAGTTGAGCTTTGATATAGTCAGGAATCATTCGTGGAGTATCTTCTGAGATCAGGATTGGTTCTTCATCAAGATATTCATCTAAGGAGAATGGCACATCAGGTGAAGAAACATGTTCCTGTATTGAGATGAGCAGATTAGTGTTTATCAGAAGATATTAGCAGATGAAAACTAAGTGGTTTGACATATCTATTCTACTGAAACCATGGTGGAGCTGGGAATAGCCAATGAAGTAACTTCAAGAAGTTGAAGGTCTGGGTTCATGGAAATAAGTTAGTATAAGCAAAAGGATTTATCCTATCGGCTATTATGAGATGATACTTGAAGAGACTTCTAGGGTACTACCTGGATTAGGATTGATGTCCTCATCACTGCTAGAGAGGGATAAGCCTACCAGGGGATCAGAAAGTTCAGGTCCCTTTTCAATAGTACATTTCTGGGCAACATCCTGAAAAGTCAAAAGTTACCTGATGCATAGGCATACTGTATACTTATGAGTTAACAGAAAGGTTACCTCGATGGCTACATCGGCTAAAGATTTGAGCTGTTTTGAAGAAGTGATTTTGGTCTTCTTTGTGGTTATCTTTTGAGAAGCAGCTGGTTGCTTTATTTTTAATGTGGCAATTGGTTGATCATCAGGTAAGTCTAATGTTGGCTTCTTCATTAAAGCTTTCAGAGAAGGTGCATCAGAGCCTAGTCTTGGGTCAGGGCACCATATATCATAGTTCACCAATGGAGGGGTCAGGCCGACAAGATCTTGAAGGAAATTAAAATGAAGGCATAATTAAGTGTATCCTAAAAATATGAAATTATGAAAATGTGATGTATGAAATCATACCTCAGGTGCAGCCTGGAAGTCTGGGTTTAAGGAGATGCAATAGATAGATACTGCTTCACTAAAAATATGTTGACTCCACTCTTGCCACCAGTGATCAAAAACTGTAGAAGTGAAAGGGATGCATTCCCATCCACTGATAGCTTCTAGCAATATATATTGTTCAAAATGAGAGATCCTGTTATACTCTATTCTAGTGGTGAGAGTTTCCTTAGGCTTCACTTTATCAGCAAAGAATAGAGCTGGGGCAATTGGCCAAAACCCATTTGCCTAGCCACTATTGAAGGATAGAAAAACTCATAGGAGGTTGGGGTTTCTCTCTGCCATGCCTGATCTCGACTGGTAATAGGCTTGGCCTTACCAAGTGACTTAGAATTTTGAACTCTTTAGGATCATTATAAATAGTTTGAAACCTGAATGATGCTGGGAGTTCAAATTCTAGAATATCTGAGTAGACAAACCATTCTAGAGCTGCCTTTGGAGAATTTCTATAGAAAAGTTTGAAGAAGTCAGTAATTGATCTGTCGATAGTGATTGTCGATGTTGCTTCACCAAAGGACAAACATCGGTGAAATTTCTGACTCCTTGGGAGTTGTTCTTCTTGTTCTTCCAAATATTTCAAAGAAGGGAAAGACAGATTGATTAGCTCTGGATCCACTAATTTATGCAGATGTAAATTGAGCTATAACTACAGCAACCACCAAGGGCCTGTGATTGTTGGAATGGTCTCATTTTGCATCAGGTGTTGGGAGACTCCGTTCAAAAGGCTATATAGAGCTCCAAGAAGAATCTTGCCAAGTGGAATTTCGGAGTTGCCTAATATTTTCTCTACTAGGGTGAGATAATTGGATGTTGGAGAACAAGCTTGTCCATAGAAAACATATCTGTCCAGCTACATATTTAGAAAAGTTGTGTGCTCTCTGTCAGACACAGACCTATTGTCAGACTTATGCTGATGATATATTGAGACCAACCTCTAGTCCTTATGTTGTCTAACTTGACAGAAGGCTTCACCAGCAAACCAAAGGGGTTGATATGTCCTGCAATGTTGAGGCCTGTCAACATGTGGATATCAGCTAATGTTGGGGACATCGGGCCTTATCTGAAGAGGAAGGCATTGTAGGCGTTGGACCAGAAGAAACAAGCAGCCTTGAGCATAGGTTCATTCTTCTTGATATCAGAGAGGGACAAGGAGATGCATTGATCCAAGTTCCTAAGTGTCCAATCTGCTCTCTTTTTGGCTGCTACTTTGATTAACCAATTCCTCCAGCCTAGAATGATCGAGGGCCAGTTTCTTATAGATGCCCTTTTGTCCCAAAGACTAGGATGCATGTTGGATTCCTTGAAGGGAACTCTATTAGTCTTGGCGATAATTGTCCTGCTTGGATCTGGATTGCCCATCGGACCCAAGAAAATCTTGTGCACATTGTCCTCAAGCGGAATGAAGATTTGGTTTTGAAGATCCTGGAAACAAGGAGAGCAGACATTGAGGAAGAGTCAATAGATCAAGAAGATTTCAGGGGAACAGAGGAAGAAAACATACCTCTAGGATGTTGTCAATGGACGCCATTGGAGCAAAAGTCGCCGAGTTGAGGGATTCGGTGTATTAATATTGAATCATGTAGAGATTTGGCAGATTTTGCGGGTTTTGAATTTTTGACTTGGAATACTTGGAGGGAAATCCTAGCTTTTAAGGCCAATGAATGGAGAAGACGGAGGAGGAAACGGAGTAATTAATATGTTTGTATCGGTTCTGAGTAGCAATTTTGGAATAAAACTAATTTTATTCCAAAATTGAGGGGCATCTGTTAATCCTAAATTTTGGCGAGTCAGGAAACTGCCAATGGGCCTGCTTCACACAAGGAGGGACAGCCAAATAAGCGGATCGACTAAACAAGAAGTGCGGTGGAATTAGTCGATCAGAAGGGTGTCGGAACAAGGCAAGACGAAGGAAAACATGTCAGGTTCAACTAAGAAAGGCAAAGTTAGAGACTAGGTTGCCATTTCGAGGAAAGAGTCGTGTTAGGACATGAAACTAGGACTCTGGACTATAAATATTGGAAACCCGATACTTATAAGATATACACAATCACAGTACAAACCCTTTTCGGCTTCGGCCACCAACCTTAGGAGTAGGAGTAATAGTAGATCTCGACGAGGCCTTCAACGAATCGAGCTACATCGGTTGATTTTGCTCTTTGGTTTGCTTGTAAGTTTGTCATGGTTCATGTTTAATTTGTCATGGCTGCATCAATCGAACTCATGTCAAGCTTGATTGTGAACTAGTTATCAATTTGAATTATATTTGTAAGGCTGCATTGCTTCAATCTCTTATGAATATTGGTTCAAATTAGTTATTGGCTCTATTAAATTGGCAATTTAATAGATTTATTAAGTTATCAATATTGTTTGAAGCATAATGTTTTATTTATTATAACAATATTGTGTCTAATCAAGATTTGACACGTTAGTTTGAGATTCAAACGCTTATTTTGAACCCTAAGCCAAACAATAATTATTAAGCAAAATTAAGATGATTAACCTGTTGATCTTGGTTGTTACATGTTGTGCGTTCGGGATATTTATTTTTGTTATGATTAATTTGGTAACAATAATCAAATCTAATTGTAACGAAATAGATAGATCTTGTTTGTGCTTCATGGACCCTGTATTGGCTAAATAGTTGATCCAGCTAAACTTAAACAAATAGCGCGCGTGTATGAACCTGCTTGTACATTAAATGAACTAGTAATCTGTGTTGGATTTATTGAAGCCCGCTGGCCTTTAGACCAGGTGAATATAGATTTAATACAATTATGAAAGTAATTTATTAAGACCGCAGGCCTTTAGACCAGTCCTAATAAGTTATCGTTTATTTAATGGATAAGAGGATAATACACGTAAACTATCTCTCTTTCATATACAGCGTATTGGCTAAATAGCCGATCCGGTCATTTGTACACATAAGATGCATTTGTTTAATATATTTGATAATGAGTATCTTTTGCATCATTAAGAGAAGTTGACTTTCTAGTTAATTTCCTTTATTTCAACGGCTTCTCAAGGCCATACATCTCGGAACTATCTAGCAACAACTGGCAGGCTCTATAATTTGACTTTTGTACTTCTACCTTGTCAATTTCAGGTCAAATTGACTGGCACTCCCCGGAATCAATTCATCAAGATCGTGTGTTCGTGGCTCAGGAGGTCTAGGACTTCAGCTCCTTCACTCCCTCTGAGAGCCCCCAAGATTGTTGGTGCGAGATACCAATTTTTGCGTCAACACCTTAAATGGCATAAGAATGGCTAGACACGTTGGGTATAGTGCGGCCTCTGTCCGTGTGTATAGGCTTTGTGTTATGTGCCATGGAAGGGGGCTCTATATTTGCCTGTCGAGTGAATCTAATGGCCCTAACTTGTTAGACGAACCTTTGAAAGGCTTCATAGTGAACCCTACCAGCTTTCCTTGGAAGTGAGCTAATAGGTCAACGGGCCTCGGGCAAAAGGTTAAATCATGACTTATGGGTAAAGATGTTTAGTGAGCAGTAAAAAGACAACCACCTCAGACTATTGTTAATATCATCATAGGCCATTTAGAAACCAAAATTATAGAATACTTAACAGCATATCAAAAGTCTACCATTGTCTATCCCACTAACACAAGTGGTGAGTGCTACAACACTGTCGAGATGATTATGTCCACACCACATAAGCCTCACATCCATGACCATGTCTCCTATGCTATACAAAAATATGAGCAGCCAATATCAGGCTACGTACAGTACTAGTCCTACCACATACAAATGGTTAGTGCTTGTACCCAAAAGATTTCTTGCAGCATAGGTCAGTTAGCATGGCTATATGCAAAAGTGGAGAGGCAAGGACCCTAGGCTTCTACTCAAAGGGTGAGTTGCTTAGGTGAGCCCTAAGCTAGAGGATCTTGTGGGCCTCGGTCATCTGAACAAAGCATAGTCCCTCGGCCTTGTTCTTGAGCAAATATACTAGAGCAAACATGAGTGTCTCCTATGAGTAGCCAGGGCAACCCATGACACATTCATACAAGTACTGATGCACCTCATTGTGCTAAGGGGCCTTAAGAGCTTCCCCAATTGACTGGACAGCTATCACCATGCCATTCATTAGGTCAACTTCCTCCTGTGATAACTTTCTTCTCTTCCCACACCTCTCCTTTTCCTCAGCTCCCTTTGAGCTTTGTGGGACATCTACTTCCTTACCTGAGTGCACCTCTGTCTTGGTCAAGTCAGAAACATCGCCACCATTATCATCTATTTGACCTATGTCAGTACCCAGTGGTTCATTAGAACCCATTGCAAATCTCCTAGTGGCCTGACTACCACCAAAAATAGCCTCCATCTGAACATAATTCTCAACTAGAGTGTTCAGGAGTTTTGCATCATTAGGATGATCCTATGGAGTCAAGATAAGGAAGTATTAGCAACTAGTTAGCAAATTAAGGTGACCCTAGCAAAAATTATGCTGATTAGCTAACCTTAGTGTGGCCATTAAGGTGCTCCTCTTCTAACACTATCATGTGTAGTTCTTCATTCTAAAGAGCTCCACTAAGGTCCCTTAGCCTAACAACCTTTACCCACCTTTGCCTCCGCTTGCGCAGGTGGTTGTAAATTTGCTAGGTGGAGACATTGACTGTAGCAAATTCAGACAGCATGGTAGCAACTTGCCTAACATGTACTTCTTTGAACCCCTTGTCAGTTTTCAGTCCTTGAACTACAAGGTCATGGAACCTCCTTAGCATGAAACCAGGCTGCACTGGAGCCCAGTGCATTGGTCCATTTGGAAGAGGGGGTGCAGGAGAGTCATCCTCAACTTGCACTAATGGTGGCACATTACTACCCACAAGCATAGCAGCATCATCTATGTGGTTAATCTGGTCACCCATCCCTACCATTCCTATCCACAAATTCAACCACAACAGGCATACATAATTAATAGTCATGAAGTAAAAGATTATTACAAACATCAAATTTATGTACTGTCATTGCACAGTGCCTAAGGTCTCATAAACAAATTAGTTCACATCACACTTACAAACTAGAACACAAAGCACAAATTGGTTCAAAAGTTGCATCCCTAAACTCTAGAAGAGCCCCTGTTCTGCCACATTGCAGAAGCCCATGCTTCCCTCTGTTCTACCCATGCAACATTATCTAGGACATGGTCACGCTGATTGGCATTGTTAGTGATGTTAGGGATCCAGGATGCCTAATCAGGGACATGTTCATCCTCTCCATGTCTCAAGATCCAACTGTGTAGGATACAGCATGCAAGAACCAGTTTTACTTGTGTTTTGTATGGATGAAATGGTTTGTTGTCTAAAATTCTGAACCTGTTCTTCAAAGCCCTAAAGGCTCTCTCCACTATAACTCTAAGAGAAGAGTGCCTAAGGTTGAAGAGCTCTCTCTTGTTTTGGGGTCTACTGGAGCCATACTCCCTCAAATGGTACCTTGTACCACAGAAAGAAGGTAAGAAACTAGGCCTGACCGCGTACCCAGCATCCACAAGATAGAATTTACCTAGAAAGGTAAGAGAGGGCTATGGTTTAGATTTCATATAATTGAAGATGACTAACACTGTCTCTATGTGGTTTGAATTTTACCTGGAGGGACTCTAAGGCCGTCATGCCTCTAAGGGCATCATATGTAGAACATTCCCAACCAGCTAGCAAATAAGTGAACCTCAAATCAAAGTCCAGTGCTGCTAGTACATTTTGTGTGATGGAGTGCTTCCTACCTGTGCTTCCAAGAATCCTAGGATGTACACTAGTACTAGGAGGAATAATCAATTCATTCCTCAACTCCCCTACTGCATACAACGCTCTGAAAGCCCGAGTTTGGTTTTGGTAATTAATGACACCAAGATGCTAATGCCTTGTGTTTAAGTGATTTGAGTTAGGCATAGCAACACATGTGATGAAAAAAATATGTGACATGGAGTGGTGGACACATGATCAGAAAGAGATGGAGCATGAAGTAGAGATCATGGTAATAGACAAGGAGTAAAGTGATCAAGGCAAAGGTATAAACATAGGATTTTGCTTTTGCTGGTCTAAGTTGAGTAGAGAAGTCATTGACTAGATTTAGGATAAATAACTGACTATCAAGAGGAGAAATCACAGTCATCTCTTGAATCAAGTGCTACTAGGTTCATATCTTGAGCATATGCATTAGGATCTAGTTATATGCTAACCTAACTCCTTTGACAAAATGTTTGTGAAATGCTAACACACATGCACATTGGTGGTGGACACTTGGTGGTGTTAGCATATTTACAAAGGAGGTGGAGTTTGAGAGTAGAGAAGGGTTTGGGTTCCTCTCTCCCTCCCACCGAGCTTGCGAGACGGGATTCGGCGCTTTTGGGAAAATGGAATGCATATTTTCTATTGCGCTGGAGGATTTTTTTCCGAAAGTCACACAAATGTTTTTCACTGAAAAACACTCATCGGACGCTGGGTCAGACAGCGTCGGACGCTAAGGCCACGTTTGACGAGTGCAAAGCAATGAGGCGTAGTTCAACCGTGCGTTGGAGCGTTCGACGGGTGAGCGTCGGACGTGGCTCCGACACTGTTCCCGCATCTGGTGAGTTGGTGACATCAGCAAGTGCGCGAGCGAGCTTCTCTGATTGTGAGCATCGGATGCTGGGGGTGCATCTGATGCCCCTCTGTCGGACGCATCTGACGGCCCTGCAAAGTTGCAGACCTCCCTGAGTTGTGTCCGGTGTGAAGTGGCGCGTCCGACGCCTAGCGTCTGACTCGTTCGACATGACGGTTTCAGGTGTGCATGCGAGTTAGCTATTGGCGGCAACGGTCGAATTCAAACGGTTAGTGACACGTGGTAGCATGCAAAGCATCAGACGCTGGCGTCGCACGTCCAACGCCTAGCGTAGGAGCGTCTGACACCCCCGCAGAAAGCCTGAAGGGTAGTTTTCGGGCTGCCCTCTTTAAATAGAAGGTGGCAGGCCTTGGGGGCTTCTCTCTTGCACTCTTGAACACTTGAGGCATACTTTAAGCTAGAGAACACTCTCTCCGCTCATCTCCTTGCTTGATTGCTAATCCTAGTGAGAGTGAGATTCAAGTGCATTGCTTAGTGAGTTGCATCTAGTGGCACTTGATCCTTGAGTTTGCTGCAGATTTCTTGTTACTCTTGGGTGTTTCCCGACACCCTAGACGGCTTGGATCAGTAGTGGTGTTGAGCTCGTGATTGGAGATTGTTTTGAGCTTCACCAAGTGATTTGTGAGGGGTTCTTGAGCGCCCGCGAGAGATCGCAATTGGCTACTCCAGTCGATTGCTCGTGGCTTAGAGGATCCCCATCTTGTGAGTCGATGTGTGGCACACGCTGAGGGTTTGGATTTGGATTGTCAATTAGCTCGTGATCCATCAAGTGGGTGTATCGCTACAACGAGGACTAGCCTGTCGGGAAGCAAGTGAACCTCGGTAAAAAATCGTGTGTCATCTTGTGGCGAGGATTCTCTATTATGATCGTGTTTGTGATTGATTGGATACATCTCTTCTCTACAACGTTGGTATAACGATCACTCTCCACTCCTTTACTTACTTGCTCACCTTGCTAGTTAGCTTGTGTAGATTAGTTCTTGTTGTTGTGGTTTAGTGCTTAGCCTTGTACTAATTTGTAAAGGTGGCTTGCATAGCTAGTGCTAGAATTGCTTCACCATTTGTTTTACTAACTCTCTTGCTTAGTAAAGTTTGTAAAAAATTTAAATAGGCTATTCACCCCCCTCTAGCCATTTGGACCTTTCACACTCTCTGAAAAAACCTACTGATGGTCTCCACTGACCTCCTGAATGTGAGGTCTACTACTCTGAACCTCTCATTGTAGCCAACTACATGCAAAAACATTGCTACTTGTTCTTCAACAGTTGCATGTATGATGTCTATTACAAGACCTCTAGTGCAAAAAAGATCACAAAGCTGGAAAAAAGGTAGCCTTCTCATCCTAAGCAGATTAACACAGTAGACATCATCTGAATTGTAGATGTGGTTAAGGTTGTTAATCCTGTGTTGGTCCCTCTCTGTCAGAGGCCTGACCGTCTACAACTCTTCTCCTAAACCACATGAAAAACCAACATGCCACAGCTACAATCATAGTAGCTACCGCTCGTCGTCTAACTTGGAAGTCCATTTCTACGAATACGAAGTACATATGTATGGACTAATTAGCAAGGGAATGAACCATTTGAACCATTTATGCTCTGAACTAAAAAGTAATAGCAAACAATCATTAAATAGGCTGGAAACATAGACGCGGTTGCCACACCTAAAGGTGCTCCTCCAGCGCCTAATCAGCCATATGTGCTATAATAATCATCGACCTTGGCACTGAGCTCAATTTCATCATAAAAAAAGCATCATCGGTACTATGCACACAGTCATGCTCAGGATGCAGAGCAAGACACGAAACCACTAGATCTACTAGCAAGAATGCCAGATCTGCACCAGAAATCCACAGATCTAGGAGGGTAGCATGACGAACCCTAACCAAAAAATCATAGCCAAAACAAAATCTCATGATACGAAAACAGAGGGAGAGAAGAGGGGTAAAACGAGGTATACCAGCCGAAACACTAAAGAACCAAGAAGGTTCTGGCAAATGTGCAAAACACCGGCGACAAACCAATGCCAAGAAGGGAGAAGGGAGGGCACACCAAAGCAGTGGAGGCAAGAGAGTGGAGGAATGGAGGCGGTAACCCTAACTCCAACCCCCGCGCGCGCTTTTATCGTTAGATGAAGCCATCTCCCCCCCCCCCCCCCCCCCCCCCCCCCCGCCCCCCCCCCCCCCCCCCGCGCCCCCCCCCCCCCGCGCGGGGCGGCGGGGCGGGGGGGGGGGCCCGGGGGGGGGGGGGGGGG
>Ga0182004_10003704_pt1 | contig 12198 bp, 19 predicted proteins | sample Sormic07211540_1_FD_120479 | JGI IMG/M metagenome (GOLD analysis project Ga0182004, IMG submission 120479) | Endophyte microbial communities from Sorghum bicolor roots, Mead, Nebraska, USA - 072115-40_1 MetaG | ecosystem: Host-associated > Plants > Roots > Unclassified | place: USA: Nebraska... | reverse complement strand
CTTCACCCTGGGGAGCACCAGTTATCTTTGTTGCCAAGAAAGATGGCACTAGAAGAATGTGTGTGGATTATTGGCCACTTAATGAAGTAACTATAAAAAAATAAGTACCCATTCCATAGAATTGATGGCTTATTTGGTCTATTGAAAGGTACTTGTGTATTCTCTAAAATTGACTTCCACCCTGGTTATCATCAACTGAAAATCCGTGCATCTGATGTACCTAAGGCAACCTTTACTATAAGGTATGGCTTATATGAGTATACAGTTCTGTCTAACAAATTCACCTGCATACTTTATATATTTGATGAACAAGGTGTTCATGGAGTTTTTGGATAAGTTTGTGGTGGTGTTCATTGATGACATATGAATCATTGCTAAAATTAAAGAGGAACATGTTGAGTATCTGAGATTAGTCTTGCAAAAGCTATGAGAACATAAGTTGTATGCTAAGAGAAGCAAATGTGAATTTTGGCTAAAGGCGGGTCACCTTTTTGGGTCATGTGGTCTCTAATGGTGGAATAGCAGTAGATCCCAATAAGGTGCAAGATGTGTTGAAATGAAAATCCTCAACCAATGTTAGTGAAATCCATAGCTTTTGGGATTAGCTAGGTACTATAGAAGGTTTATTGAAGGGTTCTCTAAGCTTGCTAAGCCTATGCCAGCTCTCTTAGAGAAGAATGCCAAATTTATCTAGTCACATAAGTGTCAAGCTAATTTTGAGGAACTAAAGAAGAGGTTGACAATAGCCCCAGTGTTGACCTTATCGGATTTAAGCAAGAGCTTCTCCATCTGTTGTGATGCATCTCGCTTAGGCCTTGGGTGTGTACTTATGCAAGAAGGAAGAGTGGTTGCATATGCATCAAGGCAATTGAGAAAACATGAGCTGAACTATCCTATAATTTAGAGTTAGCAGAAGTGGTCCATGCTCTGAAGATCTAGAAACACTATAGAATTGGGCATAAGAGTGACATCTATATGGATCACAAGAGTTTAATTTATATTTTCACACTAACAGATCTAAACCTGAGCCATTGTCTTTGGCTAGAGTTGATAAAGGACTATGACTCGGAGGTGCATTACCACCTAAGAAAGGCAAATATTGTTGTGGATGCACTTAGCAGGAAGAGCTGTACCAATGGCTTTAGCTGACATTTATATCCATAGAGTTATGTGCTAAAATAGAACACCTCAACTTGGGTTGTTAACAATGCAATAGAATTGGTGATAGAGCCTATGTTGGAGCAAGAAATATGTAATGGTCAGTTGGAGGATGAGAAATTAAAGGAGATAGCAGAGAATGATGTGCTTGGAAAAGCACTAGGCTTCAGGTTAGATGAGAATGGTACACTATGGTTTTGGGAAAGGATGTGTACCTGCAGTAAAAGCTATTCGTGATACAATTCTTGTGTGAGGCACATGACTCTGCTTATTCAATACACTCTGGAAGTACCAAGATGTATTTGGATCTTAAAGAGAGATATTGGTGGTATGGGTTGAAAAGAGATGTGGCACAGTATGTGGGTTTATGTGATACTTGTCACAAGGTGAAAGTTGAGCACCAAAGACCTACATGGTTGTTGCAACCAATGTAGATACCTAAGTGGCAGTGGAAAGGAGTCGGTATGGACTTTATTACTGGATTACCTTGCATTCAACATGGATATGATTTGATTTTGGTAACAGTGGATCAACTCACTAAGGTTGCACACTTTTCTACTGGTCAAGACTACTTACAATGGTGCAAGGCTAGCAGAGTTGTATATGGATAGGATAGTGTGGCCACATCTAGTCCCAAAGAAGATCATGTCCGATAGAGGTACTCAGTTTACATCACAATTTTGGCACAAGGTACATAGAGCATTAGGGACAAAGTTGAACTTTAGTTCTTGTTATCATCCTCAAATTGATGGTCAAACAAAAAGGACCAATTAGATCTTGAAAGACATGTTCAGATCTTCCGCTTTGCAGTATGGTACCAGTTGGGACAAGAGTTTCCCTTATACTAAATTTTCATACAATAATAGTCACTAGAAAAATCTCAAGATGACACCATTCGAAGCCTTATATGGATGTAAGTGTAGAACACCTCTATTCTAGAACCAGATATGTGAAACTCAAGTGTTTGGACCAGATGTCCTAAGAAATGCTAAAGAATAGGTGAGAATGATTAGGGATAATCTAAAAGTGGCACAATCTAGACAGAAAAGCTATGTTGAAACCCGAAGAAGAGAGTTGAGCTTCAAAGTGGGTGATTATATATACTTCAAGGTATCACCAATGAGGAGCGTAAAAAGATTTAATCTGTTCGGGCTAGCTATCACCGAGGTATGTTGGACCTTTGAAGATTATAGAGAGATGTGGATTGTGGAGAAGTAGTCTATCAGTTAGAACTACCAGAGAGTTTGTCATGTGTGCATGATGTGTTCCATATTTCTCAACTAAAAACATGTTTGTGAGTAACAGAAGAACAGGTTCCTTTAGAAGAGGTTGTTGTTAATGCAGATCTTACTTATGAGGAGTATCCAATAAAGATCTTGGAAACCGCAGAAAGGGTTACCAGGAGCCGGACTATAAAGATGTACAAGGTTCAGTAGAATCGTTATTCAAAGGATGAGGCCACTTGGAAAATAGAGAAGGACCTGAGAAAATCTTATCTGCAGCTGTTTGAGTAAGCACCATCTAATCTAGAGGACGAGATTCTTTTTCAGGGGGAGAACTGTAACACCCTAAAAAAATTTGCATCCTTTCAAATTAGTTAAAGTAATTTAAATAAGCATTTTGTGAGCATTCAAATATAGGAAAAATAATATTTTTATAAAAAGTAAAAACAAATATAAGGTAAGGAACATGTTGGTGCAAACATGCTGGTGCATTTTATTTTTGAGATGTGTGGTTTTTACCAAAATAAAAAAGGAATTCAAAATTCAATTTGAAAAGGCTTTGGAAATTCTATTTAGGAAAAAAAGAATCACTTTTCATTACCCCCCTCCCTTGGTTTTGAGCTACGCGGCCTAGCACTCCTATGGTCCGCCCGCCTCCTCCCCCTTTCTTCTTGGGCCAGCCCAGCCTGTGGCCTCGCAACTGCTGCCATCCTCCCATCTCCCTTAGTCGCTACCAGGCCCACCCGTCAATGCCTTCTTTCCCCAACTCCCTCCCTCTCTCACGCGCCAACGCTGCAATAGCCGGAGTTGCTAGTTAGCTATGATAATTGCTGGTTAGGTATGATATAACCAGTTGTAGTTTCCCACAATTGTAGTTTCCCAGAAGTTGCTAGTTAGGTATGATATAACCAGTTGTACCAGGGTGGTTGTTCAGAATTGTATTGATATTTGGTAGTTTTTTTTGAATGAACCTTGTTAGTACTTTTCATACATAGAAATATTTAGCTTTGATTTCCTAGAAAGAACGAATTTTGAAGAGATGTGAGCTGATTCTGACTACACCAATTTCTAATTGCAGGCATTCATAACCAATTGTTCTGCAGCTGCAAGCTGTCTTTAGTGCCACAGGGTAGCCATAGAAACCAGTTGGTCCGTAGGCTGCAAGCTGCCTTTAGTGCTGCAGAGTAGCCACAGAAATAGCGGGAATAAATTAACTTGTTTAGTGAACAAATATAGCTGGTACATGTATTCTAGAATTGATATTGTATGAGCCGAAATATCATTTAAGGCTGGAATAGCCGAAATATCATTTAAGGCTGGAATATATTCTGTTGTATGGGTTGTTTATTACAACTAGCAAAAATACCCGTGCGTTGCAACGGGGTCAAAAATTAATTAAGACAAAGCAATATGTTTTACTTTCTCTGGAATGACACACACCATTAACATTTTGATAATAATACCACACGATGCAACATAGTCATGAGGTCATGGGAATTTTCCGGTTTGTTTTACCACTGAACATACAATTTATTGTGTCATAGAAAATATGCAACTTGTTGTGTAATGTGGATAATGATGCCATTAGCTATTACTACTACTTAATTAATTAATTATTAATAAAATAATTATATACACGAACCACTCGGCCACCCCGTTCAGTGCGACCAAACCAAATATCGGATTAACCCCTCTCCTCCCCGGGAAAGGAAAAAAATCTAGCTCCATCGCCCGCGGATGGATAGCCCACAGAACACATGTGCTCCTTACCTATTCGGTGCCCCTGGTAATACGCATTCGAATCTAATATCCAATTATGGGTCTGTTTGGTAGAGCTCCACCTTCTGTCAAAACAGCTTCAGTTCTAGCTTCACTTTTGGAGCAGATTCACTTGTAGAGCTCAAGCAGTTTTTTAGACCATTTGGCAAAATAGTTTTGTTTCGTAGTCCAAAATAGTGAAATGTCTATAATACCAGGTTTTCATTTTTTGTCTTTTCTTTTTTTTCTTTTTCAATCTTATCTGCTCACCACGCATGCGTATGAAGTAAACCGCATCTCCTTCAACCTTATCTCCTCTCTCGACGTGCATATACACCGCATCTCCGACCACGCCGGGTTCGCCCTCCACGTCCGTACGCCCTCCCTCACTCCCTCCTAGTAACCGCCTCTGTTCCCTGCCAATGCGGCCGCACCCTCATGCGCCTCTGCGACAAGCCATCCTCGCATTGTCTCTCCTCATCCCTGCGTGGCCTCTCCGCCTACGCCCATTGCCACGCGCCAAGATGTCGTCCCTTCCGCAAGGGCAATGACGACCACGGCTGGACGTGGGGCCCGCCGGTGGAAGCTAGCAATACCCATACACATCCCATCCTGCTCCGACGAACATGGGCAGCAGTGTACTCAGTGGCACACCTGGTGACCGACGACGAGAACAGGAAAGAAAAGAAAGATAGAAGAGAAGAGAAATAGATTTATTCTTTTCTTTTTTATTCAGATTCCTATTCACTAATAAAGAATTCTATTTTGGATAAATAAGTCAAATAAACACACGAATAAGGTTAGCTGTTCTTAGGCTTTGTTGGCCTTGTTTAGTTCTTAAAAAGTTTTACAAATTTTTTCAGATTTTACATCACATCGAATCTTGCAGTATGTACATGAAACATTAAATATAGATAAAAGAAATAACTAATTGCACAGTTTACCTGTAATTTGCGAGACGAATCTTTTGAGCCTAGTTAGTTTATAATTGGACAATATTTGTCAAATACAAACGAAAGTGCTACAACGTTTATTTTGCAAAGGAACTAAACAAGGCCTTATTCCCAAAATTTTATCAAATCTTACAGCACATGCATGGAACATTAAATATAGATAAAAGAAATAACTAATTACACTGTTTACCTATAATTTTGCGAGACGAATCTTTTGAGGCTAGTTAGTCCATAATTGGACAATATTTGTTAAATACAAATAAAAGTGCTACAGTGTCCATTTTACAAAGAAATTTTGGAACTAATGTAGGCCTTAGTGTTGAACAAGAAAAAAGAAACAGGTCCAAGAAAAAACAGAAAAAAGAAAAGTTAGAACGTGGAACTAAATGAAAAACCATAGCGATTTAAAGTTGGAAGGAGGGAGAGGGTGACAAACATTTTTTTCACTTCGTCCTTACACGTTTTTGCAAGACTTCTTAGAATTCCAACTTTTTTCTACATCACATAATGGATGTGGCGTGGTGCTATTTGTTTGCCCTTTGATTTTTGGAGACTGCACGATCAATTCCTTTAATAGTCTGTTTTTTGGCATATATATGATAATTTTGCATTGGGATTCTTATTGTCTTGGGCTCTTGGCCAGTATTATTTAAATGCAGGTCTTGCATGGGACAGCGCCAATACACAGGGCTTGCCGGTGATAATATCTGTTTACAGGAATTTGATTCCTCTAAAATTTTCCAAAGCACCTCGATGCATATCAAGCATACTATAATGCAAGTGCATACAGAAGGCAATGCAAGATATTCATTAGTAAGTCTCGCTTCAGATCATTATGTCAGGGCATCTTTCGAATACATCGTTATACTCCCTCCATCCCAAATGATAAATGATCCTAAGAATCTTAGAGAGTCAAACCATCTCAAGTTTGACCAAATTTATGCAATAAGATAATAACAATTGTGTTGGCAACTATATATCTTCTTTATTTAGTTATAGTTTCATATATGCCTCTTTAATGTCATAAATCTTTATAATTCTCTTTATAATTTTGGTCAAACTTAATATACTTTGACTCTCCAAAATTCTTAGAATGACTGATAATTTAGGATGTAGGGAGTAGTACACATGAATATAAATACTATATACCACCACTGCGAGGGAACGACGGAAGCGATCCCGTGAAGCACGTGAAATCACAACATCCTATATTTTTTTTGGCTATTTTCTTATTTATTATTACGGACGTCAAGATCCAGAATCTCTTAATTAGAACCAAATCGATAATTAGATTAGATGGCGTTGACACCAAATTAGGCCACTCACCAGCAACGCGGCTAGCAAGCTAGCGAGCACACCCCACAGCAAGAACATAGCAAACGAGACAAAACTAGCAAGGAAGCCGGTTAGGCCGATTTGAAGCTCATCCTTCACTTCGTAGACTCCGAACGCCTTGCGGAAAGAGCCATCAAGGACGAAAGAGCCTGGCTAGTTTGGGTAGAGCAAGACCAACTTGGTCATTTTCTCACCGCTTTGATTTTTATTTCACCAATTTTTTTCCAATATTATGTTGATCAGAAACTTATTAATAAAGTCCCTAAATCTCCATGTTGGCACATTTTTTATCGTCAACATACCCCCTACTTTTATCTGAATCTTGCATGAACCTGAACACACAAAGCACGATAGCAACAACGTCCAACTCATTGGCTACGTAGCATCTAAGGGCATTTTATACATTGGCCATATTTTGTTTAAATGGCAATACAAATATCATCCATTGTTTGGAGTGCACTATAGGTTTCTAACCAAACTTGGAATATAATTTTATAAATACCTCCAATTAATTGCTCTTGGGAGACTATCATCTTTCAAAGTCTCAAGAAGACATGAATTGAATTTCCAAATATCACTTTGATAACTTTATAAAGACATTCCCAACTTTGTGACCACTTGCCAAACTTGTTGCTGTTCGTCACAATTGGTAGTATGGTCTTCCACACTAAGTCCAACTTGGAACGACTCTTTTAACCTTCTTGTTGTATGCTCGGGCCACTTGAATTTTGCCTTTCTCAATATGCATTAGAGCCTTAATTCTCTTGTCGGCCACCTCGTTAATATTATCCATCATCAAATCAACAGACAGATCTTTTACTTAGCAAGTCTATCTGCATCCAAATTCACCTTGACGGGTAACACAACTTCTTGCCCAAACACTAGCTCAAAAGGAGTAACCTTTGTAGCACCATGTCTAGATATATGATGTGCCTATAGCTTCAGACAATACCTCATGCCACCTTGGACTCTCAATTTCCTTCTTGATGAGCTTGATAAAAGTTTTATTATTTGACTTAGTTGGCCATGAGCTTGAGCATAGTATCTAGATTTACTATAGTCTAGCTCCTAACCATGAAAACGCCATGGTTTGATAATAGGATGTAACATTAATTACAACAAGCACCAGTTTAATATTACCAAACCATTGGTAGTCCTCACATCCTTTATAGTAGCGAAAACAATAGACCACCATGGTAGGCCAATAAACACAAACTGTACGTAGTGACCACTTCATCTTTGGGGCCGATTGATGTGTCCACAAATACCTTGATGGACTTCTCCCATAACCAACTTTGCCTAATCAAATCCCAAACACTTTAGTAACAAGTCCTCGATAGTTCCTCAGCATAGCTCATCATTGTGCAAAAATAAATTTGAATGCACTCTGCCAAATACTTTTGTCAACTTTGATGCTTGGATCATGTAGATATCTGAGAATAGAAGTCCACCAATCATCCAAATTGTCTCCAACATCACTAGAGTAAAAATTGAGCTAATCTGGACATTCAGTGGAAAAACCATCCTAGTCAGTGAAACTGGCTTGGTTGGTTTTGGCAAACCAGAACCGCCTTGATTTGTTTGCATCGTCTTTTCTTTGATGTAAACTTACTCCCACCAATGTCAAAGCTAGATGCTTGTTGAGACAACATGTTAGCCTTATAATTAATTATAATGCCTTGGAATATGACAAATCTGAAGTTTGGCAAAAAAAAAAAGAAATAATATCAAGGAACATATCAAAATGTACATTGAGTTATCCCTCCAAAATTTGAAACTCAGTAGCTACTTGTTGTACCACCAACAAAGAATCACCAAAGTCTTGAACATGGTTCACCTCCATGGATTGCAATATTTCCAAGCTGAATAAAAAAAGCCCCATATTTGGCTTGATTATTGGTGCAATGGTAATTTAATTGCCTCGACATCTCAAATTCAACATCTTCTCGAGAAATAATGACTATGCCAACACCATGGTCTTCTTTACAAGCCAATCAAAATAAGGCTTAATGCTTTTCGATGGTCCAAAAGTCAAATGATACTCAATTAATGCATATGTCCATTTACCGATCCTTCCATTAAGGATTGGCTGATATAGCATTTGCTTAATCACATCAGCCTAGCAAGCAACGAGGCATGTTTTTTTGCTAACAATTATAATGTCTCATTTTAACACATGGAAAGTAATGCGACAAGCAAAACTTTCAATATGGGCATACCGTGTCTCGGGATCAAGAAGACGTCGACCAATATGGGCGATCACATATTCTTTTCCGTCATCTTCTTAAGTCAAAACAGAACTGATGGTCTTTTCTTTAGCAGCAATATATAATTGAAAGGAGCTCCTCTCCTGGGTGCACGAAGAACTGATGGTGTTGACAAATATTCTTTGATCTTCTCAAATGCCTCTTGTTGCTTTGCCCCGCAAGTAAATTCAGATTCATCTCTCAACCAAAGTATGGGGTAAAAGGAATAATTTTCCTAGGTAAGTTTGCAATAAACCTTCTCGAGTAGTTCTCCTTTCCTAGAAACTTTTGCAAGTCTTTCTTACATGTAGGCACCTAAAGTTTCTTGATGTTGTCTATTCTCTTGGGATCAATCTCTATGCCTTTGTCATGAATATTAAGCCCAATGACTTCCCAGCTGACACACCAAAAGCACACTTCCATACTGGCGCATCCTCTCAAACGCAAGACACATATTAGCAAAATGAGATGTATGAATAGCCGATTTGACCATAATATCATCACTATACACTTCCATGATCACACCAATCAACTCATGAAAGATCAAGTTCATAGACCATCAATAAAGTAGCATGGGCATTCTTCAATCCAAATGTCATCACAACCCACTCAAAGAGACCAACAAAACTAGGACATATGAAGGTAGTTTTGGACATATACTCGTCGGTCATAAACATCTTACTATAGCCGACTTTACCATCAAGAATGTTGATAACCCAATGTCCCAAAGCATCATTAATAAGCATATCCACAATAGGCATAAAATATTCATCTTTTGGCGTGGCTCTATTCAAATCTCTAAAATCAATATAGACCTGTAGCTTCTTGGAGTCTTTTTCCTCTCAATTCGCACAATATTAGAGACCCACTCTGCATACCTCCATGGCTTAATGAATCATGTTTCTAGTCACCGATTAGTCTCTTCTTTAATTCGGTCGTATATTGTAGAGTTGATGAAGCAATGAGGATGTTGCTTATGAGGCCTAACCTAGGTTTGATGGGAAGACAATGCTCAATGAACTCATGACTTAATCCAGACATCTATGTATAATTACATGGAAACAATCAGTATATTTCTTGAGAAGCATGATTAGCTTAGCTTTGTAATCAACTTTCAAGTCTTGGTTTATAAACATCATCCTAGGCATGTTGCCATCCCCAATATCAACCTCTTCCAATGGGTTGACCTATGTAAAACCTTGTTCAAACTTATCGAGCTCCTCAAAATCATCAATTTCTTCATAGGCATTGGTCTTAGCAATGCATGCTGATGAATATGCATGGACAATCTTAACATCATCCCCAACCCACCAGATGAGTAAATGGTGCAAACTAGAAGGGACACACCAATTTGCATGGATCCAATCATGCCCACATATTAAATTATAGCTAGCTACCTTTGCACCTATATGAGAAGAAGGCAGTGGCCAAAGTCTTGCTCCTGACATAGAGCTCCATCGATGCAACCCCTTTGGCCAGAATAGGCTTGCCTCCTCCAACACTGTTGATCATCAAGTAAGTTTTGATGAGCTCATCATCTGTGCCACCAAGCTTCTTGTATAGCAGATATGGCATCAAGTTCACAATCGCCCCGCCGCTATCCACCAATATATTGTGAACTGGCATCCCATTGGTATGGCTTTTCAAATGCAGTGGCTTGTAGTGATTTACAAAGTCTTTTGGTGTCTTGAACACGACACTTTGAGTAGCAAAATCAAACTGAACCATCTTCGAACCATCTTCCACAAAATAGTACTCCAGAAGACAAATAAATCACATTGACTTCCTCCCTATCCGGAGTGGGTTCATAATCTAGTATCTCCTCGTATTGCTCCTGAGTGGACCCCGCAGAACATGTATGTAGGGAAATCAAGGCTTACAACCATCTTTTAATAGATCCATTGTAAACTTAAAATTCTACAATATGGAAATAACAACTTTAGTCACCTTCTCCGTATCTAGTTTACTTGCATTGTAAGATCTAATGGGTACACCTTATATATATACCATGTCTGGAAAACCCTATCAATAATATGTGGCAGACTCATAAATCACGAGAAGGTCGTGTGTGTGGGGGGGAGGGGGGGCTAAAAAGTAAATGGCTAAAGATCTTAGTAGGGGCTTGTTTGATGGCCACACATGGTGCAGCATCATGATCGTGACTCACAACCCACAGCATAGAAAACACAAGCGCTAGTTCAATCTTGCAGTTTATGAATCCGACGCGTTGAATAAAAATCATGATGCCATGAGCTGTTTAGCGAGAATTTTTTTTTATTCTGCGGTGGGGTGGCTGCGGATATATCGGATTCTTTTGACATCTTTAATTTCTTGAACTTTCAATTAGCTAGTGGGGAAGCCAGAATGAAATGATCAAAACACACTCGTTGCCACAAAATGTCGACACAAGTAATTAGGCAACCGTGGGAAATATAGCAATCGACGGCAAGCATGTTTTCTTCGCTTTCACCCTACTTGAAGGCTCTATCGACTGAATTCCTTTATTTATTCAGCACGCACTAATAAGTTCGGTTCTGTTGGCCTCCTCTTCTACCTACACTAGTTTTGAGATTAACACTTCTCTGTCCAAAAAAAAACAATAAATTAGGCTGAGTCCAGTCGCTACTTGAGATCTAGATTGCCCTAAGATCGAGGTACATGTATATCTATATCTTCAACACTGGTGAGGTTGCAGCAGGAACCCGTGTGCTGCACGAGGCATAGTACAGCACGTGCACCATGCATCTTTAGTTCATCTCCACCTACCGCGGAGGCCGCCCTTGCCCACAGGCATTCTATAAATAGAGTTGCTCGCCCCCATCTTGGGACACACAACGCAAAAGCTCCTCCTCATCTCATCAAGTCCTGAGTGCATTGCTAGCTAGCTCCTAGCTGAGAGAGAGAGAGCCATGGCCAAGCTCCAAGTCACTCCGGCTGCCGCGTTCACTGAGTACAAAGAGCTTAACTTCCAAGGCCTGTACCTGCACCACATGTTCTGGAACCGCCCAAAGGCCAACCAAGCTCGGATCATAGAAAACAAGGCACCGCTTGGTATTGGTGCCACCGTTGTTAACAACTGGGAAGTATATGACGGGCCAGGGGAAAACGCAAAGCTTGTTGCCCGTGCACAAGGCTCGCATATCTATGCCGGGAAATGGGCCAATTCCTTCAGCCTAGTGTTCGTGGATGAAAGGTACCTGCTGGTTAATCTGTTGTAATCTATCTTTACCATTCTCTGTTTGAGCAAGCCGCTGACACTGCATATATATATACTTACTGCATGGAGCAGGTTCAGTGGGTCCACACTTGAAGTGATGGGGATAGTAGTTGAAACTGGGGAGTGGGCTGTTGTTGGGGGCACCGGTCAGTTCGCTATGGCAAACGGTGTCATCTCCAAGAGGTTGCATAAATCGACAAGCGATGGGAATATCATAGAGCTTACAATCCGTGCCTTTTGCCCACAGCTCAAAGGAACAATGGTAAGATAGCTAGCCACACAATAGTATATGGTTGTTATTAAATTTT